>JACCEE011237436.1_pt1 | contig 25541 bp, 24 predicted proteins | sample 7449931 | NCBI WGS metagenome assembly JACCEE01 (sample SAMN15323457, study PRJNA562643) | freshwater metagenome | isolation source: river surface water | place: USA:Blue River Watershed | collected 2017-08-19 | reverse complement strand
GTATTCAAAACTATCAAGACATACCCATTTCCGTTATTGTTTGCGGAAGCATCAATAAAACTATTTGTAATACTGTATGATCCACCGCCACCACCCGCACCCCATCCTATTGCTGTATATCCACCACCACCACCACCAGAATATCCGCCACCACCTGAGCCGCCGCCATTACCACCAGCACCGCTACCGCCACCAAATCCACCACTACTAGTAGCACTACCACCCGTGCCACCACTTGTAAAACCTGTACCACCGCTTCCACCACCAGCACCACCACCACCACTACTAGTAGAATATCCGGCACCACCATTACCATATGCGGCTCCTCCTGCTCCTCCTCCAGTTCCACCGGTTCCGTAATTGTAATACCAAGTCCCATATCCAGTCCCACCATCTCCGTTTTGTCCAGATGTTGATATTGTTGCGTTGCTGTTAGCAGTAGCGTAAGCACTACCTCTTCCTCCTCCTCCACCTAGAATTAAAATTGGAGTGTTATCGTTCCTTGTTATAAACGTTCCTCCTGCACCTCCCGTTTGTTGGTGGCCGCTGTACACCGAAGGCATCTGTCCAACTAATATTTTGATGACTTCATTTCTTATTAAAACAGTTGATATTGTTGCTTCCATACCTTTTTGAAAATCATTTAATCCATTCGTATTATCTCTAGCATTATAAGGAACACCTGCTCCAGATGCCCTAATCGTATATACACCTGTGACCGGAACTCTCCATAATTGAATGCCTGATGATGTATTTAAATATGTAGTGTCTTGCGCCCAACTTACACTTGAATATTCACTTTTAACAGCTGAAAGGGATGGTCCGGAACTACCAGATGTATTTGCTGTTGTAAAACGATGTGAAACAAATTGATATAATGGGGCGATTGAATCGCGTAGTTCCACCGTCTGATTCACCACCGGCGCATCCCACGTTACACCATCATCCGAATACGAAAACGCCACTCCGCGTTGGGGTTGGCCCGCCGAGACGCTGGTGTATAACGGCGTATCACCCATCGCCATAAACCTGCGGAGGGGTTTAAAAACATTCGCACCGCATCCTTGCCAGTTCCTGCCGTTGGTAGAATACGCCACCGTGTTCGTGCCGCGTCCCGTCGCCATCCACCGTTTGGCGCCCCATGTGATTCCGCGACCCCATACAGAGAACACCGAATTCCCCAATCCTTGCCATGAAGCAGTCACAGCTGCTGACGTCGCACCTGATACGTCAGTAAAATACACCAGCGTATTCACCGAACCACGACCCGTCGCGATATAATTCCGGCCATTCCATGCAACCCCGTGCGCATAGATGTCAAAACCTGTGCTCGCCGCACCACTATCCGGCACTCCAGTCCATGTCTTTCCATCCGTCGAGTAAGCAATCGTATAATATGCCGCAGGCGACGATCCTGCGATGAGTGTGCGTGTTCCCGTAGCGACCCACATCTTTCCTGTCCAGATCACGTGATTACCACCACCAGAAATATCGCTCGTAGCGGCGGTAGGGCCGGCGATGTCCAACGAAAACACGTTGATCGGTGCGCCGGACGCATCCACCGGTCCCATCCATGTCACGCCATCATACGAATACGCGGTCGAAAATGCAGCACCCCGCCCCACCGCCACCCACATCTGGCCATTCCATGCGACATCGCGTGCTTCCACAGAAAATATTGACTTTCCCGTCACACCCGACCACGTCATACCGCCATCATCCGAAAATGCCAGCGAATGTGTGCGTCCGTTGCCTGCTGCCACCCATTTTTCGCCATTCCATGCCACCGCATTTGCGCCGCGTGACCCACCGATACCGAACGACGTGTTGGCGGAGATGTCCGCCGCGGATGAAAACATCGAATTCGTGGCACCGCCAGGAACCATCTGCCATGTTGCGCCGTCATCATCCGAATACGAAATCGTGCCGGATATAGCGGGTGATGGGGTAAGTGCCGACCGTGCCAGGACATCGTTCCCGCCACCCACCGCGAGCATACGATTCGCTGGGAATGTAACCTTATTATCCAGACGCGCGACATTTATGGGGGATGTGAATGCGTTCGTAGTGATGCCGACCGCGCCGAATGCTTGTACGGTAAATGTGCTGGCACTGCGTGGAACACCCACCCATGTTGCGGGGACAGGCGGTGTCGCTGTGGAATAAAACATACAGTTTGTCCCGATATCACCCATGAAATACCATGTATTTGTCGCGGCGTTGAAGCTGATATGGTTGATTTCTTGTCCGGACGACGACGGGGTTGGGCCTTTCATCGAGACCCAACTGCTACTGTGAGGGATACGAGAGGTAGAGTAAGCGAGCAAGGTTCCCGATTCACCGCATGCGACCCAGGTTCCATTGCCATAAGCGAACGAACGACCCCAACTTCCAAATAATACGGATGTTGTAATCGGTATCCAACTACCTGCGATAGGTGGGTTCTCAACCGAGTAGCAGACTGTATTTGTTCCATTTCCACCGACCAACCAAACACCATTTGCGTAAATTACATTTACCATCATATTTGAACTTGTATTCACAACTCCTGCGTCATTAGTAATATTTATTGGAATTACTACCCAACTATCAGATGTTGGTGGTGTTCGAGTAGAATAAGCAATCGTGTTTGTACTTTGTCCAACAGCCACCCATGTTCCATTTCCAAAAGCAATTCCGTATCCTCCGCTTCCAAATGTACCACTCCCAAGTGTAATACCGACCCACGATTCTGCAATAGGTGGATTCGCGAGAGAATATGCGATACTATTGGTTGAAGTTCCTACAGCGACCCATGCGCCATTTCCATATGCGATATCATAACCAGCTGTTGAATTAAATGTATTTATTACGTTGTTTATAGTTGTTCCATAAGGGATACCAACCCAGCTCGATGCGACAGGTGGGGTCATTGTTGAATACGCAATCGCATTATTTCCGGATCCAGTTCCATCACCCACCGCAACCCATGTTCCGTTGGCATAGATAATATTTCGTCCTCTCGTCGAGAATGTATTTGAACCACTTGGTATCCCAACCCAGCTCGCTGCGGTCGGCGGGTTCGTCAGTGAATACGCGATACTGTTCGTCCCCTCGCCCACCGCAACAACAATATTTCCGTAACTCGCCATTTGCGATGGACCGACACCGTACGTCTGCGACTTCCCCACACTCACTCCGCTCATTTTAGCAACAACATCGCTGGTTGATAGAGTACTTGCCGCCGAGAGGGGAATGCTCTGTTTCTTCTGTCGATTTAACGCCGTGGCCGGCGCCGGCTGCGAGTCGATATTCACGACAACAGCACTGTTGATTCTGTTTTCGAGTGATACGCCATTTAACATGATTCCAGTATCATTTATGTTGCTAGTACTGTTCATAATGTTAAGGCTTCCACTTATGACCGCACTTCCGCCAATGGTAGTAGTTCCGCCAATGGTAGTAGTTCCGCCTATGGTAGTATTTCCGCCTATGGTAGCAGAATTGGCAATATTGACCGCACCAGCAATGTCCAATTTCGACGTGGGTGTGGTCGTTCCAATCCCTAGATTTCCCGCCGAATCGAACCTGGCGACATCCACGCCCTTGATGCGAAATGGTATTATATTTTGTGAAGGATCACGACTATTGATATCCATATCCTTCCGTGGCAAATATATATAATAAAAACATTTTTATTACAATATCAAAACGAAACAACTTTCGCTGTGACATAATAATACTTGTATATAGTAAATGTCGTTCTATCCGAATCATAGTCCGTTTGCCTCCTTCCCGCAACCGATCCAAACAAGACCCACCAGCACTCCTGGTGTAATACCTGGTGTTCCTAATGTGTCTTCTGCGGCAGATATTAGCATCAGCACTACTGAATACCCTCCCGGTGCCATGAACTATATCAATCTTAATATCGATGAATATCGCATGGCGGATTTAGAAGCCTTCTTTACACTTCCTACTAAAAACTACGATATCCAGGATGTTATTCATAAAAAGAAATCGATGTGTTCGGCGGTGGATCGTGACTCGACACTTAATGCGACGACCCGTGCGAGTATTCATACATTTCTTGACCAAGCTCTCGCACGTATTGTCCAGCATCTTCAACCTATCGGAAGCGGAAAGCCTATCACCGCTCTGCCGCAAAACACGCTCAGCGGCGATAATGGTCATTTTATCATCAACAATCCGGCTCGTGATGGTGTCAAGAATTATGACCCGACTAGCAAGACCGGTATAAACATGGATGATAATGGTGCGCCAGCCGGTGTGATGAATCCGTTGAAAGTAAATACGATTAAGCGTGCTGTGAATATTGACACGCGTTTTCGCCCAAATTATTATACCACCAAAAACACCGATCTTCAGATCAATCTGCCGACAAAAGTCGAACGTGCGGTGAGTATGCGTCTTGCGTCCATCGAAATTCCCATGTCGTTTTATGCGATTAGTTCTGAACTCGGCAACCATTTCTTTAAAGTGACGTGGAATTGGGGTGGTGTTGTTGATGCGTCTTCAGCGGTCATTACTCTCTCGGATGGCAATTATGATATTGGTCTCTCGGATAAGACGAAGGCCGCGCGGCTCGAGACCGAAATCAACGCGCGATTGGCGGCTACTGAGGCGGGTGTTGCAACCGTTGGAAGACTGAACCTCCGTTTCGAGGTGAATCCAATTACAGGAAAGTCGCGATTTTTTCAGGATCCTTCTTCCGTATTGGTTCCTACACCCATTCCTTTCAAAATCCACTTCAATACCACGAATCAGGGCGCGGTATTGCCGGTGAGCGAGAACCCGCAACCTTTTCAGATGACGTTGGGTTGGATGCTTGGTTATCGCGCCATGAACGGTCTTAACGGATTGTATAGTTCGGGAACTGTGAATGGTTTCACGAATTCGATTCTCTCGGAGGGTATATGTAATGTCCAAGGTACGCGGTATATTTATGTAAGCATCGACGATTTCGTCAATAGTTCGAATAATTATTTTACAGCCGCATTCGCGAGTTCGGTGATGGCCCCGAATATTATTACGCGCATTAATGTCGCGGATTTAGCGCAGGATGTCACCGTATTTCATTACGCACAACAAGAAGGTTATTCTACAGAATTGGACAGAAGTAGAAATTATTTCGGTCCAGTTGATATTCAGAAAATGCGCGTTACATTATATGATGAGTATGGTCGTATTATTAATTTGAATCATATGGATTGGTCGATGGAGTTGATGTTTGAGTGTATATATGCCTAACGAAGCGAAGCGGAGTTAGCGCCCCCTTTAATGCCCACACGCCCCGCATCCGCCACCCCCCGCATTCATACGAAACATCGCTGAAACAGAAAAAATAGGTTGGGTTGATCGCGCAAGAAGCTCGCTTAAAGTCTTTTGCGGTGCGTTGCGTGGATTCTGATAATTCGTGTCCATCGGATCTCTCGCTTGAGTTACATGGAATTGTCTTGGTTCTTCCATACGGACTTCAGAATCGCTTCCCGACTCTGATTTTGAATAAATCACCGGTCGATGATTTGCCATCGTTGTAAATAAAAGAGTTCGTCGCATCGTTGTCTTTGTTGTAAGGTAGTGGTGTGTGTGTATGTTATATAACCGCATTATTTTATTTATCAATACTGACAGAACAGAAGAATCACCATAAATAGAGTGAAACAAGCCGCAAATACTATCGACAATATTGTTATTCCAATATCAAATATATAACAAATAAATTGGCCTAAAAATTGGAGAACATCTGTCGCTATAACATATATAATTTCGAAGTCTTGTAACTCGAATGATCGTGGAAGTATATAATCTATCTGTGAATCGTTGTTCTTCGTTGGGATTTGGACATATAAAGATGAACATGTGTGTTTGATTTCTTGTAAATATCGTCCGGTAATCGCATATATTGTGGCTAATTTATATACATCGGGACACATATCGCGATCGTTGTCTCCGAACTCAAACCGATTGAGATTATAGTCATAATATATCGCATACGATCCGACCAGGTATTTCTCTCGAAACCATGATTTCGAAGGTGGCAACGCGGGCGAACGAGGAGAAATCCTGATAGCTGGTGGTGTGGTATTTGCTGCGTCCGCTTCTGCTGCCGAAAGTGATATCATCATCAATCCGGTGATCCAGAACCGAACGTTCATCTATCTTGTTCAATCGATATCATCAGTATTATCAGTATTATACCAAATTTTTACATTCAATTATTTGGTATGAATTAGTATTTGAAACAAGCACATTCAGCTGTGGTTGGTTAGCATAAGCATTTATTATAATACGCAATACCGAAATTACGTGTCTTATTTCCTTCAAGAGGCACAGCGGCGGCTTTGGTAGGGGCTTGTGTGCGAAGAACTGACCTTCCCTTCAAACGGGCTAAATACCGGTCATATGACCCGTGCTTTACATCTACACCAGCGCCAGGTGCGGAGGTTGATCCGGGGCGGCACCGTGTAATACTATGCCGGGTAGAACTCGCGTGTGTTGGGACATCGGACCGAACGACACCAGCAACAGCACGGTCACTATACTGGTTCCAATTTACGCCGATGGGAAGTGTAGGTGCGGTATATACATGTAATGCTGCGCGGTTCATCGTGTATTCGCTAGCAGGGACACGAACCGTATTCCATATCTTTTGTTGGGTTGATATTGCGGCAGCAGCAACATCACTTGCGGGTATCGTCGCATTTATATTACGGTCTTTAAGTGGAACTTGGAATTTACAAGTAGGACAGTTTGGGAATAATTGGGGCATTACGAATACGGCTGTTGTTGTATTAATGCGTTTAAAAGATATATAATACTATAAGATTATAAGATTATAAATTTATAACATTATAAATAAATTGAACTATAAATTTGGAATTGATTATCATGAAACGAATGAAACTTGTGATCATGAATCCAACACATAGTTCTGGCAGTGATAGTGATGCCGACAACGGCGGGGGCGGTGGTGGCGGCGCCTCAGGTGGAACGAATATCATAGGAGAAAGCGCTGGAGGCAATTCTAGGAAATATGAATGTGACTATTGTCATACGGATTTCCCTAATAAAACTACGTTAGACCGTCATACCTTATTTTGTAAAACATTGGCGGATATACGGCGGGTAGGGGGCGGGAGCGGTGGTGTCGCATCAAGGCCAACGATGGCGACACACAGCAGTTGCGATGACCATCTCATGCCAACACCGCGTGAAATGTTCGTATTGATTCAAGAACTTGCTATGAAATATAATAAAGTCAAGGAAGAATTGGACGTAATGAAGCAGTGGGCGAAGATGGTTGGGCGGCGTATCGGCAGTAGCGGTAGCGGCGGAGCAGCAGGGGGAGGTGGTGGTGGCGCGATGGCGGGCCTCGATTTCACATCCATCACGCGTCAAAAACGTCAAAATATGGAAGTCATTCTAAATGAAGAAGACGCAGAACATCCCGACCTCGCGGAATTGCGACCCGGATTTGCGGAATGGCTTACCTCACCCTCACTCACACTTACCGCCGCGGATTTGAATATCGTATTTCACGAAGACCTCGTCGCGGGAATCACCGCAGCGATCCTTCGCGTTTTATCGGAATATACAGCCGAATCCGGAAAGTCGCATTTGATCCCATTCAAACTGGCGGATATTAAGCAGGGCGGTTTCTATATTTTCGACACGGCGTTCAAGGTGGCCGCCGCCGCACCCACGGAAATTGCCCCAGACCTCCCAACGCAGGCGGTCGTGCGACGATGGCGCGCGATGGAACCCTGTGAATTTCAGTTGATGGTGCGGACATTTCATAAACTGTTATTCAAAGAGTTTAAGAAATGGCAGGATTCGAATTGGGAAGAGCAGCGCGAATTGACGAAACAGCGGCAGAAGGCGGCGACATCGTATCAACAGATGATGTCCTCAATACAGCAGCAGCAGCACACCAAACACAGCGTGAAGTATCAGTGCTCGCCGGCTATGGCGACATCTGACGGGATGTATGCAACTCCAGGAGAAATGGACACTCACGATGAAATTCAATTCGACGCTGATGACAATACACCGACGACACCGGTGGTGGGGAACGATCCTGTTTTGTCGGAGGATTTCGCCACTCTTTATAACAAATATGCGGATAAGATGATGGGTGGCGCTTTGTCGGATGAGGCGATAGTCACAAGGGTGCGGGCGAAATTGTGGAAAGATATGAAGGCGTGGCGGTTGTGAAGATTGTACCAGTAAGAATCGACATATCAAGACAAAATATATGATTATTTTTTACATAATAAACAATTATAATTGACGTATATTCTTGACCTCTTCGTAAAGTATTATTATTGAATATGTATTTAAAAATTATTTGATATATATATTTATTATTGATGTCAATAATTGAAATAAAAGATAATATTTATATAATAAAAAATATCTTTACACCCGAAAAATGTAACGAGATAATAAGATTTATAAAAAACAATACTCATCTGTTACAGTTCATCGATGTTAATAAAGAGAAAAAAAATAATGTTGAATGCTCTTTTATTTTAATAAATGATAATAAGGAAAATAAATATCTTTCGTTATTGAATGATTTTATTAAATGTAAAATAACAGATATTATCAAGTTACTTCTAAAAATAAATGTCTCATTTCCAACTAATATTTATGATAATGGGTATATAATACGTCAAATATATGGAGAAACGGTTTTACATATTGATAGTATTTTTGATGACAATATAACCGGTACTGAACATCCGAGATTATTAAGTATAATTATTAATTTAAATGATGATTATGATGGAGGTGAGTTTTATTTTCCAAAACAACAAGTAAGAGTTAATTTAAAAGCCGGTGAAATTATTTGTTTTCCACCTTATTGGACTCATCCACATGAAGTTTCATCTGTATTTTTTGGACAGTATAGATATACTATAAATACATGGTTATTACAATAATACACTATTAACATAAATATGTACCTGTTAAGATACTCGCATTATAAACGCAAGAACATAGAATGGAGGCATATTTTCGTGTGCGTTATTAGAACCTTTATATGATTCGCTAATACCAATTCCATGACCGTGTCCAGAATTGGTGCTGTTGATTGAAATACCAGTTGTTGAATAATTAGTCCATATATCTCCATCACTCCATGATAGAGGCTGCATATTAGTGTTATAACGACCATCCCCACCGGCACCCATCCTAACGCCTGAAAAATGACTATGACCTTGACCCCCATTTGGTTCTGTAATTGTATGTGTATGAGCACCGTCAGTTGTAGTCCAGGCTGATATATCGTGTTTATGATATGGCATCTGTGCCTCTGAAAGAGTAACACTTTCTTGACCACCGGTTTGACCTGTACTTCGTCCAGTTAAGCCACTTCCAGAGCCGCTGCTTAGCACAAATCGTCCCCGCAAATCTGGAGTGGTTACACCATTGTATGTCGAACCATCGCATAACTTCCAGTTACTAGGTAATGTGACACCTGCCCCACTCCACATGATAATCCCTCCAATTGGAATTGATGTATCCACATAAGATTTGGTAGCAGCGTCTTGTGCAGAAGTAGGATTAACTAATTGAATGATTTTGCCGGAATTGTTCATATCCAAATTTCCTGTTATTTTGGCCGCACCCGCTATATCGAGGTCGGTCGTCGGCGCAGCCTGGTTAATCCCGACCCGCCCCGTTGTCGTGAGCGCAGTGCTCGTCGTGGCGCCTGAATTCACCCGAACTTGCCCACCTGTAACGTCCAACCTCACACCTGGTGCGTTTGTTCCTATACCCACATTACCGCTTGAATTTATAATCATACGCTCTGAATTTGCCGTATTAAAACGTATCGAATTGCTATAACCTGAACTCGCTCCGGATGTATTATCTCCGATCAATTCAATACAACTCTTTGTGGCATTTTGTGCCGATAAACGAAGAAACCCCGAATTGTCAGAAGTATTTACACCGTTAATTTCATTCGTACTTTGTGAAAGTGATGGAAGATTGGCTAGTGGGTTTATTGCCAAAGATACTAATTTAAGTCGCGGATTATCGGAATATGATGAAACGGTAGTTGTCAGGTGGGTTGTTCCAGTTACATCAAGTATTGATTTCACTGAGTTATGAATAGAAGTATCCGCGAAGTTTCTTCCAATACCCACCGCGCCATTCAGATTCGCGCGTCCCGTCACCGATACATCTCCAGCAGAGTTGATCACGATTGAATTACTTTGAGTAGAAGATGTTCCTGTCTGAAATGTGATAAAATTTGGTGCTGTAATACCTAATCCTCCAGACGAGTCCGTGAGATTGAGTGTGCTTGCTGTCGTGCCTAGAACGCCACGATGATATATTCCTGGATAAGTTGTCGTTGTCGGCGCCGCTGTTGCTTGACTGAACATAACCATCGCAGATGATGCTGTTTTTGACGGATTTACACCTGGGTGTGTTCCCACCATAACATTTCCGCTCACATGAAGCATCCGGTTTAGACCACTTTGTCCTACAGCGGTCATTTCACTTACCGTCATGCCGCCAACACCAGCTGCTCCATCCGAATTTACAATACAAAACCGATCCCCCGCAGAAATATTTCCATTTGTTAGATCAAACTTCATGCCAACCCTGCCTGAATTTTTATCATTATTGTGTAAATTGATCTTTGCTGTCGGTGGGCTTGTATCCATCTCATGAATAATTTTAATTCCATGTGTGATATCTCCGGCGGTTCCAGGTGAGCTCGTGGTTCCTCCTGATAGTGTATCTTTTCCTGAAGCAAGAACAACATAACTACCGTTTGATTCACCACCTTTCACGAATGTGCGTGGGCGTGTATTTGATCCACTAATCGATGGATCTTCGATGTAAAATGATGAATGGATCGATCGACAAGCTAGGTCGTTCATAACAACGGTTCCCATACTTGCGTCCGATTCGTTTGTCGTGGAGGTAGTAGTGAGATACCGAAAATTCCGCGTTCCACCAAAACTACCGCTTGGATCAGTATCACCTCCTTGGGCAGGATTCGCGCGGTATTGAACCGAAAATTGTGGTCCATATGAATTCGCATGTCCGTAAGGTCCAGTTATGCCGGTTGCTCCTTGCACTCCTTGTGGTCCTCTTGCGCCAGTTTGGCCAGTTGGACCTTGAACGCCAACTGGACCAAATGGGCCTGTGGCACCTCTCTCACCGTTGGCTCCTGCTGGGCCGGCAGGACCAGTTCTACCGTCTGGTCCCGGAGAACCTACCGCACCAAATGTGGTTTGAAGATAGGAATACGTTGTTTCGGATGTTGCGAGGTTCGTTTGATAATACAATAATACATTTGCGGATTGATTCGCCAATTTTGTATTTTTTGCGTAAATTTGTAGTTGAACATATATTGTATCCGAATTTCCGCTAGCATCTTTAAGCGCTAGGAAATCTACTGGCATTTGAATTTTGTATAATTTCTTTGCTGTACTTGTCACTATTGCACCGTTATTCGCGTCTGTAGTTGAATCAAGCACATTTTGGGTATTCGTTACGTCCCAACTTCGGCCAATATATTTGATGTGGTCAGGTAGATATGCCGCACGTGGTGGATAATATCCAGCATCACCGCCTTCTTTGGTTTCGATGATTAAACTTGCTGCTGACGGCTGGTTTTGCGTACCATTAATCATGAAAACTGCCGCATATAATGATACTTGGTTGGCATCTGAGTTGGAAGGAACCGCAGCATAAATATTCAACACCCATACACCACTTGGAATGACCGCTAAAACAGATATTTTCTCTGCTATGTTATGAAACCGTGTAACCGGGATTGTTTTATTTGCGTTACCATATGTAGCACTGACGGATATCGGACCCACAGTTCGCATCGTGCTTTGAATTGGTGTCTGTGACAACAAATATGAATCTTCAATAATTTCATTTGATACGGAATCACCGTCTGGGTTGAGCCATAAAATCGTACCGTTCGACCCTTGAATACCTTGAGCACCGGCGACGCCTTGTTCTCCCTTTGCTCCCGCTGGACCAATTGGACCCGTTGCTCCTGGTGCGCCATTTACGCCGGTTGATCCTGTTGCTCCATTTGCGCCTGTTGGACCTATAACACCTATAATGCTACCCGTTGGCCCAACTGGACCAGTTACACCGGTTGGCCCTGTATCTCCGGCAGAACCTGCGTCACCAGGAAAACCAATACCAGGTGGGCCTCCTGGACCGGTTGGCCCAATTTGTTGATTTTGTTGTTGAATCGCCTGAACCGTCCTATCTACATAATACTTTGTTGCGACATCTTGATCTGCGATCGGATCGCGCACATTTCGAACACGGTTAATGGGTGCGGCAATTCCGGGTCCGCCGGACATGTCAATATCACCATTTATGAAAATTACACCGGAGTTATTCCCGATACGAAACGTATTATTTCCTGTATTATAAGAGACGTCGGTTGAACCTCCAAATGTGGTTCCTCCCATCGCCGCATCATTCGTTCTAACATAATTTTGGGTTCCTGTTCGTGAAAATCCTCCGATTCTTTTCCAATTATTATTGTTATTTGACATCTTTCACTTATTATATGTTACGCTTTACTTGTTGCGTGATATATAATAACTATCAAAAATAAATGACGCGAATTCACGCATATATATTATGGTAATTCAAACAAGTGTTTTTTATTATTGTTCTCATTTATAATCATATCCAAACCGTGTTCTACGTCATCGTCGTCGTCGGTGTTTCGACTTCTTTTTTTTTCTGGGCGGTTCCTTCGAACTTTTTTTGTGTGATGACGAAGACCTTGTCGTACTCGTAGTAAATCTTCTTCTAGTTCTTCGTTTGTTGAACGAGGTGGTAATAGCCCTAAATCAGCTGGACTTACTAATACATTTTGAAACACATGACTCCTACCCGTGCTGTGTCTGTGCTTACGATGATGATGCTGTAGCCCCTTCGGCATTTTACCATCTAAATACATATCCACCATTTCTTTTCCGATTGGAATCTCTCGAGCAAGTTGTTCTTTTGTGTATCTGTGCTCAATCACCGGTTCATTATCTTTTTGTGTTTTTGTTGTAAGCGTCTTTCCATCAAACGTTATACTTGACATAAATCGATGACTTTTTATTACTTGTGCGGGTGTGTCGGGTGCGATGTCGTCGTGGGTTGATCGTGGATTTTTTTTGGTTTGAGCCCCGCGTTTGTGCTTACCTTTCTTGCTTTGGCGCGATTTTTCTCTCGTTTTGCTCACCATATTATTGTATATGTATATTACACAGACAATAATGAAATTCATGTTATTGGATAATGTAAGAGCTCAAGGAGCAGCAACTGAACGTTACAAAGAAGACAGACGACATAGTTCGCATTACTCTGATTCATACCAACATTTAGATGACTTATTGGATAAGACATTTGTTACCGACTATTTTATGGATCGAAGCGCTAGTACTCACGATGATCATGAGTCATCGCGGCATAAGAATAAATAATCGGCGGTGTTATATATACGAAGAGCTAGAGCAAGAGTTATGTGTGTTACTGATTTAATCATATTGGCCGTCATTATTTTGGCGCTGGATGCCGTATTTTTATACGCCGCGAAAGATATTTTTGCGAGACAGGTGATGCTTGTCCAAGGGTCCGCCATGAAAGTAAATATTCCTAGTGCGGCAATATGTTATGGTTTGATCGTGGTAGGTTTGTATTATTTCGTGTTGCGACACATTATCGTGCCGAATGCGACATCCGCCGCTGCTGCCATACAAACCATGCGTCTTGGTGATGGATTACGTGCCGCGTTTTTCCTCGGCATACTTGTTTATGGGGTCTATGAGACGACCACCCTCGCGATTCTGCGCAATTGGAGTCCTATGACCGCAATTATCGATACTACATGGGGTGGAACCTTATTCGCTCTCTCGGCGTATCTATTTTACAAGTATAAAACGTTGGTATATTAGCAAAGCCATCGTTGGATTTCAAGTGTGTTGGTATGATTCGTTGTTATGTCGAGTGTTACTTCCGATGCCGATGCTGCCGCGAATGCTCGACAACTCGTAATTATACTTGAATACATCATCAATTGATATATGAACTGAACTACGTTATATATGAATAAGCAAGCTCCGATTTTATCTATTTTTGAACACCCAGAAAACCATGTTATTTGCGTCCCATCTCTCGTGAAATACGGTGAAACAAAGATATTTGCATAATGATTTATACCGCTTGAATTGTAATCTTTATAGTCTGGTTCATCAAACCGTATGTATTGCGTTGTTCCGTCTGCGCCAGTAATCATACCAACATCGCCGATTTCTGTTTCGCGTTTCTCGACTTTATCGAATTCTCTTTCTACTTTCGCTTGAATATAATCACGACCCCATGATGAGTTATAAAAACTTGGCTTAAACGCCTGTCTTCCGCCGAATGTATATACTGGTGCTTCATTATAATACGCGGTGGTGGTAGTGGTAGCAGTAGTGGTGGCGGTAGGCATCCGATTGTAATCATCGCTCGGTATTGATTTATACATGTGTGCTCGATTCGTTGGACGTTCATACTCAGTTTGTGGAAGCGATGACGATGGCGACGTGTTTGAATTCGAGTTATTTTTCAACCCAAAACAACAACTAATACATGTGGTGCGGATCTCATCTATTTTATCGATAATTTCTTTGGTTTTAGAGTCGCCATTTTGTATTGATAATAGTATAAATACGCAAATCAACGCATTACTAATAACATCAATAACGCCAAAGAGATATGTATAATCTAGAATAATATACCTTATATATAATACGTCACATATCATCTCAAGTAATATTGTAGCGCATTCGAGTTTCAAGTAGAATGGCTTGTCTTGAAATATCGTAAAATAGATGGTGCCCATCATTCGTATTACTGCGGTATTGTGATATACCGGTGGTGGTGGTGTTGGATATGCGAGTGAAGACATGAATAATAAATGTAAAAAACCGAACCCGATCGATGAATGAACACGGTATGGATGTTCCATCGTATATGATTATATTCATTCATGATATATTTTTATGTCGTATCCTATCGTCATAATGAATATAAGAATAAAATGTGGTGTAAGAACTAAGAATGTATTGGTATGGAAAATAGCGTCCAACCAAAGAAAAGAACCGATGATGAAGTTCAGGCTTTTTATGCGATGTTTGTTTTGTTGATATGTGTGGAGTGTTCAAAAGAACCGGAATTCAGTTGTGAATATTGTGATAAGGTATATAAGCAAGAGGGGCGGTACCATGCGCATGTTGCGAAATGTGCTGTTAAAGATACAGGGTGGGGTGGCGGTGGAGGTGGCGGCGGAGTGAGTGGATGTGGTGATACTGGTGGATGTATCAGTATAAAGTCTTCGGAATTTGATGAGTTATTACGACAAAACCGAGAGATGTTGGCGTTGCTTCAAAAACAACAAGAAACGATACAAACACTCGTTTCGCAGTTAGTAAAATGAATATAGAATGATTTTTGTATAATCTATAAATAGACCATGTATTCGTGCGCGTCATGTGGAAAAGGTTATAAACACCAGGGCGGACTCAATAATCATATCAAACGGTGTGGGGCTGCGTTGGCAGCAGCGTCGTCCTCCATGAAAAAGACGATGGCGGAAAATAAAAAGACGACCGATGGGGTGGCGTCGGCGGCAGCAGCAGCGATGGCGGCGGCTACAGCGACTGGAAGTGGAGGATCAAATAACGTTGTAACGAATACAAGCAATACATCGAATACTGGGAATGAAGAGCATAATGCGACGTTTAATATTAAATATGTGAAACGTTCAGAAGAGACACAGGAAGTGGTTAAATCGATTGTTGCCACGGCGAATGAGTTTTGTAAAGGTCGTATTATTGTAACAAGCGATGAACCTGCGCCAGGTGGGGGGCCGCTGACAGGAATTCATATGAGTGTGAATGACAACGGAACTACCGTATATAATCATCCGATACGCACCATATCCATTATTGAGACACCTCCTGAGGATTATAGTCCAGAAGAGGAGCATGAAATCACGCTTGAGAAGATGACATACTTGATTCTCTCGTTGATTCAAAATAACAATAAACTCAAGAAAGAGAATCATATCTTACGATCGATTGTTGCTAGAATTGATCCGGCATGTTTTGAAGATGATGAATGAAATGAAATGGAATGAAATCGCGAGCGGCAGCGTAGCGGAATGAAATCTGCAGCGGCAGCATGGTGAAATGTTATTAGTATTTGAATAATAATGACGCATTTTGGGTCATTATCATTAAATTGAAGTCATAAATCGTGTATTTTGTGAATATATCGTCGTTGGATTCTCTCGCATTCAACCATGGATTATAGCGACTACACTGTCGAACATTCGTTTCCAAAACTATACGCGCAGGACAAAAACGGAAAAATAAAAGTATGGACCGCGGCGGTCCTTCAGAGTTCAGCCTCATGTGCTGTCGCGTCGCGTATTACGCATGGATATATCAACGGAAAGCAACAGGTGGCGTATCGTAATTGTGAAGCCGGTAAAAATATCGGTCGTTCGAACGAAACTACGCCTCTTGAACAGTGTATTTCAGAAACGCGGCGTAAATGGCTCGACAAAAAAGAGAAGGAGGCATATACCGAGAACAAACCCGCGGATTATGGTGAAGGCTATGGCGACATTTCGGGAAATGATTTTGGCGGCGGCGGGGAGGACGACGGTGAGGATTGCGACAACGCTTCATTCACGCGCCCGTTCCTTCCCATGCTCGCACAAACCTTTGATCCCGCCGACCTTGAGGCCGGTTCTAAAAAGAAAAAGGTCATCAAATTACCATGTTTCGTCCAGCCTAAGTTGGACGGCTTACGTTGTGTGTCGTATTCGACACGAACTGAGAATGACTTCGTTGTTTGCCTTCAATCCCGCACCGGTGCCTTCTTTACTGGACTCCCCCATATTGCCGCAGCACTTCGACCTTATCTCTCGCAACATCCGAGTATTGTTATTGACGGCGAGTTATACACCGACCAAATGCCGTTTGAAGAACTCGCCGGGCTCATTAAAAAGAAGAAAATCACGGCCGCCGACGTTGAACGACTTAAAAAAGTCAAGTATCACGTCTATGATATCTATGATCATGTCCGGCATGATATGCCGTTTGCCGAGAGAATCGGCTTACTTGCTGCTGCGGTTCAGCGTTGTGGGTGTATTGCTAACGATACACATTCGGCGTCGAGGATGGCCGTGTCGGGGCGAATCTTGCGAAGTGATACTACTACGGAGGCGGGGGCGGCAGCAGCGACAGCGGCGACATCGGTCGTCGTTCTTGTTCGCACCGAAAAAATCGCGGTGCTTTCCGAGTTCCGTCGGTTGTTTGCTGAGTTTGTGGAGTCGGGGTATGAGGGCATCATGTTGCGAAACGTAGCAGGTGTGTATCGTGCCAATTATCGCAGTAACGATCTTCAGAAATATAAAGAGTTCATCGAGGATGAGTACCGTATTATCGGTTATACGCAGGGTGAGGGTCGTGATGCGGGGGCGGTCATTTGGTTGTGCGAAACAGCCGACGGTAAGGATTTCACGGTTCGTCCGCGCGGGACTATGGAGCAAAGACGCACATGGTTCAGCAATGGAGAGTCGTATATCGGTAAGAACTTGACGGTGATATACCAGGAGCTGACGGACGAAGGTAAGCCGAGATTTCCGGTAGGCAAGGCTGTAAGGGATGGGTATTAGGGTTTGGGATGAGTAGAATACCAATGAACATTCACATAATGGATGATTCCCTATGAATGGCGGGGGTATTTCATTTTTGTTGTTTAAAATCTCCAGCGTAAAATGGAAAATTGACATTTTATTTTTGTGCTTTTTTTCCAAACGAGTAGGTTTTAAAACGTGAAAATCCTTAAAAATACGATTTAGAGCATAATGCTCTCATTTGTATATTATACCATAAATTTTCCTTACTGAAACTTTTTTAGCCACCCGTTCCATCCGTGTTTCGCCCTCGTCCAAAAGTTGACATTCTTTTCGCCGGGTATTTTAGGAAACCGTCATGAGTATGCCAAAATACCTCAGTCACAGTTACGCATTTCGGTGCGATGTTTGTCGCTTTGTAACAGATAACAAAAGAGATTACAGCCGTCATACAGAATCGCAGAAACACAAAAGGATGGTTAAAATCCCAGCTGTCAATCTAAAAAACCCCACCGCCATAAATGTGACCCAGCCCGATACAAATGTTGTATTTTCATCATGGAAACCCACCACCCTCGCATCACAGCCATCCATCCAACATGCTTTCATATTTGATAAGCGGATTTATAAATACTGTGAAAAATGTGGTCAAAAATATTATAGTAAGAGTGGATTGTGGAAGCATCGCAAAACATGTGACGGTTCTGGGTTTATACCGGATATATCAGTCACTACGAATTCCACAGGAGCTCCTCTAACACCTAGTATTATGCCAAATACATCCGGGTCTGGAGCAGCAGCAGACCAAGACTTGAAAATTATTATGATGGATATGTTGAAAAACAACCAAGAATTTCAGCATAAAATTATAGAGATGTTGTATAATCAACAAAATACGATTGTTGCCAGCGCAACTGCTGCGGCTTCTGCTGCTGCTGCGGCTTGTGCCTCTGCTTCGGCTTCTGCCTCTGCTGCGTCTGCTTCGGCATCTGCGGCCTCTGCTGTTTCAGACACTATAACCGTTATGCCGGCGTCTAACACTAACAATTACAACGGACCAATCAACAGTAATAATAATAGTAACAACAATAATAAAACATTCAATCTTCAGATCTTTTTGAATGAGCACTGTAAAGATGCGATGAATATCAACGAATTCGCAAACACGATTAGTTTAAAGGACGCCGACTTGGATGAATTTGGTCGCATGGGGTATGTAAAAGGTATGTCGAAACTCTTCATCGACAGTTTAAAAAACACGGATGTGTGTAAGCGTCCGATCCATTGTAGTGACGCGCGTCGAGAGACGCTTTATGTGAAAGATGCCGATAAGTGGGAACGCGAAGACGCGGTGAATACTAAGATTACGAAAGCTGTTCGTGTTGTTGAGCATAAGAATATTGTCCTCGTGAATGAATGGGCGAAACAGAACCCGAAATGTGAAGATAGTTCAACGTATGAAAACTCCCAGTATATCAATATGTCGCGAGCAGTGCTAGACGGCGATGATAAGAATATCGCCAAGGTGATCAAGTTGGTGGCGAAAGAAGTAGTCATCGAAAAACCATAACATCATACATAGATACGCTTATCTAAGTATGATATGAATATCATATAATTTTCCATCAACTTCGAGGTAATATGTCATCACCGATCAACCAAAAATCAGCAGGTCGGTGCCAGAAACGTTTATAATAAATGACCCCATTACATAAAAGTGCGGCACAATAACTATACGATGACCCAGAACAAATGAGCGCATCCGCGAAAACCATACCATGAAATGTTGGTATTACATCGCCGTTCAAGTGAAGTTCGGTATCAGTCTGGTTGTTCCAATACGTTTCTTTGAATACGGTTTCAGTATCAGTGGTGGTCGTCTGTGAATAAATGTGAAATCGAAGTGGCCTTTTATCATCGCTAGTGCTGTGAGTTGCGCGAATATGATTCATCAATCCTACGTAATAAGAATGCGGCGTGTCGGCACCAGCCATACGCGTATCTACATTATTAAACCGACGTATTTGAACCGCTACATTATAGTATTGTCTATCATATGGCGTGATTTTTCCTTCATAAAACATCGCCTTCATATCTTTCATTGTCTGACTTTTCAACAAACGTCCAAGGTTATTTTCAACAAAAGCATAAGACGTAGCATTCGATATATTATTTACTTCGCTCGCCGAGACATCTGCCGGGAGAGAAAAATGGGATCGCAGATTCATATATTTGACCAATCTCTCGGTGAATCCAGGTTCATCTGTATAATTATGTTCGATTTTCTCGATATTCGGAAACACGTATGTGTAATTGGTGTTGTTGTATATGTAAAGAATATCTGCTATGATGTTTTGAAACTGTGCGCCAAAACCATCCTTGCGTGGCGTGGTCGTATAATATTGCTGACTCATTATTGAATACCTATTTATATCTGGTTTATGTATATATTCTTAGATTCTTCTATATACTTTTTATTAACAAATGTTGGATCGACCGTATTTGGATGGTGGATCCGCATGAATCCCTGAGATTCCATATAGGATATGATGTTGGCTTCTGAGCATTCGTGCGCACCGATATACTGTTGGCCGTCGCCTTCAGCGGTAACATAGACAACCCGGTCGCTTAAGTATGAACCGGCGCTCTTCAATATATTCAGATCAGATCCTTGTGCGTCGATTTTGATGTAGTCGATGTACTGAAATCTTTCCCATGGAAAACCATCGAAGAACATTTTGAGAGAATAAACTGGGACATCGATGACTTCCTTAATTTTACCGAGATGTCTTTCATCATTCGGAAAGAGACTGGAAGTTCCACAGTCGTTGCTGCTAACATAAAACTTCATAGTAGTTGGATCACTCACCGAACTTAATGCGCACTGTTGAACAACGAATCGACCTTCTTCGATGTATTTATAATCCATGAAATTATGATGATTCGGAGGAGATGTCTTGTTGGCTTTATTTGTAATATAAGCAACAGATTCAGGGTTTGGTTCAAAACCGAATACCATTAAACCTGCGTCTTCACGCGACAACCAAATTTGAGACTGAGGAGCACTATACGAAAGACCAATGTCAAGTTTTACATGCGTACATGAATTGGGTATGGAATAATTGAACATATCAACGAAGCGTGTATATACTTATGATTATATTGATATAAACACGTTTATATCTATATTATATATTTTACTTAACTCCGATGTCATTAAATATTTCAGACAATCGATTTTCATGGCGATATCCTATTCCAACCGACACGTACCATAAGTATTGTCGTAACGTGTATTCACAAAATGGTGAGGATGGTATAATAGACCAATTATTGAAAGAGATGAACATCACAAATGGTGGTACATTTTGTGAATTTGGTGCTTCTGATGGCGTTTCTTCTTGTAATGTGCTACAACTCGTAAAATCGCGGAACTTCACCGGTATGTTAATCGAGGCCGACGAAGGACGTTACAGAAAGTGTGTAGAAAACTATCGGTCGTATCCGGGTGTCCAAATATTTCAAGGCCTTGTTCTCTATGATGACGCCGCTAACAATCTGGATTCATGGCTGGCCCGTGGAAATATGAAACCAGATTTTGATGTGTTATCGATTGATATTGACTGTGATGATTATTATGTTTGGGAGAATATGAAAAATTATAATCCAAAAATCGTGATCTTTGAAGTGAATAGTTATAGAGATCCGATATTCGATGAGTTGCCCAGACAGCCATCGACCTTGCATAATATTGATTTGTTACGCGAGCAACACCCATGGAGAGTAGCACAAGGATGTAGTTTTATTTCGGCTGTAAAGTTAGGATTACAGAAAGGGTATGTACCAGTTTCATTCACCGGAAATATAATATTTGTAAGGCGTGATTTGGTAGATAAATTAAAAGAGTTTCCTTATAAGTTATCTGATAACCCGTATGATTATATTACGCTTTATACACATTTGTGTATGTGGGATAATGAGTGGTATTCAAACAACGGATTGATCGTAAATACTGCGATACGTGACTATTATTTATCGACCCAAACCTTATATATTGATATTGAGTGGTTGCGTAAGCGTGTTAATGAAATAAAGAATAATATGTATTGTTATACATGAATGAGCTCTTCTTTCGAGAGATATGAATCGTGAAGGAGGCGCAGCGCTGGGTTCTCGCTAGAAAAGTAGCCTGGATACAGGATGCTCCAGTCGGTGTCTTCGGGAAGAAGTGTGAGTTGCGTATAAATATAACCGATGAATGCGCTACATACGAATCGAGATGTTTTCTGAGGGTGGGGGTCTTTTTTACAATACGCCTCAATCCAATCAGTAATTACGATGTCATATGGTTTATCATATACGACATCGTGTATTTTCTTTAATCTCTCGGTAGTGAAGAGTTCATAATGCTTCCAGCAATGAAGTTTGCGGATGTATAATTTGCCGCCATACGTTTTCACGTATTCATCAAATGGGACGAACTGGACGCCGAATTTCATTTTACTATCCTCTGGATCGGGGACACTAGAAGTTCCTGACATCCATACGTATGTTCCTTTCATAGGCGGGCTTGTGAATTCGGGGTCTTGGACGATCATCGCGATGTGAGAGAAGTCGCTCTGTGTCATGAATTTGATGAACCAGCTGAATAGCCCCCAGTCTTTGTATTCGAGATCATCGCATAGGATGAGGTCGCCGGTTTTGAGATCATGGGTTTTGAGCGACATTTTATTTACATATACTAAAGAACAAAAATGGGCATAACATACATAGATAAAGATACATTTGGCCACTTTTGTGGGGGTGTATTATCATGTCTGTTGTTACAATATAGTAATGTTCCGGTTGCTCATAACTTCATTCTTGCGAATGGGGTACATTACATGATAGAGCGTACTGAAAAGAGTGTCGCTCCGAATGGGCGTGTTTTAGAGACGATTGAAAATCATATAGGTGATATTATTGCGTTTTTTGTAGGTTGGATGATTGCGTATGTTTTACGTTTAGATCGATATGTGAATAACAAAATCGCACCGGTTTTATGGATAGTATTGATTTATAATTATTCAGCAGAAATATTACGAGAGATTTATCCATATGAACGTTTATTAGATGGTGCTTATACAAAAGATAAATAAATGAATAAAGTCGCAGAAATCTCTCGGAATGAATACTTTTAAACTTATCAGTTCGAGAGATTTATCATGAATGAATTATAATATTTGTATAATATGGTGAGGCGTAATTGCTTCATCATATAATAAATCTCTCGGAGTCGTATGATTGAAACTTATAAGTTTGAGAGATTTGTGCGTGTGTTTATGTTTGTGTGTTTATGTTTATGTTTATGGAATAGGTTGTTTCTTTTTCTGGCACATAAATCTCTCGCAATATCGCGTTACGAATTGACTCAAGCGGTCGATATTGAACGCTGATATGCGAGCAACTCTGGTGCGCGGGACGCCGGGGTTTGTGTTTTGTGACCGAAATCTCTCGGATTGCTTAAGTTTCAAACTTAAGAGTTCGAGAGATTTTAGAAAAAGTATTCGTTGATGTTAAAATATATTCCTCGTATGTCCGAATGGAATAAAAGTAGATATGACAATACTATGATGAGACATAATGGATAGTTGATTTCTGTTTTATTGAAGACCTTAAACATGTAAATGTAGATCAAAGGTAGATAATGAAGTATGAAATCAATTGACGCCAATAAAGGCGTTAGTTTGGGTTCTCTCGATTGTACGATGTCATAATAATTCGGATAATAATGAAATAGCAGGATACTCCCGAAAAATGTAAGAATATTTAGGGGAATAATATTTGATCTACTATTTAGGAATATTAAGGCGAATGTAGTAACAAATACAACAAATGAAAATGATTTTATTTGATTTTGTATCAGTTTAGATATGTTTATTTTTTTTAGCATCATCGTGTTTATATTAGTGTGATAATTTAATATTTGAAAGTGTGTGTTTTTATTTTTGATGATGTGTGATGTGTTCTTTTTCAGGCACATAAATCTCTCGCAATATCGCGTTACGAATTGACCCCAGCGGTCGATATTGAACGCGGATATTTGAGCAAGTCTGGTGCGGGTAGCGCCGGGGTTGTGTTTTTGTGCTTGAAATCTCTCGAAATGGTGAGTTTGAAACTTATGAGTTCGAGAGATTTGGTGGGAATTATGATTCTATTTATTTAGCTGGAGAAGGACTAACGCCTTTTTTTATAGATGGTTTAGATTGTTTTTCTTGAACGATCGGTTGTTGCGCAGGAGGTGGTGGTAGTGCCAACTGAATATTTATTGGAACGACATCGCCAACTTCTTCTGTTGGTGTTTTATCACATGTTCGTTTATGAACAGAAAGAGCTAATCGGTTTTTACCAACAAAATGACATTTATCACAAATAAACTTCCCTGAAGTGGTATAACCGAACCTCGACGACAACATTTTTTCGAGTGAAGGAAGTTGAACATCTTCGATGCTTTTAATCATCTTTTGAGAAAAGTCCTTCACCATTTTCAATTGGGCTAATTTTTGTTCAACGAATAGCTGATACTCTTTGTTTATTTCTTCAAGTGTATCGTTGCTTATCGAGTAGTCATCAGTTAAAGTGATTTCGTCTAACTTACTTTTGAAAGAGTCGATAATATCAATAGCGATTTTAATGATTTCTGGGTCATAATTTACATTATGAATGTATAGTAATACATTTCGATTATGTATATTTATCTCAAAGTTTTCTTTGTTAGCAATACCTCCTTCTTGCGAGAGAAATAACCCTGAACAGTTTTGCGTATCAACGTCATGAATAAACTTTTTGACTTGATCTGATGTAACCTGGCGAGATTCGTAGCACTTATTCTCAACTAGAATTTTATCTTTATCCTTTCGATGAATCATAATATCACCTGATTCTTTTTGAGAACCGACGTATTCAATCTCAGCTGATGGAAATAGTCCCCTCAAAATATTCAAAACAATATTCTCAGATATTTTCCCCTTTGAACTTGAATTTTCCATTTTTTTCAAAACATCTTTTACTTCGGATTGAAGCGCATTTTGTGATGAAGTTAAAGATGATAAATGTGACATAGTGACATCTTTGTTTGAATCAACAATTTTCTTAGTTGAATCAATCACATTAGCGAATTTTGAATCAATCGTTTTAATAAAAGTGTCGAGAGATGATTGCGACAAAGGTCCGCCATCTGATTTTGAAGTTTTGCTAATCTCTTCCGTTATAAACGAACAAAACGATTTGATGTTATCATTAATCTGTCTTGAGAGATTTTCATTATTTTTTGGAACAAGTTCTGTCAGTAATAGTTGGGTTTTATCAACTATATTTCCATTTGATTCTTTAATGAGTGGAGCAATCTTATCCGCAATATTTGATGACAATATTATCTTCAAATCATCAATATATTCTTTCTTGAATTCTGTGAGTTTTAAGAATAGTTGTTTGTCATACTCGACTTGATGACTTGAAAGTTGTGATTGAATATTCGCAATTCCATTTAAAATTTGTGAAGTAATGTTACTATTATTTACAGGATTAGTTGTTTGCATAATAGAGACAAGAATATCTGTAAACATGATGTTCATTTTTTCAAAATTTAATTCTGGATGTTCATGGTAAAATGCCCAAACCTTTGCACTACTACACGTAAGAGTTGTATTCGCTTTTGACGTCATTTATATGTATTTATATATTAAAATCTCTTTATTTCGTTTCTAATTTAGAATTCTACTAGAAAGTCAAACTAGAAAATTTTTGTATTCATTTCTAATCTAGGATTCTACTAGAAAGTCAATCTAGAAATGGTCCAATTTATAAAAAT
>JACCEE010745321.1_pt1 | contig 25554 bp, 16 predicted proteins | sample 7449931 | NCBI WGS metagenome assembly JACCEE01 (sample SAMN15323457, study PRJNA562643) | freshwater metagenome | isolation source: river surface water | place: USA:Blue River Watershed | collected 2017-08-19 | reverse complement strand
CCACCGTTTTGCAATATGTAGATGTCAGGAATTCTTCTTAGTCCAAGTGATTCCGATTGTTTTTTCGCAATTGCATATATTTCAGGGAACTGATTTTGTGATACTTTAATGGCATTCCCTTTTAAATATCCAATCTTTACTCCTAATTGAAAAAATATAAACAGTAAAAAGATAAGCAAGTATATCAATAACGGTATTATTACTTGTGCCTGATTGGTTGTTGTTGCCCAATAGAAAAGAAATCCCAAACAGGGATATAGAACCACGCTAAGCATGATTTTGATTGAAAGATAGAGGTTCTCTTTTGATGAAACCTTGTATTCAGTAGATTGATTCATAGTTTTGTTTTTTTATGTTATGCAGGAAAATCTAAATCTTTACCATCAATGACATCTTGTAACGAAACGTTTTTCATAAAATTATAAAACCGTTTATTTAAAGCCCGCCAAACCGGTTGAGTTAAACAATTGTTTTGGCGAGGACAGGAGCCTCCTTCTTTCAGGCAGTCAACCAAACACAAGCAGGGTTCAAAAGCCAGATAAATGTCGATGAGTAAAATGTCCTTCGCGTCGCGGGTTAAGATATAGCCACTTTTTTTTGATGTGTAATTTTTGATAATGTTTGCTCTTTTTAAAGCGATCACGATATGGTCGAGATATTTGTTCGAAACATCTTCATGAGCTGCTATATCCTTTTGAAGAATACCTTTGTTTTCGGGAGCAGCAGCTATCATAATCAAAGCTCTTAATCCATATCGTATTTTTGTTGAAATAATCATCGTTCGAGTATTTATTGCGTTTATGGCATTGAGCCTGTGGTGGTATTAGTTATCGCACTTTGTTTCAATAAAATCTTATTTTTCGTCATCATATTCTAAACATGTTTGCTTAATTAATACCATCTTATTGTTAACCAGCTTATATGTCGCATTCATATGACTTCGCCCCGCGCAGCATTGATTATGTTCGTAAATCAGTTTCGTATTGGTGTCGAAATTTAATGAAATTCCGGAAATCTCACTTACAAAATATTTGTTTGATGATGAATCTCTCAGAATGTATATTCTCGATGTGTTTGGACCCGCATAACTCGACTCAAATACTGAAAAATCTTCAATCCCATCAAAATTATAATCATATACGGAAATGTTATTCATGCCCAAGAACTGACATTCCAATGGTATTTCCTGAATTAATATATCTGTTTTCTTTTCATCAAATTGTCTATAATAAATTATTCCCTTGATTTCGAATATTACAAATACATGCTTTTTAGAATTTTGCTTCCAGATTGTGTTTTGAAGTATTTATCGCAAATGAGTTGAGCGGTTTGTTTGTCGTTGCCATTTTCGAAGATATTTACAATGAAATCGGCTTCGACAAGGATTTGAAAATCGATACCGTCGATTTTGGAAAGGCTGTGATGATTTCCTATGATGAAACAGATTCTTTTTCGCATTTCGTCTGTTAGTCCGTCGATGTCTTTCAAAAGCATTCGTGCAATTTCGGGACCTTCTTGCTCCTGAAAGTTCCCGGCGCTCGAACCGTGTTTGCGTTCTGCTTCAGGAATCCCGATATCGTGGATAAGACCGGTAATTTCGATTATCGTTTTTGATTCTTGGTTGATGTGTTCTAATTCGGCTATCGTTTTTGCAAAACTGTAAACTTTAAGCGCATGATTAATTCTTGGGGCATCGGCACCAAAATAATCAATCATTTTTTTTGTAATTTCTGCAATCATACCAGTTATTATTTACGAATGTAATGCTTCATTTTACTGCCTTTTATGCTGTAAAAGAGAATAAATATGTAGCAGGGAACCATTATCCAATATGCTTTTTGATGACCGATGCATGCTAAATCGGCCAAGCGACCGTAAAGTAACGGGAGTAAGGCACCGCCGGCAATAGACATGATAAGCATTGCCGAACCGGTTTTGGTAAATCGTCCCAAGCCATGAATTGCCAATGGCCATATTGCAGGCCACATCAATGCATTGGCCAATCCTAACAATGCAATGAACAGAACTGATACATAACCATGGGTGCAAATAGCTGCGATGCTTAAAACGATGCCAACTACTGCCGAAATTGCCAATGCTTTGGATTGACTAATATATTTGGGCATTGTGATAATACCAATAATGTAACCAATAACCATGGCGATGAGGGTGAATGCCGTAAAATTCTTCGCTTCCGATAAGGCAATCCCTTGCGATTGTCCGTACATTCCGATGGTATCGCCTGCCATAACTTCTACTCCAACATACAGAAACAGTGCAATGACACCAAAAACCAAGTTGGGGAATTGTAGAATATTTCTTTTTTCGGTCGATGCTGTGTTTGCCACATCGTCTTGTTCCATTTCTATTTCAGGGAGCGGTGAAAAACGAACTAAAATTGCAAGTATTACCAAAATTGCCGACATGATGGCGTATGGCATTATAACCCGAGCTGCAAGTTCATTCAATTGAGCCAGCTTTTCGGCCGGGTTCATTTCAGCAAGATGTTTTACCAACGTGTCTGCATCGGCTAAAACAACTGCACCTAAAATAATGGGAGCTAAAACGCCTGCAATTTTGTTGCAAATGCCCATGATGCTGATACGTTTTGCGGCACTTTCAATGGGGCCGACAATGGTTATGTAAGGGTTTGATGCTGTTTGCAAAACAGATAATCCGGTTCCGATGATAAACAATCCGGCTAGAAACAGTTCGTAGGTACGAGTGTGTGCCGCAGGAATGAACAAAATGGCACCAACAGCCATAACGATAAGTCCCAATGACATACCTTTTTTGAAACCTGTTTTTTTGAGAATCCACGACGATGGCAATGCCATCACAAAATATGAAATGTAAAATGCAAATGCAACGAGAAGTGATTGAAAGGTGTTTAACTCACAAGCTATTTTAAGGTATTGAATAAGAGTACCATTAAGCCAGGTAATAAACCCAAAAATGAAGAATAAAACACCAATGATAAGCGTGGGGACGAAATTCGATTTATTTTGTGTCATATGTTTTGGTTTAGATAAATTTCTAAAACAAACCTACTGAAAAAACAGTCATGAACAAAATGAATATTGCACGAGTCTGCGTTGATTTTGCTTTATTTTGAAGTCGGCGCAGCAAACATGCCGATAGCTTTTGTGAGTTGTTCCGGTTTGCCCATGATGTACGCAATATCGTTCTTCAATAATTGAATATCGGTATCGGGGTGTTCAATGATTTCTTCACCTCGCTTTATTGCAACAAGAGTGACTCCGTATATGTTGCGAAATTTCATTTCCAAGATGGTTTTGTTGTGCATTATCGGATAATCAGATACTTTGAGTGCCGAAATATCGATATTGGGCATTTCAGACAGAATTGTTCTTTTTTGTTTTTTGCTCTTTTCATTGAAGAACCCATATTTGTCGCTCCTGATTTTGGCAATGGTATTTTCGATTTCGCGTTGCGGATATAGATATTTTTTCAGAACTCGTTCGAACAATTCGATTGCTGTTTCAAATTCTTCGGGTATAACCTGATCGGCACCCACTTTATAAAGCATATCGATGTTGTGAACATATTTCGACCGAACTAAAATGTATGCATGTTTGTTAATCCGGCGAACTTTTTCAATGACTGCCATCGAGGTTATTATGTCGCCAATTGATACAACCACAATTTCGGCCGTTGCAGTATGCGCTTTGTGCAAAATGGGGTCGTTTACGGCATCGCCATATACAACCGATTCTCCTTTTTGTTGTAGCTTGCGAACGGTGACAGGGTCGAAAATGATTGAGACATACGGTATTTTTAATCGTTTTGACATTGTTGCAAGATTCATTGAACGAGAATCTTTGCCAATGAGCACCAAATGATTTTTCATTTCTGGAATATCGATTTGCTGAAGCGGGAAAAGTCCGTTAATCAATACTTTGGGTAAGGGCAATTTTAAAATGAGTTCAGATATCGGTTTTGCCATTTTTATGATAAACGGCGAAACTGACATAGTAATAATGGTAACTGCTAGAAACAGTTGATAGGTGTATGAGGTTAATATTTTATAGTCGAGACCAAGTTTTGCAAGAATGAACGAAAACTCACCAACCTGACTCAGTGCAATGCCAACAAGTATGGTACCTCTGAAGGTGTGCCCCAGAAAAAATGCTGTGGTACCGGCTGTAAATGCTTTGATTACGATAACAACCAAAACGGTCAATAACACCATTTGGTAATTGTCGATGACAAATTGGGTATCGAGCAGCATGCCGATTGAAACAAAGAAAAAGCTTGTAAAGGTATCTTTGAACGGAATGAGATTGCCAAAAGCATTGTGACTATATTCCGATTCAGAAATCATCAGTCCACCTAAGAAAGCACCAAATGCCAGACTCATGCCAAGCGATGCGGTCATCAAAGCTACCGAAAGGCAAATAAGCAAAATGCTCATAAAAAATAGCTCTTGATTTTTCGTGAAGGCAATCAGTTGCAGCATTTTGGGCATCAACCACTTATTGCCGACATACACAAACGCTATGATGCCGATTGTTTTTATCAATAACCAAAGTAATTGATCGCTAACGTTTACCACTTGACCTCCAAGCATAGGAGCAAAAAGCATTAACGGAATGAGGATGATATCTTGAAAAATGAGTATTCCTAAAACCGTTTGACCGTAATTTGATGTCAACTCACCTCGTTCTTGTAAAATTTTTAAAACAACGGCAGTACTGCTGAGTGCGACTAAAAATCCAATAAAAATGCCCGATTGCCAAACAATATCAAAAAAATGGGTGCAACATGCAATAATGGCTACGGTTACCAATAACTGCATGAATCCACCGAAGAAAACTATTTTTCTGATTTTCATGAGATGGTTGAGCGAAAATTCAAGCCCAATGGTGAACATCAGAAGAATAACACCAATTTCAGCCATAAGGTCGATTTCGTGAGGCGTCTTTATTATAGCTAAAAGATGAGGTCCGGCAATGATACCCGTAATGAGATATCCGATAATTGTGGGAACTTTGATTTTGGTAAAAATAAAGTTTACAATTGTCGAAAGTGCGAAAATAATGACGATATCTTTAAGAATCGAATATTCCATAAGGTGTCTTTTTTACAAATATATGGAATTTCGGCTAAGACAGTTCATAAAAAAACAGCCGGAACATTCTTTTTTGTTACCGGCTGTTTGGGGTAGGGTTTGTTTGTGTTGTTAAAATGTTAACCGATACGTCATCATTGGATAAAAACCGATTTGATAAGCATCTGTTATTTCCGATTTTTGAGGATTGAGTCGGTCGTATAAAAATTGTTCCATATAAATGTTTTTCTGATTTGTGAGGTTTTGCATGTCGAGTGCCCATTCTTGCGAGCATTTGGTTTTATTCATTTTGAAAGAAATTCGTAAATCGCAACGGAAATAGTCTTTGTAACGACTGGCAAAAATATTGTCGTAATTATAAACGGTTTCTCCCTTTTGAATCGATTTCTCTAGATTAACTTCGATTTTTCGTTTTCCTCCGGCCCATACACCCTTTAAGTCGAATGCCAATGAATTTCCTTTGCCCAGTTTAAACTCGTAACCGCCCAATGTATTTATTACAAAGTTGCCATTAAATACAGTGTTGAGCTCTTGTGTGTAGGGCGTTTTATATTTCGATTGGAATAACGAAACTGTTGTAAGAAAATAATAATTGTCAGCAAAAAACTTTTCAAGTGTACATTCAATCCCGTAATTTTTTCCGGTGCCTTTGTTTATAAGCGAATCGTATCGGGGTGTGTAAAAATCTGCCCCGTAATTGAGTAATGATATTATTGATTGTTCTTTATAGTCTATGCTGTCTTTATGATTGAGCAATGTTGCATTAATTTGTTTAACCGGAACATTGTACAATTGTTGGTAATACGTTTCGAGTTTTAACCGAAAGTTTTTTGCAATCTGATAATCATAACCAACAACAAAATGATTGCTTTTGGTCATATCCAAATCTCTATTTGTTTGGTAATAATGAACATAGTCGGCAGTCGATTGCGAAACATAAATGAACAAGGGTTGTAATTGGCTATGATGACCATAACCAATATTGATTGATTGACGTTCAGCAAAATCATATTTTACACTTACACGAGGATCGAAAGCAGAACTTCCGTTAAGTCCGAAATACAGTGTGTTTACTCCACCATAGAGGGTCAGTAATTCGTTTATTCGATATTGGTATTGAGCATAGGCCTGATAAAAAAGAATGTTGTTTTCTTTGCTGTTTAAGCTGTTTTTAAATGTGTCGGGGTCGTTTTTTAGTTCTTTGTAGTGTATAAACGAGTAATTGTTTTCCCAATAGGTATCATAAAAGTCAATGTTATGAGATGTTATCATTCCACCAAAAGAAATGTTGTGTTGAGCATTGATTTTTTTATTGATTTTCACACCACCCAGAATTCTTGTTTCGGTGCTGTTTTCTTTAAAGAAGAGCTTTTGGTTTGTTATCGACCATTGCTTAAGGCTATCTTCAGAGTATATCATGTTGTTTAAAAGCATAGATGTTTCGTTGCCCGAAGCAGATAGATATGTTTTTATTGTCCAGTTGTTTTTTATGAAAGTGTTTGATAAAATTGCCGTTGCCATTTTTGAACCGGTAATAATATCGCGAAGGGTGTCGTTCCCATAATCCGACTCTAAGTCGTGAGCAAGGGTAATGCTACTTTTCCCTGCTATTCCGGTAAAATTGAATGTTCCCAGCGATTTAGTCGGGAAATTGAATTTCATAGAAATATCTTGATAATCGGGTGTTATACCTAACGGATTGATGCCGAGTTTTTGAGCAAAAGCCATAGTTGAATACCGATAGTTTATCAAATACGATGCACGTTTACCTTTAATAAATGGTCCTTCGGTTCCAACTTCTACACCGCCATAACCAATTTGTCCCAAATATTCACGTCTTTCGGTATTTCCATTTCTCATTTTTAAATCAAAAACACCCGATACTGAATTATTGTATTCTGCAGGCCAAGCTCCTGTAAAAAAATCGGAATTGGTGAGCAGATTATTATTAAGCATACTTACCGGTCCTCCGGTACTTCCCTGAGCACTAAAGTGGTTTGGATTTGGAATGGGAACTCCGTCGAGTTTCCATAATAATCCCGATGGTGAATTCCCTCGAATAATAATATCGTTGCGTTGGTCACCGGCCGATATAACACCTGCAAAATTTTGAGCCATTCTCGATGGGTCTCCCAAACTTCCGGCATAACGTTCCGTTTCTTCAACACTAAACGAACGAACACTGACGGTAGCCATTTTGTTGATTGGCTGTTCTTTATTGTTGTTTGCGGTTATTTTTACTTCTTCAATTTCCTTTATGTTTTCTTCCATCTTTGCGTTGACTTCCAGTGCTTTTCCGGTAGTTAACAGTAATCCGTTAATTGTTATTGGTTTGTAGCCGATAAATGTAAAACTTATGCTTATTCTTCCAATTGGAACATTCGTTAATTTGAAATATCCGTCAGCATCGGTCGATGTGCCAAGAGGCGGATTACTTCCGATTATTACAACGTTAACTCCCGGAATTGGCGTTTCTGAATCTTTATCGACCACTCGTCCTATGACCGATTGTGTTAAGCTTTGGGCATCAATCTGCATTGATATACATGCAATAGCAACAAGAATGAATAATTTTTTAATCATACTGAAATATTGGGTTGAATTAATTGTTTTTTGTTCGCGGACGACGGCTCTTTGTGTACCATAGATACGAGAACAAAAGTACAATTTCAATTTTGCACGGCGAATAGGAAAATCGGTGATTGTGATAAATTTGTCGATGAATGGGATGAAACTACGCTTTAATATTCTTTAAATCAGTTTTTTGTTGATTGTGAAAAATAGCGTTTTTGTGATGAATGTTGGTACGATTTTGATTGAAAAGAGCAGCTTTTTGCTAAAATAAACAATGAAACGGTTCAGATTAAATTGATATTTGATTTTAAATCTGAGATGTTTTGTCGTGAAGCAGGAAGGGGTTCTGAAAGTCCTTCGACCCACAATTGATAGCTGTTGCCCACCGATTTTATCTTTTTAATTTTTTCGGTATTGACAATATACGAACGATGGCTTCGGGAAAATAACTGATTATCGCCAATGATTGCTTCTGCATTTTTGAGGCTTAAACGAAGTAGTTTGCTTTGGATACTGCCATTCATAGCATACAGGAAGAGGCTGTAATTACCTTCGGCTTTTATGCAAATCAGGTCGTTGGAATGAACCATCACTTTTTCGTTGCGGGTTTCCGACTCAAATACCAATGCTTGATTTTCATTCGCTTTGGCAATTTTATGCTCAAGGATTTCATTTATTTTTTCAACCTCTTCGAGTCGAGCTTTTAAATGAATGTTTCGAACTACGAAAAATAGTATGACAGAAAGAATTGCCCCAATCGAAAATGTGTAAAACTGATATCTCCAAAACCACAACCATGTTAAATCTGATGTTTTGTCAACATACACCGAGTATAAAAAGTTTAATGTTCCAATCGTTAATATATTGGCACAATCGATAGGAAGTTGTTTTAAGTAAATGTTTTCTTCGATAGTTCGTTTTATACAAATAAAATAATGAGGAATAACAATATAGTAAAACCAACAGGTGAAAATGGTAATCAATCCGTAGCCCAATAAATTCCAGATACCAACCTCTGTCATTTCAAATGGTTTGAAAATGCCAAGAAACAAAACGATAAATATTCCACAAGCTATGATGCCGTAGCGTTTTGTTGTATCATTTTTTCTGTGCTTGTTCATTTTCTGTTATTCCGTAGTTTTTTGTATTTCAAAATTGAAGAAAATGGGGTAGTGATCTGATAATTTGGGCTTGTCAACTGTGAAATTCCATCCCGTAATGTCTTTTGAATGAAGAATGTAGTCGATGCGAAACGATGGTAAGTTGCCAATGTATGTTCCTCCCATTCCATGTCCCGATTCACTAAATGCGTCAACCAGATTGTTGTGTTTCTTTATGGTATGTATAGTGTATGAAAGGGGAATGTCGTTAAAATCGCCACAGACAAAAACAGAATATGGCGATTTTCGAATTTCCATTGAAAGCGTATCTGCTTGCATTGCTCTTCGATAAAATGCCTTTTTCAATTTGGTACCAATTTTACGTATTCCGGAATAATCTTTTTCGTTGTATGAATTGTTTTGAATTTGTTCTATTGTGGTAAAGTTTTCTTTTTCAAGCCGAATAGAAGCTAAATGACAATTGAAAACTCGAATGGTATCTTCGCCGATTTTTATATCGGTATAAATTACATTATTCGTAGAATGAGGTATGTTGAAAATAGGTTTGCCTTTATGAACGATCGGATATTTGCTAAACGTTGCCAGTCCGAAGCGATAATTTTTTAATACAATTACAGAATACGATTCGTGGCTATATTTCATTTTTAAGAGTTTCTTTAACGTATCGGTAGTCTTAAAATCATCGGTTTTGTCATCATAATATTCCTGAAAACAAATAATATCGGGATGAAGGGTTTCTAAATATTCGAAAATACTGTCGCGAGTGCCACGATAAATGGGCCAATGATACAAATTGAAGGTCTTAACATTGAATGATGCGATTTTGATACCTTTTTTCTCAATCGTTGAGTGCATTTGAAACGGAAGCCCTCCCAAGGTTAAGCCTGCGATAAAAGATACAATCGATAAAATGCTGTAATATTTGTGTTTGCATAATAGCCAAAAACATCCGAAGAAAAAATGACCAAGCATTATGATTGGAAACAAAAAGCCCATAAATGCCAGCGGCCAAAAATGAATAGGACTCACATTTACAGCGGCATAAACCATTATCAGTCCCAAAAAGAAACAAATGTTTATAAAAAGCAGGATTATTCGGGTAATGGTACGCACAATGGTTTGTTTACATGTTTTTACTTTCTCGGAACAATTGTTCTTTTTCCTCCTTGCTTAAGCTGTCGTATCCCGATTTTGCTATTTTGTCGAGTATGCTGTCAAGCGATTTCTTTTCGGCAGGCGATGCTTGACTTGTTGAGGTTGCAGTTGTTGCATTTTCATTACGATAATGCACCTTTACTGCAGGTTTTTTCTTAAATAATGTTGCAAAAGTTCCTTTATCACCGGTAAGCCATTTGGTTATATCGGTACCATTTTTAAGTCTGTACCCCCAATATATTCCGAAAAGAGCCCCGCCCCAATGTGCGATGTGTCCGCCCGGATTACCATCGTTGAATGTTATAATGTCGAAAACGATACAAAATAATGAAATCCATTTTAATCGAACCGGTCCAATTAACACCAAATAAAGTGTGTAATCAGGAACATACATCGTGATAGCTAAAACAATAGCCATAACAGAGCCCGAAGCTCCAAGCAGATAATGTGGATTCATTTCACTGGGCGAAAAAACGGGAAAAATATTGTATGCCAGCAGATACAGTGCTGCTCCCGATAAGCCACCTAAAATATAAACAGCCAAAAAACGTTTTTCGTTCAAAAAGTCGATGAAAATCAATCCAATCCAGTACAACCACAATAAATTAAACAATATGTGCAGAAAACCTTGGTGTAGCACCATGTAGGTAAATAGCGACCATGGTTGCAGTAAAAGAGTAGGGAGATGAGCAGGTAGCATTAATCTTGAAAGCAGCGGATTCAATACATCGAAACGGGTTAAATACGATAAAACCTCAAGAATCTTTACAGCTAGGAAAATAAACACATTAGCATAAATAAGCTTGGTGAGCATATTGCCATGTTTGAACGATTGTTTTATTTCCGATATAATACTGCTCATAAGTTATTATATATTAATGAATACGTCGTTTCTTTGCTTGTAAGTCCCAGTAGTAGAGTAGTGCAAAACCAAATACCATTCCTCCCAAATGAGCAAAGTGAGCAACATTATCATTACCCGAATTCATTACTCCACTAAATAATTCAATCGCTCCATATATCATCACAAACCATTTTGCTTTGATAGGGATAAAAAAGTAAAGATAGATAAGCGAATTGGGAAACATCATTCCAAATGCGAGCAACACGCCAAACACAGCTCCCGATGCTCCAATAACAACCGGTGCATTGAGAACTCCTTCTCTGTATTGATACATGAAATTGACCGTTTCTGCTAATGCTTGTTTTTGATCGATAGCCAGTAAATTGTTGTATTTCATTGCAAAAGCATTGAACGTGTTTTGTATTTCAAGTGATGAAATAGCAAAATATCTTGAACGGGTAAATTCGGCAAAAGAATCGAGAGTGGGATGTTGTAAATAGGTGTCGATTGCAGTAAGCGTCGGACTTATCTCGAAATAGAAAATTGCATAATGTGTTAAAGCTGCCCCAATGCCTGTTATCAAATAATAGATGAGAAATTTTTTTGGACCCCAAATGTTTTCAAGAATATTTCCAAACATCCATAACGCAAACATGTTGAAGAAAAGATGCGAAAAACTACCGTGCATAAACATGTAGGTAATGAACTGATATGGTTTAAATTGCGACGCTATTGGATAATGCAATCCCAAGTAAACACTCAAATCAGTACCATAAACATGTTGAAATGCCAACATTGCCAAAAAAGCAATAGCATTAATAATCAAAAGATTTTTAATAACCGGAGGCAGAGTTGAAAAATGCTGTGGACTATAACTATTCATGTCTTTCTGTTTAATTCAATTTTGATGCAATGTCGTCATTTTCTATGATATACACAATCTTTTTACCGTCGGGCGAAATGTTTGGACTGCTGCTCGAAAATAAGTCGTTTATAAGTTCTTGTATTTCATGGATTCCTAAAACAGTTCCATATTCAATGGCATTGAGTTTTGATAATGAACGTGCCAGACTTTCTTTTACGGCTAATTTACTGTTCAATCGAAATTCTCTGAACGATATTAGGATATCGTTTAATCGTGTATCGATGTCCGACGTTTTCATATTTACCGGAATACCATTGACAGCAAATGTGTTTTTCCCAAAATCTTCAATTTCAAATCCCAAGATACGAAAATCGTCTAAAGCTTCTTTTAATAAGGCATAATCCGATGGATTGACTTCAAATATATGTGGATGAAGCATGTTTTGAATAATCATTCGCTCTTGTTTCAGGGTACGCATATATTCGTCGTATAATACCCGTTCGTGAGCCCGTTTTTGGTCGATTACCATTAAACCCGATTTCACGGCTGTGATAATATATTTTTGCTTAAACTGCATACAAGTACCTGTCGTTTCCTGTTTGGGTTCAATGTCGATATTTAATTTCGATTGGAACGCAGGTTCTTCTTGTTTTGGTTCATGTTCAAAACCATTGAATAAACTTTCCCAGTTTTGTATATTATCGTTCGATTCAAACGGTGATTTAAATGGATTGCTTCTTGCGCCTGTTTCGTTTCGATTCGAAAACGACATCGTTTTTTGTTCAAATGGATTGAAGTTGGGGTTTATCTCAATTGATGGCATCGACACCGGTCCTTCAAATTTTTGAAACATATCGTGATATGAAAGGTCGTCTTCAAAGTCGATCGATGCCTTGACATTAAACTTACCTAAAGCTTCTTTCACTGCAGCTTCTAAAATTGAAGTAATTTGTGCTTCTTGTTTGAATTTAATTTCTGTTTTTGTGGGATGGATATTTATATCAATTTCACCCGGATTGATGTCGAAAAATAAGAAATATTGTGGTTGTAGTCTGTCTGCCAAAATGTTGGTATACGCTCTCATAATTGCACTATAAAACGGACGATGTTTTATAAAGCGATTATTGACCATAAAATATTGTTCGCTGTTTTTCTTTTTTGCCGTTTCCGGACGTGCTACGAATCCCGAAATTTCAACCAAATTGGTTTTTATGGCAACGGGAATTAATGTTTTGTCAAATTGTTTCCCAAACAGATACATGATTCGTTGTTTAATGCCGGTTTTTGGGAGATTAAACAACTCTTTCCCATTATGATGCAATGCAAATTGAACCTCGGGATGTGCCAACGCAACTCTTTGAAATTCTTCGATGATTAAACTCAGTTCGTAATTATCGCTTTTTAAAAATTCACGTCGCACGGGGATATTGTAAAACAGGTTCTTAACCATGAAATTACTACCCTGTGTTTGTTGAATTGCTTCTTGCTTTTCAATCACCGAACCATTTATGACGATCATAGAACCAAGTTCCTCGTTGGCTTGGCAGGTTCGTAATTCAACTTGTGCTACCGCAGCTATCGATGCCAAAGCTTCGCCTCGGAATCCTTTAGTTTTAATGGTAAAGATATCTTCAGCACTACTGATTTTTGAGGTTGCGTGACGTTCAAATGCCATTCGAGCATCGGTTGGTGACATTCCTTTCCCGTTATCGATAACCTGAATTAGGCTTCGACCTGCATCTTTTACTTGAACAATAATATTCGTACTGCCTGCATCAACGGCATTTTCTACCAATTCCTTTATAACTGAGGCTGGCCTTTGTATTACTTCGCCCGCAGCAATTTGGTTGGCAACCGAATCGGGTAATAATTTTATGATATCTGACATGCTGCAAAGGTCGGGAAAAAATTGCGAGGAAATGAATGCTGTTAAAAAATATTTTCGGGCAGCTATTTTGGGAAATAAAAAAGGGAGAGATACGTCATGTCGTTTCTCTCCCTTTTTGTTTGTATCTAATTGTGGATTAAGGTTTTTTGCCGATAATCAAATTGTCGAAATAGATATTCCCTGAAAATGATTTTCCTGGATTGGCATATATGAATAATGTATTAATTTTCGAAACATCAACTTTGTCGAAATTCGGATATTGTTGGAAAAATTTACCTGTGAAGTCAAAGGTGTATGTTTGATAGGTTTCGCTTGCCGGAATTTTAATTGAAAGTTCGTTCATGTTGGTCGATTTGCTATTAGCATCACCCAAATCGATTCTCAGAATAAAGGCTACATCTGATTTTACGTTTACGGTTACCGATGGTGTATGCATCATACTTATTGTTGGAAATTGATAGCTAAGAGGAATCCAACCCTGATCGTTATAGGATGCGTTAATTTTTAGTTCTTTATTGTTTTCTGTCAGATTAAAGTGTTTGCCTCCGTCGTTTATCCATTTGTCTGATAGCGTGTTGTCGTCGAAATCTTCTACGTATCCAAATACTCCGGGAGGAGGAACGGTGTTTAAAATAACGGCGTTTGTGTATTTAATTAAAGCATATCCATCTCTTGATTTGATGGTATTTCCATTATATGACATTTCTACTTTGTCTCCTAATTTTATCTTTTGGCTAAGAATGATGTCAAGGCCGGTAGAATCTGGTGTCAGTTTAAGAATAATTCCAGAGACTGGTTTTCCATTAATTTTTGCTGAGAATTTTAATGCATCGTTTGCCGAAATCGATTTGATTTTTGTTGAGAATACAAGTTTAATCATTGTTCCATCTTTATCTGTTTCAGATTTGTAGATGTCAAATGTTTTATCTTGTTCCATCTTTGCATCGGTCACCATAAAGTGTTTCATGAAAGCACCCGTAGAATTAACTTTTGTCCATGCTTTTTCTGCACAAGCTCCCGAGTCGAGCAGTGATGCTGTTGTTCCTTTATCGCAGAAACTCCAGTAACTCCATGTAATTTTATTGAGTTTAAAATAATGCAACCATGTTTTTGCTTCAACGGTGTCAATTACATTTTCAAGTTCGAGAGCCGAACCAATTCCCCATTCTGTAATAAACATTGGTATTTTATTGCAAACCGATGTCAGATTAGGACGTAAATTGCTATGAGATGCTGCATAAAAGTGGAAAGAATACATGACGTTTTCTTCTTTTATTTCGTTACCAACAACATCTTCGGGCATTTGGCTCCATTGTGGTGTTCCAACAACGCAAATGCTTTTTGTGTACTTTCGAATTTCTTTTATCATCGATTCTGCATACGATTTTATTCGTGACCAATCGGGACCTCCTTTATCAACATTGGGATTTGGTTCGTTGCACAATTCAAAAATCAGATTTGGTTTTTTGCCATGCTTTTTTGCCATGTATGTGAAGAAATTCTTTGCGCCTGCATAGGTTGGGTCAAATGGATCTCCGGGCGATAACACATGCCAGTCAACCATATAGTACAAGCCAAGTTCTTCGCACCATCCGATAATTTGATCGATACGTTTTAAAAATTTTGCAGTGTCGGTACTATATCCGCCTTCATTTACATACACTGTGATTCGAAACAAATCTGCTTTCCAGTCATCTCTGATTGCTTTTAGCGATTCTTTGGTGTAGCAGTTGTCGTACCATTGCATGCCATGCGAAGCAATGCCCTTTAATTGGACTGCTTGTCCCGATTGGTTGTACATTTTGGTGCCCCTAACAGCGATGAATCCGTTTTTTTCAACAGGCGTTTGGCCAAACAAACCATAAAAACCCAAAATAAATGTCAGGAAAAAAGAAAACAAATGCTTCATAATGGAAAATAAATTTAACGTATTGAATATGAAATAAATTAAGTTTCTAAAATTAGAAAAACTTTTCTATGCAAAGGACTTTATTTTTCTTGAAATTACAAAGCGAAAAAAATATCAATCAATACACATTTTCTATTCAAAAAGTATTTTACTGAGCTTCGTTTAATCAAAATGATATTTTGGGGTATGAGATAATCTAATTATTTTATTTGAAAAATGATGTTTTCGAAAGCGTTTCGAAAGTTGAAAAACATAAATTGCTTTAGAATTATAACATTTTTTGTAAAAAAAAGAAAAAACAATAATACTGTTTGGTTTTTTTTGTAAATTTGCGGGCTTGCAAAAATGTATGCGAATAAAGCGAATCAATGGGCAAGTTATTGCGTTGTAACGTGGTAAATAAGGGTAATTAATGTATGTTTGAACGAGTTCTAAACTAGGAGATTAAAAACGAAAATGAACCAAACTACACAAAAGTCGTTGTATGATTCTGCATTCGAACACGATGCATGCGGGATCGGGTTTATTGCCAACTTGAAGGGTGTGAAGTCCCATCAAACTATTAAAAATGCAATATCCATGCTCGAAAATATGGAGCACCGTGGTGCTACCGGTTTCGAAGTTAATACCGGTGACGGTGCCGGAGTGTTAATCCAAATGCCTCATCAATTCTTTAAAGAAGAATGTGAAAAAATCGGCATCGCTTTACCAGAATATGGTAAGTATGGCGTAGGTATGATTTTCTTTCCAAAAGATGTGAAGCTTCGCGAAGCTGCTCGCCGTATTCTTAATAACAATTTAGAGGAAATGGGATTAGAGCTGTTGGGCTATCGTTCCGTTCCATGTAATAAACACGGTATCGGTGAAACGGCACTTTCTGTTGAGCCTAAGGTAGAGCAATGTTTTGTTACTCCAACCAAAGATATGACACCCGATGAATTGGAGCGTAAGTTGTTTGTCTTACGTAATTGGAGTGAGCATTCGTTTGCGAAGAAATATCCTGATCAAAAGGACCATTTCTATTTTGTGTCGTTTTCATACAAAAATATCATTTATAAAGGTCAGTTGACAACTTACCAAGTTCGTCAATATTTTAATGATTTGAACGATAAACGGATGGTGTCTGCTTTTGCAATGATACATTCACGTTTCTCGACCAATACATTCCCCAAATGGAAATTAGCTCAGCCATTCCGTTATATTGCTCATAATGGTGAGATTAATACAATCCGCGGAAATATTAATAGAAGCCGTTCGAATGAAACACTATTTGAATCTTCATTATTTACTAAAGAAGAATTAGATAAATTAAAACCAATTTGCGATTACGATAATTCTGACTCGGCAAGTTTGGATAATATGATTGAAATGCTTGTTTTAGCAGGTCGCTCGCTTCCTCATGTTATGATGATGCTTGTGCCTGAAGCTTGGCAAGGTCATACAATGATGAGCGAAGAAAAACGCGCATTCTATCAATATCATGCATCAATCATGGAACCATGGGATGGCCCGGCTTCAATCAGCTTTACCGATGGTCATATTATTGGTGCAACCCTCGACCGTAACGGTCTTCGTCCTTCACGTTATTGTTTACTTGATGATGGAACACTCATTATGTCATCAGAGGCAGGAGCATTCCCAGTTGAGCAATCGAAAGTGGTGAAAAAAGGACGTTTGCAACCAGGTCGTATGTTTGTTGTTGATCTTGAAGAAGGACGCATCATCAGCGACGAAGAGTTGAAAAATAAAATCTGTACACAAGCTCCTTATGGAACATGGTTGAAACAAAACACTGTTACAATCGATGAACTTCCATCTGTAGAGAAAAAAGTATATGAATACGATAAATCATCATTGATGCAACGTCAAATTGCCTTCGGATTTACTCACGAAGATTTGAAAATGACAATTGCACCAATGGCAAAAGATAAAAAAGAACCAATTGGTTCGATGGGTGTCGATATTCCTTTGGCCGTTTTTTCTGATCAAAGTCAGCATTTGTCAAATTATTTCAAACAACAATTTGCTCAAGTATCGAATCCGCCAATCGATTCAACTCGTGAAGCTATTATCATGTCGTTGTTTACTAGTGTAAGCCGAACATATAATATCCTTTGTGAATCATCGCTTCATAGCAAACAAATCAGCTTCAAACAACCAATCATCACAAACGATGAATTGGAAAAAATTCGCCAAATTAGTCATCCTGACTTTAGAGTGAAACAAATTAATGCCGTTTTCCCAGTACATGGAAAACCAGGGTCACTTGAAAAAGCACTCGATGAAATGTGTAAAGATGTTGATCGTGCGATACTCGATAATGCTGCCAATATTCTTATCATCAGTGATAGAAATGTTAGCGCTGAATCTGCTCCCATTCCAATGTTGATGGCTGTTGGTGCAATTCATAATAATTTGGTAAATAATGGACTTCGTGTTCGTGTTGGTATTGTTGTTGAAACTGGCGATGCTCGCGAAACACATCACTTTGCAACGCTAATTGGCTATGGTGCAAATGTGATCAATCCTTATATGACATTTGAATCGATTGCATCGTTGGGCGAACAAGGTTATTTACCTATTGAAACGGATGTGAAGATTGCAAATAAAAATTACATTTATGCAGTTGGTGAGGGATTATTGAAAGTATTCTCGAAAATGGGTATTTCAACCCTTCAATCTTATAGAGGAGCACAAATTTTCGAAGCTTATGGTATTGGCGAAGCTGTAATTAAAAAATGCTTTGTTGGAACAATTTCGAAAATTGGTGGATTAGACTTCGACGATATTGCAAAAGAGGTACTTATTCGTCATAATGCAGCATATCCAACAAAACCGATTTTAGGTCAAACACTAGAAATTGGTGGATATCATTCATGGAAGCGCCGTGGCGAAAAACACTTATTCAATCCTGATACAATTCAATATTTGCAATATGCTGTAAGAAACGGCGATTACAATGTCTTTAAGAAATATTCAAGTATAGTTAATGCTCAATGCGAGCAAATATATACGATTCGCGGAATGATTGATTTCAATAGAAAACGGAAATCAATTCCTTTAAGCGAAGTTGAATCAAAAGAAGAAATCTTCAAACGTTTTGCAACTGGTGCAATGTCATTTGGTTCAATATCATATGAAGCTCACTCTACCTTAGCAATTGCAATGAACCGTATTGGTGGAAAAAGCAATAGTGGTGAAGGAGGAGAAGATGAAATTCGCTTCATTCGTAAAGAAAACGGAGATTGGGAACGTTCTGCTGTAAAACAGGTTGCTTCCGGACGTTTTGGGGTTACAAGTAACTATCTTGCAAACTGTGACGAAATTCAAATTAAAATGGCTCAAGGTGCAAAACCTGGAGAAGGAGGACAATTACCGGGTCATAAAGTTGACGACTGGATTGGACGTGTACGCCATTCAACACCGGGTGTTGGTTTGATATCACCTCCACCACACCATGATATTTATTCTATCGAAGACTTATCACAGTTGATTTTTGATTTGAAAAATGCTAATCCAGAAGCTCGTATTTGTGTAAAACTCGTTTCAAAATCGGGTGTTGGAACAATTGCAGCAGGTGTTGCAAAAGCATTTGCCGATGTGGTACTTATTTCAGGACATGATGGCGGTACTGGAGCTTCTCCAATTAGTTCAATACATCATGCCGGTGGTCCTTGGGAATATGGTTTGGCTGAAACTCATCAAACATTAGTTAAGAATAAACTCCGTAACAGAATTACGGTTCAAGCTGATGGTAAAATGTTGACAGGTCGTGACCTAGCAATTGCAACCTTGCTTGGAGCAGAAGAATGGGGGGTTGCAACAGCAGCTCTTATTGCTCAAGGCTGTATCATGATGCGTAAATGTCACTTGAATACTTGTCCTGTTGGGGTCGCTACTCAAGATAAAGAACTTCGTAAGTTATTTAATGGTAAGCCAGAAGATGTTGTAAACTTGTTTACATTCCTAGCAGAAGAGCTTCGTGAAATAATGGCTGAACTTGGATTCCGTACGATAAACGAAATGGTTGGTCAAGCAGATATGCTTCGACAACGTGAAGATATTCGTCATTGGAAAGCTCAAAAAGTTGATATCAATCCGGTTATTTATCGTCAAATTGAAGGAGAAGAAGAAGGGTTATTCAAAACAAAAGCACAAGCTAACTTATTAACCGAAGTTCTCGATCAAAAAATGATTGTTGCTGCAAAAGCTGCACTTGAAAATAAACAAAAAGTAACGGGTGAATATAAGATCGTAAATACTGATCGTGCTACCGGAACAATGTTGTCGTACAATGTTTCGAAAAAATATGGTAAAGAAGGACTTCCCGAAGATACCATTACATTCAAATTCCGTGGTAGTGCAGGTCAAAGTTTTGGAGCATTTGGAGCAAAAGGTTTAACCTTTGAACTTGAAGGCGAATCGAACGATTATATCGGAAAAGGTTTGTCTGGTGCTAAATTGATTGTACGTCCCGACAGAGACGCGAAAATCGTACCAGAACAAAATATGATCATAGGAAACGTTGCATTCTATGGAGCAACTTCTGGTGAAGCATATATTTGTGGTGTTGCTGGTGAACGTTTCTGCGTTCGTAACTCAGGTGTAAAAACTGTTGTTGAAGGTATTGGAGACTTAGGTTGTGAATACATGACAGGTGGTGTCGCTGTTATCATTGGCGAATTTGGTCGCAATTTCGCAGCTGGTATGAGTGGAGGTATTGCTTATGTGTACGATCCTGAAGGTAAATTTGATAAATATTGCAACAAGGAGCTTGTTGACTTAGATCAAGTACAATACGAAGATGTAACGGAATTGAAAACCTTAATTGAAAATCAATACAAATACACCGGAAGTGCTGTAGCTAAACGTTTACTTGAAAATTGGGACGATGAACTTGAACGTTTCGTGAAAGTTTTCCCTCGCGATTATAAAGCCGTTTTATTAAAACGTAAACAAGCTGCCGAAGCTGTAAAAGCATAAATATAACACCTCGACTATTTCTTTGGTGAGTAGTCGAGGATATTTTTCACAGAAGTATAACATTAAAAGAAACATATTTAGGAGGATTACACAATGGGAAAACCAACCGGTTTCATGGAGTACGATAGAGAGCTCCCTCAATATAAAGACCCTAAAGAAAGGATTAAAGATTACGCTGAATTTTATTTAGAATTTGGTAGTAAAAAAGCTGAACAACAAGCTGCACGTTGTATGGATTGCGGTGTCCCTTTTTGTCATAATGGCTGTCCGCTTGGAAATATAATTCCAGAATTTAACGATGCGGTTTATCATAAAAATTGGCAACAAGCTTATAATATATTATCAACTACCAATAACTTCCCTGAATTTACAGGTCGGATTTGCCCTGCTCCATGTGAAGCATCTTGCGTGTTGGGAATTATTAAACCTCCGGTTACGATTGAAAATATTGAAAAAAATATTATTGAACGTGCTTATGAACATGGTTGGGTTAAACCAAATGTTCCAGAAGTAAGAACCGGTAAAAAAGTTGCAGTTGTAGGATCGGGACCTTCTGGTTTGGCTTGTGCTGCTCAATTGAATAAAGCAGGACACGCTGTTACTGTTTTTGAACGAGCTGACAGAATCGGTGGTTTGTTACGCTACGGAATTCCTGATTTCAAGTTGATGAAAAAATACATTGATCGTCGTGTTGCTGTTATGGAACAAGAAGGTATTGTATTTAAAACAAATGCAAATGTAGGAGGCAATATAAAAGTTGCTGACTTAATGAAAGAATTTGATGCAATTGCACTTTGTGGTGGTTCTACTGTTCCAAGAGATCTTCCTGCTCCTGGACGTCAAAACAAAGGTGTCCATTTTGCTATGGATTTCTTAGGTCAAAACAATAAACGTGTTGCAGGCGATGCAATTTCAAAAGACCAAGAAATCTTTGTGAAAAATGCTCACGTAATTGTTATTGGTGGTGGCGATACTGGAAGTGACTGTGTTGGCACATCAATTCGTCATGGAGCTAAATCGGTTACTCAAATTGAATTATTACCAAAACCAAAACTTGAAAGAGGTAAAGAAGATTGTTGGCCAAACTGGCCGAATATCCTTCGTACTTCATCTTCGCATGAAGAAGGTTGCGAACGTTTTTGGTCAATCAATACAAAAGAATTTATTGGTGAAAATGGTGTTTTGAAAGGTTTGAAAATTTGTGATATTGAATGGGAAAAACCAGAACCAGGGAAACGTCCAAATTTCAAAGAAGTTCCAGGAAGCGAAAGAGTTTTACCTGCAGATTATATTTTCTTAGCAATGGGATTTGTCAATCCTCAACATGATGGTATGCTTGATGAATTGGCTGTTGCATTTGATGAAAGAGGAAATGTAAAAGCTATTGACGGTGAATTTAAAACTTCTGTCGATAAAGTCTTTGCAGCTGGTGATATGCGTCGTGGACAATCTCTTGTTGTTTGGGCAATCAGTGAAGGTCGCGAATGTGCTCGTAAGATAGATACTTATTTGATGGGCGATTCTCAATTAGAATCAAAATCAGTATCTCGTTTTTCACTTGTGTAATTTTTATATAAGAATATATTAATAAAAAAGGCCTGAGTAATTACTCAGGCCTTTTTTATTAATAAACGTATTTCGATTATTATTTCTTTTGTTGTTGTTCTTGCCATTGTTGCATTAAATTTCCGTTTTGCATCCTGGAAATCATTTCATTAATTTCTTCGATACTCATTTGTCGACCGGTTTCTGTCCAATATTTCGAAGATATTTCAACTCCATTTTTGAAGACTTTCTCACAATAAGGATTGCCATTATCGAACCATTCAATAAATTTGCCTTCTTCATTGTCGTTAACGTATGTAACTTCATATTCCTGTTGTCCATTCTCGAACCAGCCTTTAAAAACACCGGTCTTTTTCCCCATAGCATATTGACCCGATTCTTTTGGTTTTCCATTTGAATGAAATGTTTGGAATGATCCGTTTTTTTTGTCTTCAGAAAACTCTACTTTTCGTTCTAGGTTTCCATTTTCATACCATGAATATGCTACTCCTTCAAGTTTGTTTGCTTTGTAAAATTTTTGACTTTCGGGTTTGCCTCTTTCAAACCAAGTTACAAAGTAACCTTCCTTTAAGCCGTTAAGATAGTTTTCTTCGCTTTTCTTTAGTCCATTTTTGTAATATTCAATGGCTTTGCCTGTATATGGAGTTTGGCTACCTTTCAAATATACAATTTTGTTTTTTCTTTCAAGTTGTTCGGTCTTAACTTCTTGGGTGTATGCAAGGTTAGTTGTTATCAGAAATGTCAATAGGGGAATGACATGAATGATTCGTTTAATGCTATATTTTTTCATCTTTGCAAAATTGAATATTTATAAAACATGCTTGTATACAGTAAATATACTAAAAAGGTTTATTTTTTTGTTGGAATAACCAATAAAATATTAATGATGTTTCGTTTGGAAACGCATGCATTATAAAGTAAAATAACCTACACACACATTCCTTTTATAATATCCCGTTAAGTTTGAATCTTTTCGATTACTTTTGAAGTGCAATACAATATAATTTTTCGTTAAATGATAAAGCTCTATATCATTTTTTATGGAAATTGCATCGATATGTTGTATTGCTTTGTTTTTGGAAAATATATTAGGTTAAATGTAAAACCTGACGCTATTTTTTTAGTACAAGGTTTAAAACCAGAGTTAGTAATAAAAATACCTGTGTTATGGGAAAAGATAAAAAAAATAATTCGTTTGATAATGCTTTGATTGAAGCCGTTTTGTCTGTGTTTAAAGAAAATCCGTCAAAAAGCTTTAACTATAAGCAGGTAGCTAAAATAATTGGAGTTTCGGGAAAATCAGAAAACGACCTGATTATTGAAACAATGGAAAATTTAAGAGACAATGACTTGATAAGCGAAATGAACGATGGGAAATTTAAGTTCAAACAAAAGTCAAGTCTCATAAAAGGTATAGTTGATATGACAGCAAGCGGATATGCTTATGTTATTTCAAAAGATACTCAAGCCGATGTTTTTATTGCTTCGCAAAACATGAATCATGCATTACATGGTGATGAAGTTTTAGTGCAATTATTCGCTCAAAATCGTCGTTCAAAAATCGAAGGAGAAATCATAGAAGTAACAAAACCATCTGATCGCGTCATTGTTGGAGTTATTGAAATTTCTCAAGGATTTGCTTTTGTTGTGTCGGAAAATAAAAATATGCCTTACGATATTTTTGTCCCAACAAATAAATTGAAAGGTGCAAAAAATGGACAAAAAGTTGCAGTAAAAGTTATTGACTGGCCCGAACGAGCAAAAAATCCGATCGGAGAGGTGACCGAAGTTATTGGTAAGCCCGGCGAACATGAAACTGAAATGCATGCAATTTTAGCTGAATTCGGATTACCGTATCGTTATCCCGAAGAGGTTGCTAAAGAAGCAGATAAAATATCGGATATCATTCCACAAGAAGAAATTCAGAAACGTCGAGATTTTAGAGCAATTACCACATTTACAATCGATCCTGTTGATGCAAAAGACTTTGATGATGCTCTTTCGATTCGGAAGTTAGACAATGGGCTTTGGGAAGTTGGAGTTCATATTGCCGATGTTACACATTATGTAACTCCCGGAGATATTATCGATAAAGAAGGGTATGAACGAGCTACGTCAGTCTATTTGGTCGATCGTTGTGTTCCAATGCTTCCTGAGCGGCTGTCGAACTTTATCTGCTCATTGCGTCCGAATGAAGAAAAATTGTGTTTCTCTGCCGTTTTCGATCTCGATGATGATGCAAATGTTGTCAACCAATGGTTTGGACGAACTATAATAAAATCTGATCGACGCTTTGCGTATGAAGAGGCTCAACAAGTTATAGAAACTCAACAAGGCGATTTGAAAGATGAAATTTTAACACTCGACATGCTGGCAAAAAAACTTCGTGCTGACCGTTTCAAAAAAGGAGCCGTTGCATTTGATAAACGAGAAGTGAAATTCCAGCTCGATGAACAAAATAAACCTACGGGCGTTTATTTCAAAGAATCGAAAGATTCGAATAAACTTATCGAAGAATTTATGTTATTGGCAAATAAGAAAGTTGCCGAATTCGTTGCATTACACACCGGAAAACCAGCAAAAACTTTTGTTTATCGTATTCATGATAAACCCAACGAAGAAAAATTGCGCGATTTTGCAAATTTTGTAAAAAAGTTTGGTTTTAGTATCGATGCCAGTGGAACTCAAAATTCAGCAAAATCAATAAATCAATTGTTAATTGAAATGAAAGACCACAAAGAACGCAATGTATTTGAAACGCTTGCAGTACGTTCTATGGCCAAAGCTGTTTATTCAACCTTCAATATCGGTCATTACGGACTGGCGTTCAAACATTACACTCATTTTACTTCGCCAATTCGTCGTTATCCTGATATGATGGTTCATCGCTTACTTGATCGATATTTGTCTGAAAAGAAATCGGCAAGCGAAGACGAATTCGAAGAATATTGCGAACACTCATCACAACGTGAACAATTAGCTGCAAATGCAGAGCGGGCTTCTATCAAATACAAACAAGTTGAATTTTTGGTTGATCGCGTAGGGGAAGTATTTGATGCCGTAATTTCTGGAGTTACCGAATGGGGATTATATGTCGAATTGGTCGATAGTTATTGTGAGGGCATGGTTTCTGTTCGCGATCTTGATGATGATTTTTATCAATTCGATGAAAAAAACTACCGCATGATTGGGAAACGCTCTCATAAAGAATATCGGTTAGGGAATGAGGTGAAAGTGCAGTTAGCAAAAGCAAATCTTGCAAAAAAACAACTCGATTTCTTAATGTGGGACGAAGACACAAAAGAATCGCTGCAAAAAGAGAAAATAATAGCAAAAAACGCCCCTTCCAGAGCGTTTCCCCGCAAAGACAATAAAAAAAGTAAAAACAAACAGAGCGGGAAAGAAAAAAAGAGAAGACGTTAAAAATAAAAAAGACAAGGATTAACCTTAGTCATGGTCGGAAGAAATTCCGACCATTTTTATGTTTTAAAAAATAGGTCATGATTTCCACCACATTGCATAACAATTAAGGCTATAGCAAGGTTTCTAACTTCCAT
>JACCEE010111755.1_pt1 | contig 25556 bp, 23 predicted proteins | sample 7449931 | NCBI WGS metagenome assembly JACCEE01 (sample SAMN15323457, study PRJNA562643) | freshwater metagenome | isolation source: river surface water | place: USA:Blue River Watershed | collected 2017-08-19 | reverse complement strand
GCGGTGTTTAATAGAGTGTTTTCATTTTCAATTGCAGAAATCTTGTCGGATGTGTATTCCAGTACTGGCTTCCACTTCTCAACAAGTTGTTCAGCTTTTGACTTATCGATGTGTAATAATGTTTCCATATATTTTTGTTATTATTATTTATGTGAATTGTGTAATTTTTTACTTACTGAATAATTGTTGTTAAGGTTTTGAGATTTACTTACGAGAAAACTTATTCCCGAATCGTTTCATCTCTGTCAGATATTCGATAACACCACCGCTTGACTGCTGTGGCTGTGAAGTGACTATACTTTCATTAATGCTAGAATACTCAAGTTCAGGCCTGTCAACAACAGACTCAACTAAACGTTTCTGAACCACTTCATCTTTATGAAGTTCTTCTTGCATACGGGTTTCCTTCTCGAACATCTCAACTACGTACTGGTAATTTTCGTTGATATAGTCAACCGTTTTACCCTTGAGTAAGCGCTTAACATAACGTTTTGTGCTGTCATCAAGAGTTTTTGTCTTATTCTCAAGCAATAGAGCAGATTCTACTTCACCTAAACGTTGGTTGAGGTTAGTGTTCTGCTGTACAGCTTCATTTAGTTCTTTCTGAAGTGACGTTATCGTCTCCTTCCCATCAATTAAAGCTTCTTTAATTTCACTATTAATGAACTGTTCATCAATAGAAACAAGTTGTCTGATTTGATCGATAATTCTACGAGCTTGTATATTTTCTACAGCTTCGTCAATTTGTTTGGTAGGTACAATCTTATCAAGGTATAATTCTAAATAATTAGAAACCTCTTCAACAAGTTTTTCTTTATATAAAACTGCTTCTGTCTTTAACGCGGTTTCATATTTTTCAACTACATGCTCAAGCATATCCGCATGCTTTTCATCAATAGCTTGTACAACATTTTTAAGTTTGGTTGTGTGATCGCTATCAATAGCTTCAACTAGTTTTTGTAGCTTGGTTGTGTGATCGTTGTCAATAGACTCGAGTAAGTGTTCAAGTTTCTTACTATGATCTTCATCTATTTTTATTAAAGCAGCTTCTACTTGCAAAGCAACTCTCTGCTCAACAAGTTCAGATGCTTTCTGTTCAACAAGAGCACTAATTTCACTTTGCGCTTGCTCCTGTAATTCTGCTACTCTGTTTTGAATAGCGCTTTCAAATGCATGTGTTATATCGCTTAAGGATTCCTCGCTTAAATGATCTTTAAATTTTTCTTGTAGAATTGACTTGATATCCATAACAACTATTAAGTTTATTTATTCTTCTTTGCGTCTTTTTTCTGTTTAATCCATTCATTACTGGATATTGTCTTTGCACTCTTTTTAACTCTTTGAGTTAGTTTTTTCTCAATAATAGATTCAAGCGCCTCATTAGCTTTAGAGTAGTCTTTATCAAGAAGCTTAGATAGAAATTTATCGATGTCTGATTTCATAATAAAATATTTATTAAAGTTTTTTAATCTTTTGTATAAAAGATAAAAGTTGTTCACGTAAAAATAAATCTGTTTCTCTTTTAGGTATATTAGCTAAACCTTTATCAAGTTGTTCATACGCTCTCCCTACACATTCCACTATACTACCATCCTCAGATACAACCCACTCTCTACTCTCCATCACACTCTCAAGCATAGCTTTCTGTACAGAAGGTTCATGTACTACATCTAAACATATTAAGTGAAAATCTTCAACTTCTTTACCTTTTGTAGTTTCATTAATCTTACCTAAAGCTCTTGAACTAATACCTAACTTAACGTTATCTACAATTAAACTTTTTAATAATGAACCCATTGGTGTACTTAAAACCAAAGATTTACCCATAACATAATTACCGTTCATTTTAAGTTCTACTACTCTATGACATGCATTTACTGGGTTCACTTCAGTACTCTGAGGATGGTTCATTTCACCAATAGAGCGATTTTGACGTATCATTTTTTCAGTGTACCGCTCAACCTCTTTCCTCATTTCATCGATCCTGTATATACGACCATTTTGATTCTTCTCTTCAGCCATCATAAACGGCCCAGTAATATACACCTTGCGATCAGTAGACTCGCGGTTCTGTTCTTCGATAAGATAATCGATTCCATCTGTATTGTTTTCGACAAGAAATTTTAATCCCATGATATTTAAACGTTAGCGTTACATTTATTTATTCTACGTATATCAATTTTTACGTAGGGGTTATGTTTTTTTCTGTTAAAATTAAAAATTTATACCCGTGTTTATCTGACCATTGGGAGGCAGCTGTCCACTTTGCTTTATTTTGTACATATTCTTTCTGTAGATATACAGTATTTTTAGGAGATCTTTTACTACTTGTGCTTGGTGGTTGTAGTTTACTGTGTGGTTTAATCTCTATTAAATATTTCACTATATTACCTGTCTTTGGGTCTCTCATAGTTGCTGTGTTATCAATAAAATATCTATGAGTTCTACCTGTAAGAGGGTTGTGATAGGGTATAATAACACTCTCACTCGACCATGTAAGTATAGATTTACTTTGATCTAAAAATCTAAAATAACGTAACTCAAGACCACTTCGATATATAATAGGGTATGTACCTTTATATTTTTCAGGGTTGAGAGGTTTAAATACTCCTTGTAAGTAATTTCTTTTTTTGTTGTTTTTCATTAGCTTACATTCGCATTAACCTACAAAGAACATTGGAGGCATATTGTCTTCGTATTCTGTACGAAGGCGTTTTTCAAGATTGTCTTTTTCAGTTAAACCTTGCTGTCTTATATCATTACCGTTAACAGAACCACCTCCAAAGAGACCTGTTCCACTATACTTACCTCGAACATTACCGACGGAAATCATAGTTAATGCGCGTGCATATTCGTAAACCCATCTCTCTTTAATTAAATCTTTAATTGGTCTCTCTATATAACAACCTACAATACCGAAATACGTTTCATTGGGACGTGGTTCAGGTATTAATCTTAACATTTGAGATCTATTATCAAATCTAAAGTGTTGTTTTTGAGCTAAAACTTTATTACGAGTGTCAATGAAACCTTTTAACACTTCCCAAGTTACTAAATCAAAGCCAAAATTACCAATCATATAAGAAGAGTAAATCTGCTGGGCCATTGCCTGTTCTAGTGTGAAAAGTGTGTTAATACCAGTGCTTTCACCTGCCTCATAACTAAAACAATCTATTATCTTGCGATAAGACATTAAATCATAATCATAAAAAGTATTAAGACATATCGTCCTTGTTATATCAGTACTCTCAGGGTCTCTATATAAAGAAATACCACTACCAGTATCTACTAAGCTTGTACCACTTAATAAATTACCTGTACTACTACCAGATTGATAAAGAGTATTGTCGTTAATATAGTACGAACCACCCTCAACAGACACAACTTCAACGAGCGTGGTATTTACATTTATGTTAAGCTCAGAAATATCACTCTGTATAACATCGCCTGAGAGACTCCACCCTGCACTGTAACTGTCACCACTTTGTAATAATCTATTATTGTTAATATAATACAAACCAGACTCTAAATTAACGATATTATACACTGGGCCTGGCACAGCACCCTGTACAAAAAATTCTACATCTTCAATTACTTCTTGAACTACATCACCTTGTAGATTGTATCCGCTAGGTATATTTTCCTCTGTGCTACAGCTTTGATATAACGTGTTATTGTAAATGTAATAGGTATTAGGTTCAATATTAACTATCGATAACTCACAATCAATAACTTCTTCTTGAAACGAAACACCTAGGGATATGTTGTCGGCATAGACAGTGCCTGCTTCAATGTATGTAGAATTTATTTGATTGCCTGTTTTCCATATAGTAGTACCATTTAGATATAAACTGTTTGTCTTATTATATTCTACACCATCCACTGTTACTGAGATAATAGCGCTATACGGTGTTGTGTTTGTGACTGTTTGCTGTTCTACACTACCTACAACACTATAGCCACTAACAATCTCATTAACTGCAGAACCACTCCTGTACAAAACCGGTGGTTCATAATCACAATTAAAATATACTGTATTAGGCGAGACTGGTACTATAGACACTTCTTGTCCATTATAAATATGAACCTCAGGTAATAATTGTAATATGTAATTATTAACCATTGTGCCTTTCAGACTATTACCTGATACAGCGCTGCCACTTTTCCATATTTGATTTTGATAGGTATAATATGTATTAGGTGGCAAATTAACTAAATTAACCTGTCTATCGGTAAGAATAGGTGTAATAGTTAATATAGGTAGATCTTGTAAGACCATCGAACCAGCATAAGCTAAACCACTAGGTGAAACTGTATGTGAACTTTTCCATAGATTGTTACCGTTTACATAATAACGATCAGGTGGTACATTGACGACACTAACACTATGAGTTGTATTGTATGCTGATGGTGTAAGGTATTGTATATCTGTTAAAATTAATTCTCCCTTAAAATAAGTATCATTAAGTATACTTTCAGAACTACTACCTGCCTGATACAGAGAACCTTGGTGAGTGTAATATGTACCCTGAGGGAAGTACACTAAATCTACACTAGTAATACTTGTTTGTAAACTTGATATGGTTAACGTTTGTATGTTTTCTTGTATTAACTGTCCTGATTCACTCGTTGTCAATGTTAATGCACTACCTGCTTGATACAGGTTATCACTATTTATATAATACGTGTATGGTGCTGCACTCACATAAACAGTGTCAACATAAAGTACAATAGGTACAGCTTCCCTTACACCGCTTAGATGTAATACCCCTTTATAGCTTTGATCAATATTTAAAGATTCATCGGTACTAACTGTTTTAAAAATACTAATTAATGGAGCACTAGAACTATAAAAATAATATGAATTTACAGGCACACCTACTATACCGTATGTCTGTTTATCGGTAGTAGAAGTAGTATGCATACAAGTACTGTTAATGAGTTTTTCAACATTAACTCCTTGCCCTGGTACATAAACTTTAGTATCAAAAACTAAAAACTCTTCAGTATAGCCTGCAAATTTAGTAAAAAATTCTATAGACTCATTAATGAAATCCACGATTTGTTCGTCGGAAACCTCTATCTGTACTAACGGATAACCTAAGTGATGCTTAATTCGTTGAATTAATGTTTCATAATTCTTAACCGTAGGGTTAAGCTGTGTGCCACCACTGAAGTTTTCAGGTAAAATTCCAGACATATATTATGTTATTTATTCACCTGGAGGTGGTGTAGCAGGTGCTTCAGGAGCCGGTTCACTCTCACCGCCAGCCGGGACTGGTGCGTTGCCGAAATCCGGTGGAACTGATTCACCTCCAGCGCTAGGCATTTCGTTACCTATCTCAGGTGTACCGCCGCCCTCACCGCCTCCAAGACTCTCGCCACCACCCATGCCGGATTGCTGTAAGGCTTGCTGTCTAAACTGTGGACCTGCTTCTTTAATCTTACTAATCTCCCATTCTAAAGCTGCATCTTTTCTTAGCCAATCTCTATTCTCACGCATCTGTTCGTCGGTTAAACCTAAATAATATTTCATTGCATAGGAAGGGCTAATTGCTTGGTTCTGAGTAGCAGATTGAAATGACTCAAATTTCATTTTCACCATTTGCTGCTCTCTCATGGCCATAAACGTAGTAGGTATATTAAAATCTACTTGAAGTGAACCTTCGCGCAGTTTATGCTGTTTCCATAAACCTCTTAATTTTAAATGTACAATAAAACTATTACGTATACCTATAGCGAATTGTCGTTGTAAACGTATAATAAATCTTGCAAATCGTAGTTCGTCTCTGGTGATTTCAGCACCATCTTTAAAAACGTTATCAGCAGTCATAAACCTACTAGCTGGTATTTTTAAAGTTTTATATAATTTGACTAAGAAATAATCTAAATCTTTAATCTCTCCTAAATTGCCGCCTGATTGTATTGTTTCAACGTCATGTCCGTTACCTTGTGCATCTTTAGCAAAGAAATAACTATCAAGCATTGACTGTGGATCATATACATTTGTAACTCTGTTTTGTGCAGGATCAAAATTCTTTTTAGACCAATATTGTTGCATTATTCTTTTTACGTATGACTCTGCTTTAGGCGGGGACATGTTACCTGTAAAAACTTTGAATTTAAGTCTTTCAGGTGCTCTTACAAGTCTGTAAATAACAATACTGTCTTCAATAAGAGATAGTATTCTATAAGCTCTTTTACAGTTTTCTAAATAAGGAATACGTATTGTTTTAACCTCATTCCAAATACCACTGTGTATATAAGTGATTTGTGAAGATTGTAAAAATAATAACTGTTCTTCTTCTTTTTTGTCAGCTAAAATATTAGTATCTATTGTAGGTTTACGTAGCAAGAAACCTTTAACAATTTCATTCTGTACGTTTTGATAAACTGGATTGATTAATTCTGAAGGCAAATCAACTAAACCTATAATTCCCAGTTCAGGTCTATTACCGTCTATAATATTTTCAAAAAACAACTCACCATCAACTAGAAATCTTCTAAAATATTCCCAACCGTTATCTTCAAGATCAAACACCTGTGCAAACTTTTTAAATTCTTTACTTAAAAGTTCTTTAGTTTCTTTAGAATATTCCCCTCTTAATTGAAAAGTTATAATATCATCGTTTTCATCTTTAACTATGCATTCATCGCAAATTTCATCTAGACAATCAGCTATTTCAGCATATGCAGCCATGCGTCTATAGTCCATTAAACGACGCGCTTTATCCTTATCTATATTTGCATAAACAAACGCCTGATAATCTTTGTTTATTAAAATACTATTTGGTAATCCATGTGTGTGATTGTCTTCGGACTGTTGAAGAAATACTGACTGCCCATGTATGAATTCTTGCTTGCGAGATGCAACGTTCTTAAACTCTTCATACTTTGGATTGCGATGTATTATCGTATCTAAAATTTGATACGCATACGGCAATCTTGATAGAAAAGATCCTAAAATGTTCGTAGAAGGTACAGGTTGATTTGCATTCCCACTGCCAGTGTTGCCCGGTACAGCATTATTGTTCGTATAAGGGCGATAAATCATATGTTGTCTCTCTTTATTTATCTTTAATAAATAAGTTTACTACATAATTATAGTATATATGGGTGTCGAGCTTTACACACAACAATCTATTTTTAATGCTGGTTTATCTTCAATGGAACCTATATCTCAGATGAAGAATCCATCTGCTGATAACCATTTAATAACTAAAGAATATTTTGATACTCAATTTGAAAAATTGAGTACACTACCTTTTCTATTACCTGTTGCAAGCAGTTCTGTACTGGGTGGTGTAAAGCAAGGTATAGGTGTTGATATAGACTCTAATGGCTCTATAAGCGTCTCAGGGTATGAAGCTGTAACGTGGGTGAAAGATAACAGCTCAACTGCAATAGTTATTAAAAATAATAAATTAACCTTTAACACTACCAGTACACCTCTATCTACTACTACAACAGCTGGAGCATCTGTAGGTTATATAGTAGTTGAACTTAGCGGTACAGCGTATAAAATACCATACTATAATGTTTGAGTTAAAAAAACGCGGACTCTACGCAATATTACCGGAAGCGTATACTTTTCTGCTCTTTTATGCTGAGAAAAGTGACGATAACAAACTCACGTTTATACATATGCCAGATATGCATACAATAACTTTTGAAGACAAAAAAGAGTTTCATATTTTTCTACAACATAGAAAATTAGATTTAGTTGAACAGCTACCACAAGACGTGTATGATGAATGTGTTTTGAATATTGAATAAGATTATTATTGACATTCTTTTAGAAAACATATATTCTTTAAATATGAATAAAGATTTAATTCAAAACAACACTCTTAGCAACGAACTGACCTCGTATGAAGTAGCAAGATGGTATTCTCTAATTGATGCTATCAATATTATTGGTGAAAAATGCGAAGACTGTGGTAAAGATTTTGAAGAAATTGAACTCAAACCTCTAGAAATTCTCCGCTATGTCGATTATATGTCTGATATAGTATACTCTAAATTACTAAAATGTTAAAATTAATAACACACCCTTACGTAGTTATAACTTCATTCTCTATAGCGCTAACCACACTTGTTAGCGCTATGGTTGCGTTTGCACTCAAACCGTGGTATCCTTATTTCAAGGAAATATTTCTAATCACGTCTGCACTTCAATTTATACTCTTCTTTATACTCAATACCTTACTGCAGAGAAGGGATGACGCTAAATTTTTACAAACTGTTTTAGAAAACAAAAAGGATTTAACTATAGCTACTCAGGTTGCTTGTGCTTATTGTAAGCAAATAAACGATGTAGCTATTAACTTTGAGCAAGATAACACTTTTAAATGTGATTACTGCAACTTAGATAACAGTATTAAAATACAAATAATATCTGCCCAAATAGTAAAGCCTGTTGAGAACGTTGCAGCTAATATCGTCAACGCTGTAAAACAGCAATCATAAATACATTTCATTTAAATCCTTAGCTAGGGTTTTAATTAAATTATTAATTGTACTAGACTTGTACAGCATTTTATCTATATGCTTTCTACGTGGCTCATCAGAGTTTACGCCATTATATTTCTTACAATGATTAAGCTTGTTGTGTATGTCTTGCACTAACTCGTAAGCTTTAATAAGATCTTCTTCTACACTTTCTAAAGGAAAAGGTAAACGCTTATTAAAAGTAGGTGTTTGATTTATATTAATATTATCCATTAAAGTATTTATTATTTTATTTATTTAAATAAATATAACTACACAATGAGGATAGAAATTGTTAGTATTAAACCTAAAGTAATTGATTCAACGCATGTAACAATGCAAATTCTTATTGATTATGACTTAGAATTTAAAAACTGTGTTTGTAAGGTTCTTAAAAAGAAGACAGTTTCTAAAATAGAGATTGAACAATTTGTCACTAACTCTTTACAGCAAGTTATTAACGAGATGGATAATGAAGATTTAGATTTTTTTGAAGAAGACTAAATATTATTAAGACTTTGTATTAAATCATTTAACTTCTGTGAAGATACGAAACATCTCTTCCAGGTTTGTATATCTTTTATAATACTATTAAATCCACATTCCTCACAAAGCTTACTAAATACATTTATATCAGGTTTAATTTTATTAATATTATTAAATTGTTTTTCGTACACTTCAGCCTCACCAACTTCTATATTATAAGAATTAGAAAGATCTATTACTTTTAAATTCCTTTCAAACACTTCAAATTGCTCTTTAGTTAAAGTTAAAGAAATACTCTCTATAGAGTTTGTACATGTTTTCTTACATTTTATTGCACCGTAGCTTTCTACGCCTTCAATGTTATCACTTTCATCGCCCAGCAAAGCTTTATATTTTAGAAAGTCTTTCAATTCTACTCCAATAATTGATAAAAAATTTTCTTTATTAATAATTTGCTTTTTAATAGGGTTATATACTTGAGTATTATGATTGATGAGTTGCAATAAATCTTTATCGACACTTACGACAGTACACTTTTCATCCACTCTTTTTGTTAACCAGCTAATAACATCATCTGCTTCAAGGGTATTGGGATAGATTTGCTTTACGCCTAGCGAAGAAAGAAATTTTTCAATAATTTCATGATGAGCTATTACTTTTGCATTTCTATCTTGATCTCTAGTAGCTTTGTATTTGTCTAGCAATAACCTTTTACGAAAATTCAAACTATTACTAGTTATTTTTTTATCCCATACAACCCACGTGCTAGATGGTTTAAATTTTTCTATTAATGTTCTTAAAGATTTTAAAAAGATAAAAGAAACACTATTACTAGTGTTGTTCATAGATCTCTCAGCAACCCAAAAACTGCGGTGCAGTAGATTACTACCATCTATAATCATATTCATATATATGATATTATTCCAAATATTTTTTTTTGCAAATCTTTATTCTTAATGTTAAATACAAGAATGGATAGACCTAATATTTTTATTGTTAAAAAAGAGCAAGTTGGATCTCAAGATATTAATGAATTTTTAAGAAGCGCTCTAGCTAAAGAATTCGGTGAAGAAGGTTACATGATAATGAATGAAGTAACATTAGATTCTATAACACATTATAGTAAGTCTCCGAGAAAACTCAAAGGTTTTTCAATATCTGCCAAAGGTGGCAATCATACTATTTACTTTGATATAACAGAGGCTAGCTCAGTCAATCAAGATAAAAACAGCTGGCGTATATTTTAATAATTACCGTAAGGGTTGTCTTTATCTGTTTGAGAATAGTCGTATAAAAGATTGCTGGCAAATTCATCAACTGTACCCTGTCTCACAGTTGTAAGAGCTTGAGAAAAGGTATCATCTAGTTTACCGTATTGACCGTCGTCTGATATCTGTTCATTAGCAGGTTCTGGTGTTAAACCATTCTCCCCGCTATATTCAAAACGTCTACATTTTAGATACCACACATAATGACCGGCTAAAGCATTTGTCATCTGTAAGTACTCATCATCTCTTTCGGTTATTTCATACACGGGTGCTCCTCTACCATTTGGTCTATCACCGAAACCACCATATTCATACATTTCGATTAGATCTCCACTTTTAGGCTCTGTGTTAGGGCCAAAAATTTCATAAAACGCACTTATATGTATAACTGCAGTCATATCGCAATCAGCTTGAACACCGAACTTACTTAAAATAATACTATCATTCGTAATACTTGAAGCTAATATCAATTTACCTTTTTTTTCAAAACCAGCAGTAGGTGACTCACCATATACTACATCTACGTTAGTTTTTGTAGTTTTATTAATATAATAAATAACCTCTGTGCCGTAATGCTGTATCTGCTCGTACCACCAATGACTGTAGTTTTCACGTTCATTAGCATTTACATTTTTATCTAAAAAACGTACACGGTTCATATTTTAAGTGAATCTTTAGGTTCTTTCAGCCATTTATTAGTAAACGGGTGATACACTTCATGGTAATTATTAAGATTTATAGGTTCATTACGTAGATGATAAAATATTTTTCTTTTCGTACCAGGTATTAATCTACCATTAATATTCTTAAGTGTGTTATCTAAGCGAGAATGCAATAAATCAGAACATTCATCAAAATTAAAATAAATTACGACTTCTAATGGTGCATTTTCTTTTACAGTAAAAAAAGGTTTCAAACAATCTCCCACAAGCACATAATCCATAACACGGCGAGTGTTTTGAATGTCGGTACTATTTAAAGCTTCTATATCAACTAAGATATGCTCTCTTACCATATCGTTGAGTATAGGTGGTATTCTATGTTTTAGAATATAAAGTCTTTGAGTACGAGGGTCGGATGTTAGAGTAGGATAAAAAAATACATCTTGAGGTAAACTACTATTTTCACACAAAAGACTATTTAAAATATTTTTATAAAAACCATCAAACTGCATAAAGTTATTTATTCCCTCTATAAAACAAAACACCACCTTTAATGCATTAAAGGTGGTGTTTAAAATCTATGTTACTATAAAAAATTAAGATTTTCTTTTTTCAAATAAACTTGCACCCGTCTTAAGTTTCGTGTCAACTTTATACGAATTTTTCGAATGTAAATCAGAATGCTTTAAAGGTTCAAGATCTACACTATCACCAGCTGTTGCTTTACCGCTGCTTGGTTTCGATAAAGCACCTTTTACTTTATTATTAGCTTTACCAGTTAATTGACTGATTTTAGATTTAAGTCCGCTTAAAGCACTTTTAATATCTCCTAAAGATTCTTTCACTTCACTAGAACCTGATTCAATTTCGTCAATATCATTATTTACAGGGCTCTCTTCATTAAATTCTTCACTACCATCTTGCTGCTCAGTCTCTTCTTCTTCACCACCACCTAATGCTGATAGTATGTCTTGTAATTTTGATACTACGTCCTGTAAGTCAGCTACAACATCTTCACCACCCTCACCACCCTCTAGTTCAGGTACACTAGGCTCGGTACTATCAGTATCAGCGCCGGTGTCTGTAACACTTTCGTCCTCTGCAGAGCCTTGAAACTCTTCATTTTCATTAATAACTCTATTAAATATTCTAGCAAATTTAGAATCCCATTGGTAGCTTTCTTCTGTTTTCTCTGCTTTTTCTGCTTTTTCTGCTTTCTTCTTTGGTGTATGTAAACCTTTAACGTGTTCAGGTCCACTTTTTGAAGTAAATTTATGTGCTTTGTCTCCGCCAATAGCGTCTTCAGGCAATTTCTTGACGACACCTGATGGTTTTTTAGCTCTTAAGCTATGTTGTTTAGCTTCATTTTTACCTTCTAGTAAAATCTTATCTGTATATGCTTGAATTAATTTACGGTCCATAGTATTTTATATATTTATTTATGTCAAACTGTTTTTTTTATCAGTAATAAAAATTATTTCACTCCAACATTCATAATAAACGCTAAAACGTAATATGGAGGATATGCGTTGCTTATTGTATGTGTGTGGCTTGTGTTTTCACTAATTGTATGCTTGTGACTTATAGCGCTATCCTCTGCGCCGCCGCCAGTGCTTTCCGTTCTTCTTAAAGAAGTTATTATACTTACCGGTTGCGTACCAGATAAAGGCTCACTCCACGTAGTTGTACCGGTTTGAGTGTTTGTGTCAATAGATGTGCCGTTACTCCACTGCTGTACTACAGGTCTTACACCGCTTACGTCTTTATAATCTGTTAAAGGGTTGTCAGTGCTAACATATGCACCGTACATATCATCGTATTGGTGAGTATGAGGTGGTATTTGAGTGAGTAATAATGAATGTTCACCTGTAAAGCCTCCGTGGTTGTGAGAACCACCGGGCCCTGTACTGTAACTATCGTTACCACCTGTAGTACCTATAGTTCTAGTACCATAACTTAATATAAACTTATCTGTTAAATTAGGTGTTTGTCTGGTGTTTTGAGTCCGTCCATCACATATAGCCCATCCAGTAGGTACCTCATCTATAGAACCACTCCACATAATAATACCACCGTAAGGTACTTTAAACTCATCGAAATAACTTTTATTTATTGCATCAAAATTACTAGAAGGGTCAGAAGATACCTGTAGAGTGCTACATTGTATATTTGTTGTTGCCTTTAAATTATTACATAAAATATTTACTGCGCTTAACCCGCCTGAAAGCACTGTGTTACCTGTACTGTCTATTTTAAAGATCGAAAGATCATTACTATTTAAAATACTAAACGTCGGTGTAAAGTTATTGCTAGCTTTTATTAGTACTTGTTGGTTGGCACTTATGCTTGATACGTATAACGTCGGTGTCGTTATAGTAGTACTAGATAAACTTAATGCACTTAATCCACCGCTTAACACTCCACCGCTTTTAGGTAGATAACCTTCAGGTGGTACGTTAAAGTTTTCAAATTGTTTATTAATATAACCAACGCTTACAAGCGTTGTAGAATCAGGGTTTGGTGTGCTTGTCAATGCGTTGTTTTGAGTCGTTGTATATTTTATCAAACCATTTGACAGAGTATCACCGCCTATAGTTAAAGAATAAGAATTAGTAGGTAAACTGTTAACACCTACACCAAAATTATTAATTTGTAAATTAGAGTTGGCTTTAATTATTTTAAAATTAATATTATCATCTGTAAGATCAGTGCCCCCTGTTAACGAAACACTATTAACAGATATATTATTTGCACTTATATTACCTGTATTTGCGTTGAATATTATTTTAGCGGTAGTATCATCTACTTTTCTAATTGCAAAGTTATTAGAAACATCTAAAACTGTACTATAATTATTAGTGGTTTGCACTAAGCTTGACCCTGGCAGCGTTAACGTGTTATTAAAGTAGCTTGAACCGTTTACAAAAAAAGTAAAATTACTGCTACTTAATGTTTCTAGAGAAATACCTAAACCTAACTTTGGTGAAACTAATAAATTAGTAATCGTGCCACCCGACAACTTTAGGTACTTTAAATCAGTAAACACAGTGTTTAACTCTAAACCATTGTTACCGAATTTTAATGAGTTGTTGTCGTGATTAATCTGTAAAGCGCTTGTAGATGTTTCAAGTGTTAAACCTGAGCCTATCTTTACTGCACCAAACTCACTAGAACTTGCTAGTTTTGGGTTCTGATACACATCGTACACAGCTGCTGTCAAACTTGCAAAGTTATTATTAATAACAATACGAGAATCACCCACACAGTCTCCAGGTTTTATAGTAGTTAACGATACAGTTTGCATTTAATTACTTAGATACTTATTTAAAGTACTTAGATTGTCCCACAAATATTTTACGCATCTGTTCATAACACCTGTAGAAACTATTTCATTTTGACCTATAAATATATCACTCTTCTGGTATATAGGTGTATTATCTTCTGTGTTTTTATTGCGAACTGCTCTTCTTAATATTTCTATATTATCCCACATTCTATGAAATGCGGTTGTATATGTAATATCTTGAAGCATCTCATCACGGCTTATTGCTATATCACTCAACGACCACATATAGTTGCTTATATTGAGGTAGGAGTCAGTGTACATTTTACTGTCTAAAAACATAAGATCTGTGTACTTCACTATATAATCGTTTGTTAATATGTATAAATTTCTATTTTTATCTTGATGTATGTTTGTTATGTTATCTATACATTTGGGTGATGATAAATCAATATCAGAAAAATATGTACCGTTTTTGAAATATTTTTGTACCTTATTCTTATATACTACATAAAATATTTCTTTAACGTAATTAGAACGTATCTTGATCGGTGTTTCACTCCCTTTAATGTCGTAACTATTTAAAAATGTATTTGCTACAACATCGTATACAACGATCTTAGTGTTGTAAAGAATATGCAATCTCTTATCACTATCGATAGCTAAAGATAGAGGGTCACTGTCAGTTAAATTAACTGTTCTAATCCACGAACCTCTAGCTGTAAAAATTTTAATACATAAGTTGTTACTATCTAATACATACAGATTAGAAAATTCATCTATAGTTATATCTACAGGTTTGTTAAATCTATGCTTACTGTTTACTGAACCTAATCCGTACATACTAAAAACAACACTCCATTTATTGTAATTGTTTCTATTTAACTGAAAACACGCTACTCCGTGAAGGTCTTTATCACACACGTATACTCTATCACTCGAATCTTTTACTATTGCTGTTATTTTACCGAATGTTGTATTCTTATCTATTCCTATTACTAATGGTTCGATAGGAGTTGATAATAAGTTTGTTGAACAAGCACGTATATATGTTGATGTAGATGTTAGAAGTACATCATCTTCAACGTATATATCTGTATATGTACACTCATCATTACCTATACAGTTATTGTCCGTATCTACATTACCTACTGTATCTACATAACCGTTTAATTTAGGTAGCTTTAAATGCCACCTTGCACTAGACACACAACCATTATCTGTAGATGTTTGTGTGTTTGCAAGCATGTCTGTAATAAAAGTATTAGAGTCAGTAGCTTCTGCAGTAAGTATGTTAGAGTATGTTTTACAGCTAATATTTTCCCATCTTATGGTACCTATCTTATTACATTCAATATCCTCCCACTTTATTGCCGTACTTTTGTCTTTTTCTAAATTGTTCCACACTAGATTAAAATTTACTTTACCACCGTTATTTATATTCAAGCCGATCTCTGCACTAGCAGTACCATACCACCCTTGATACTCGTAACTCTTACTATCGTATGCTTTTGCTTTTGTTACAAGATATTCAAAATTAGTATATATTTTTTTAATACAATTATTAAAAGTAGAGTGTGTTACCCACTCGTCTGGGGTAATCATCGGTGCTGATGAATATGGTAAATTAAAAGTAAAAGACGAAGCTTCTTGATAGTACGTAGAATCTATTACATCATATTGATCAACTACAGTGACTAGATTTTTAAACACCTGAATTACAGGTTCAGAGTTTTGTATAATCGGGAAGGTTGACACTTTAATAGTTTTAGTGCCTGTCTTTGTATAAGATATATCAAAAAAATCTGGTATGTTAAACCTTGTAAAGGTTTGTATTTGATTATCGTCAAAATCTACTATTAACCTGTCAATACGTTCAGGGTAGTTTATAAGGTTATTGATACGTACGAAATAACTCATTTGTTTATTAATGTGTATTTATTATTTACAAATAAAGTAATATCAGGAACGATATATACTTGTTGTTGTATTGAACTTGTTGCTACTCTATTTTCAACAGTATTGTTAGTACCGAATAAGGAAGATTGATAATCTACTGAAATATTTACAACAAACGTGTCGTCGTTTCTATAACTAAAATGATATGCATTATCTGTTAGCCCATCTACTATCACCGGTATAGTTAAGTGGCTTAAAGTTACAACATTAGATTCAGGTATACTTGTACCGCTTACAATATTCTTCCAAAATGAAGAGTATATCTCCCATTTAATATTGTTAATTTTATGCTGTACAGGGGCACGTGGTATTATCTTTACATCGCCTGTAGGTTGGTATTTCCATTTCTTAGGGAATAAACCAGCACTACTCATATGACTCCATGTACTAGGTATATCATCAGTTGGTAATCCTTCCTCAAATGATGACCACTTCCAGTCATCTCCATATAAACCGTAGCATTTCTTTAGCTCTGAGCCTGATAATGCAGCTTTAAGATATACATCATAATAATACTCTTTACCTTCACTACCAAAAATAATGTTCGGGAATGTAGAGTCTATTCTTATATCTAAAGGATCATAAGTAAGTATGTTGAGGTTTTCTCTAAAACGATTAGGGGTTACATCTGCACTTGATGTAGAAATAAAGTATGAATGTCTTTTGGTTTCACCAGTAATATCATCTTTAAAGTAGTTTGGTGTATTATTATTTAAAAAACTATTACTTTTTATTATCTTTAACGATATTGGAACACTTTCACTTACACCAGAAACACTAGGGTAGTCTATTTCAGCAATAACAGCCCCGCTTGTAGTTGAAGTACCGGTTACATATGTTTCACCTATGTTCCATATATATTCATAGCCCTGTTCATACTTACTGCTCAATGTAATTGTATTAGTACTACCTTCACCATAAAAACGTACACCTCTAGATTTATAGTAGTTATCCCTGTTTAACCCAATAGGCACAGCGCTCCCTGGTATATATGTACTTTCAGGCCAACATAAAAAATCTGCTGTAGGTAGATAGTCAAAGAAACCAACTGAAATAGTTTTTGTATACGTGCGTTTAAAATCCCAATCGTTATCTTTACCGTAACATGATACAGTAATACTGTACACGCTATCTGTGCCTGATACAAGAGAAAGTATCGATGTATTACTAAAGTCATTAGATGATAATAGGGGTGTAGTATTAGTATTATTTACTAAGAAAACATATTCTGCATCCTGAAGAGGTTCTAATACAGTTATAACGGCACTATAACTACTTGATACAGTACTATAAGTTCTACAAAATACATTACTATCTTTTGTACTTTCAAAATTGAAATTAAAATGTAAATTATAGCTAGCAGGCGTACGCATCTAAAAGATATTTATGAAGCATTTTACGACCATTCTATATTTAATAAGTCACTTGTTGCAGGTTTTATACCGTCAATTGTTGTTCTTATATATTCTTCAAGTATTTCTTTAACTTTATTAGCTTCTTCATCAGTTAACTTAGATAAATCAATACCAGTTATTTTTAAATTAAAATAGTTACTAAAAGAACCAGGTAGTTTATTTTTAAATATAGCCTTAACACTTTCAGTATTATGAACCTTAGAGGTTGGCATATTCCATATCAAATGCTTGGTTTTTATATACGCTCTACGGAACAATACTAAAAACCAAGGCTCAATACAATAACGATACACTCTTAATTCATCTAAACACCCATTAAAAGTGAAGTTTTTTGTTTTAATCTCATCACTTAAACTACCAAACCTACCTGAAAAATCACCTATATGATAAGAATTTACACCTTCAAAAGAAACTATATATTCTTGATCTATTGTTAATGTGTTTACAAGTTTAGTATCTAAATAACTAGTAATAGTATTATCATTAAAAATAAAACACAAATGATGCCATTTACCGTTTATTAATCTATCTCTACTAATAGAAGTATAGAAATCTTTAAATTGATTAGTTGTAGAATTAGTACTATCTCTTATTGTGTCTTGAGTTCCTAATATAAATTTTTTCATATTTAATCTGAACTCAATTCTAGATTTATAAGCTTTTGCACGTATACGATTAGTTGTGTGCGATGTAATATTATATGAAGATATCAATTGTATTTCTTCGTCTAAAATATTATCTGTTAAATGTCCTATTTGATAAGGTAGATGTATATTTTGTGAGACGTTACCGTCCATACTTACCTGGTATATATTTCTATTAGTATTTGTTAGTACACACATATACCATATGTGCTTCTGCGTGCTACGTATGTATCTTCTAACTACTGCTAAACGTTTATTTGCAGTGGTATTAGTGTTTTCTGGTTCTACTTTTCTAGTGAAGATAGGGGTACCATTATTATCAAGTTTTGATATTTTATTAAAATCATGCAAACACCACACATACTCATCAGGGTCTACTTCGATGCATGTCACATAATTTAAATCAACAGCACTACTATTTACAGTCAATGTATTGTCAGTGTCTATTTTCCATACATTTGTGTCAACTATCTTAACGTCTTTTACGTTCTCAAAAATCTGATAAGCGCTTTCATCTGTAAAAACTATAAATGTATGTTCATTACAAACGTGAGGTGTTCTGGATACTATCTCTATTAAACCGTTATCTATTTTAAGTATTTCACTATTAGTTGTAACGTATAAGTCATCATTAAGATCAAAAAATATTTTAATAGCGCTTGTTACATTGGTTAGAGATATTTGAGCTATAGGTGAGTTACCTGTGTGATCAAATTTAGTAATCTTTTTACTTACATTATCTAATACAAATACTTTACTCTTTGAGTCAACTGCGTAATAATCAAGTTTTACATTATATGAAGATAATATATTTACTGTTTCATAGTTTTCAAAATTATTATTAATATAAAACAATATACTACGCTTACTATCACCGAAAACCATATAAGGTGTGTGTTTATAGCTTTCATAAAACACTCCATACCCACCATTACCTATGTTTCCTAATATTTGAGATGTGTTTATAGAGTCCCAATTTTCACATTTCAACCACAACATTACTGTAAAATGTCTATCAGTTAAATAACTTTCATTGTGGTCTATACGATAATCAACATCATCTGTAGTGCTTAGATTTAAGAACGCTGTGTCGCTTATACTTTCATCAATACTATTTAGTGCATTTTCTGTACTACCAGTAATACGTAAGAGATTGTTATAAGGGCTTCTGTCCTCAGCGCCCTCCGACCACGTACTAAAATGTAAACCTAAACCAGAAAGCTCAATACCAGATAATTGATCGATTTGTTCCTTGTATGTTTTATCACCTATATGTACATATTCGTAATAACCTTTGGGTTCAAAAGCACGAGTAGAAGTCACGTCTACAAAAAACGTATTTGAACCTGTTAAGTACACACTTTTATTATATTCATTTATAATATTACTTTGTGCAGATAAACTTCCAGGGGTGTAATATCTGTCCATCCATATAGGTTTGTCACCATTGTTATCATATAACCACGAATAAAACCAACCACCGTTTTGCGGAAAGCTTGTCTCATCCCAGTACGTACGATCACCGTAACCTCTCTGAGAGGAATATATGCGATCCGCTACCGCAGGTACTGGACCGGCAATGGCTCCTGCTTCAACTAAACCGCTATTATTAAATAAAAGTTTATCGGCAAAAAAAGAATAATGCAATGGTGTCACTGAGTCTTTATATAAAACAGTTTCTACTGTTGATGCGTTATAGAATAAATTTAAATCCCCGCCGCCTTCGTTTTGTTCTAAGCCTGTAAGGATCTTATAGTACTCTCGTTGTTGTTTTACACTACTCATAAAAATAATTACCAGTAGAAGTGCTAAACAAGAATTGAGGTTCTGTTTGTGTGCTTATACTGGACTGATTGTTGTTGATATTGTTATAACTATATGGTATGTTTTGACCTGTGTCGTTATTGTAAAAATTGGTTTTAAGTGTTAATGTATCCAATTTGCATGTCTTATTAAGAGCATCGTCTACATCAAAACTCAACAAATATTCACAAGGTGCATCTATTTCATTATAGATTTTTAAATTATCATTGTTATTACGATCTGAAAGACTCATATAATATGACACCCAACTGTTTGTTTTAGATATATCAGAAACTATACTATTGTCAAAAACCGTCTCATATTTAAATATATGTGCTGTATCGTAATTTGTATCTGGTAAATAAACACTATTACATGTTAATAGTTTTTTATTGATAGTTAAATACGTTCTTTGTGTTAATAAAGTCTGAATAGTACATTTATTATCAGCTAAAAATCTAATATTAAAATTATAACTTTCTTTAGTTAAGTTTGATATAAGATTTATGTCTTTTAAAATAATTGCTTTAGACTCCTCGTCAACAACCATATAATAATGCTTATTACTTTCAAGATCGTTTATAATAATATAATAACTCGTTTCTGTAAAATCATTTGATTTAATAAAAGTAAATAACGACTTACCCGTATTGCTACTCTCCACATACCCGCTATCTGCGCTTTTTAAAAAGAAACCTTCATTGTCAGTATGACGAAGGTATAGTTCGACCGTTGTTTCAATAACTTTATTATCTTCAAGCATATCTACTGCTTTACAACGCTGGGTAAGTGCTAATGCGTTGAAACTGTTGAGAGATAAATCTTTTGTGTTATTAAAAAAATCGTATAAATTACACTGAAGACCTGTATTAAAAGAAATTTGACTGTTTTTAAATTTCAGTTTATCTGAAGGGTATGTAAAAGTTACGGGTTTAAGATCAGTAAATGTAAATCTCATATTAATCCTAATTGTGTTTTTCGTTCTTTAAGGTATTGTATGTATGCATCAACACTGAGACTTTGGTCATAACTTGTTATTATTTTATTTTCAATAATTTCATTAAGATAATTTCTAGTATTGTTTTGTATTTTATTATTACTGTATATATTTGATCTTTTAATAGAATATTTAGGTGTTTTAGTGAAAATGGTTTCGGTCGTTTCTTGGTTACTAATATTAGTGTTAAGTGCATTAAAAAACACACTATTACGATATTTACTTGCAAATAATATTTTATTATTATCTACTCTAATATTTAACAAATCAATACCATCACTACTCGTATACTTCAACGGACCTATACTATCACATGCAGAGTCACTACTGTAGGTATTTGAGCTATAAACAGTTAGGTAGGGGTAATAAACCTCTCCTATATTGTTTGTACTGTATACATGCTTAATATTATAGTTTCTTGGATCTTTAGGGTCATTGGGATTAACATTATTAAAATATAAATAATCCTTAGAACTAAGTTCATCGTGTCTGTTTACAGTTGTAGTATTACCATCGTCAAAATTCCATACAATTTCTTCAATCGGGAAGCTTCCTACACTACAACCAGACGGTGAAAAAGTAGCAGTTATTTGATTAACACCTGAATCAATTTGAGTGTTAATGTAAGCTTGTGGTTTGATTTCATCTATTGTTACAGATATGTCCTTACGCAATACAGGTGTAGCTGATACTACTACAGAATCAGTATTGCAGGCGTAATACTTAGACCAGTTTGTTGGTATATTACCGTAGAAGCTTAGATTCTCCCATATGTATGTATCACTACTTAGGTTGCGTATAGACCATGCACTGCAACCGGTAAAACAGGCAGTAGCAGGTAACCATCTACTATATTGACTTGTAGAGTTTGCACTAGCACTTAACCATTGCAGTTGGTTCACGCCTGTTTGTTTGTAATCTAACCAACGAGTATTAGGTATGTCGGTTATTTTTTTATAGACTTGAAATAGAGTACATTTAGCGTTGTATACTCCAGGTGATATATACGTATGACATACTCCCTTAATATCATTGTATTGTGTTAAAAGTTTATTGTTCTTTATATTAAAGACATCACCAAAATCCCATTCTACATATTTGTCAATTTCAGTGTAACCTTCAGGTATCACCGCATCACTCGAACCTACCGTAGAAAACGTAACACGAGTAAAGGGAGCTGTACCTGAAACGTAATAATTTTTTGTATCAAACAAAGTTATATTACTAGATAATTCTAAGTCCCATGTGTAATTATCTTTATCTACTGTTTCGACTTTTGTTATTATTAATGAAATAGCCATACCCTATACAACGTTTACTGTAATTGCCTGGTATATAATACCTTGTTTACTTTTTATTATAATATTAAAAATATTATTACTGTTACTAGTTATTAATTCTTTATTAATATATAACTTGTTATCTATATAATTTAAATTACCATCTACTGATTGTATTATTATATCCTCTTCGTTTAAATTGCTTCCTAAAATTATAAACCCTGTTTCAGAGTTAAAGACATCAATAACTACATCCTCAACAGCACTAATAGATACATTTAAGTTTTTATAATTTATACTAAAAGTATCACTTTCAAAACTATCTATCAAGTGTATAGCTCTCACTTCAAAAGGGTCATTATTATTTACAATAAACAATAAAATTTGATTGTTTAATTGCAAATAAACATGTATGTATTTTAGCTTTTTATCTTGACTTAAAAATATTTTCTTAGGTGTTATATTTGTTATATCTAAACTTATATTACCTGTCAACGCTTCATCTTCTATTAAAGCTTTAATAGGGTGTTCAATAGTACGTAATGTATTGTAAAAAGTATCATACACTAACAACGTAAACATTTTTTTATCTTCTACAGAGTAATTTGAATATACAGCAAAATAAAGTTTACTGTTATTAGCTACACTAGCCCATTCATTGCTCAAAATATATGTACCAGTAATCTGTTCTGAATCAGTAAAGTAGTTATAGTTGTACTCCGCTATACTAGAGCTGCTATCATATACAAAAGTGTCGGTTACACTTGTATAAATCTCTGTACTAGAATAATCATACGTAAACTTATTGAACACAATATTTATAGTATTAGTCTGTACGTTAGTAAGACATGTAAATAATGTGTCTATAAAGCATCCAAATTGTTTTCCAATGATCTTGGTATTACCTACATCTTTAACAAGCGCACTTATATTGTTGTAAAAAGAAGAAAGTTTTTTTGATGCATTGGAAGTGATACCGTCTTCTGATTGCACCCAAACGCTTGATAGACTTGCGTGTGTTTGATCGTTTTCTAGACATAAAATATATTTGTTGCCATATATATCGTCTGTTTGATTCAATACTTTATATTCTTTAATAGATAGTAATTGATTATTTTTCCATATATCTGTATCTACTAAACCTCTATTATTTGTGAATATAAAATTTCTATCTGACCATGTTGTAGTAGATTTACGGTTTAGCCATGGTGAGTGTAGTTGTTGTACTGAAGTATTTTTACTCCTGTATGGTATAAACGGTTGATACTTTTTATATACTAAACTGTTTATATTACCTGTTGCTTCTTGAGATTCAGGGGTTTCTTTTAACCAATAAAAGCTTTCAGTATCTAAATTATAACCACTATATATAGAGTCTCCAAAAACGTTTTTAAGAGATACAAACTTATTAATCCCTGCATTTTCAGTTTTAAACACTGTAGTGTGCACCGGGCATATATATGCAATAGGGTTGGTTAAGCTATCTACTATATAACCATTTTTCTTTTCATATAAATTGTTTATATTTGAATATGTTAATATTTTCAGTTTTTGTTTGCTAAAAATATTTTTATATGGTGCTGCTGGTACGAGAGGGTTAGGATCAACAACAACACCTGTTGATGTTTCACTTGGTAATAAATCTACCGCTGTAAGCGTGAAAGTAGCTTGTGTATCATCGTTTGCAAAATAATACACCTTTTGTGGACTGTCAGATGTATATGTTCTGAAAACAATATCACTAGTATCTGATAAGGCTGTAATATTTGTTGTTTGTGTGTCATACTCCTCACTGTAAACACTATCTACTAACAGTTTACTCCATTTTACTTCATTTACTGTAGACAATTGTTTGACAGGTTCATTCCATACATAACTTTTATTATTAGTATTAATAATACTAATAAAATCTTCATACCTTAATACTATATCTGAAAAAGCAGGCTGTTTCAACAAATTCATTTCAATGTCAAAAGTTAATTGAGAGATACCGCCATTGAAAATATTATTGTTGTTCTCCGACTTAGCCCAGAAAGGTTTTGCACCAATAGCAGTAGTGTCTTTAGTGTTAGTATTATAATTCCACCCTGTGAGTTGTTGGTTCCATACGAAACCGCATGTACTGTACGATCTAGGTACTTGAACGTTTTCTACTACTGCAAGCGGTACTGCTGTTATCTCTGGTATACCTTCAAAAGTGTAGGTTGAAGTGACATCTACGGTTCGTGTTCCGTATGTCTTTTCTGTAGTAGTTACTTCTATAGCAGATATTGGAGTGTATACTTGATTGTTACCTGTTGTACTTAATATTTTATACGCACCGCTCTCAACTATACTATTACCATACCCCTTAAGTACACCGCTGTTAAGTGTTGTTTCTTGTAAATAAAACAACCATTCATTACCACTAATTGTATATTTAAAAATATCTATTTGATCTATATTTACTTCGGGTATAGCTTGTATGCTTGAAATTGTTAAAGTTTCTGTACTAGTTACAACATTATGTTCATATAATTTTATATTTAAACTCAGTGAAACTGTATTAGTATATACAGTTAACGGTACATTACTAATAACAGTGTTTGTTGTTTCACCGATTTCATATTCTTCTTCTTTAGAACTTAACACTTCTGCTGTTACTACTACACTAAATGTGCCTTCTTGTTTTGGTAAGAATGTTATTAGTTGAGTGTTGTCAAAAGTTTCTGTGTATAAATGTCCCTTGCTTGTGTTAAAAGCACTTACAGACCAGTATGCATCAAGAACATTAATAATTTGAAATGGCGGTTTTTGTTCAGGTGGAACAAAATCTAATACTGTCGGGAAAGACACTATTATAGGTGTAGTTTCAGTTACAGTAACATAATCATTAGACCAAACACTATTAACACTAGATAATATTTCTCTATCTACTACAGTACTGCTGATTGCATTAAAATTTATTGCATCTCTTCTTAAAACCAAGAACCCATTACCTGGTGCGAGTTGCATTTCAGACTCTTGGTCAGTGCTCTTATTCCATTCCCCGTTTTCATCAACAGTCAAGCCTATCCATTTTGTCTTAATATTACTATCGAGAACTCTATTACATCTTAAGAACGGCATTGAATGTTCTACATTAACTTCTGTACCATCGTGATTAGCACGATAATAACAATAACATCTACCTGTTGATAATGTAATCTTATTAGTCCATTCACCGTTCCAATCTAAACTACTTGTAGAACTTGCGGTTGTAAACCATGTAAAATCTTTACTTTCTCTAT
>JACCEE010672115.1_pt1 | contig 25578 bp, 25 predicted proteins | sample 7449931 | NCBI WGS metagenome assembly JACCEE01 (sample SAMN15323457, study PRJNA562643) | freshwater metagenome | isolation source: river surface water | place: USA:Blue River Watershed | collected 2017-08-19 | reverse complement strand
TTAAACACGCATCGGCATGACTACATAGGTCTGATCCTGATGTGCCGGGTCCTGAACCAAGACAGATTGGTTGGCTTCAGTCATGCTCATCATGACATCATCACCATCCAGTACCCCCAAAACATCAAGCAAGTATTGCGCATTAAATGACATCTCTAACGGCGCATTACTATACTGGATCGCCAAATCTTCAATCGCCTCATCTTGTTCAGGGTTATTGGCACGCAATTGCAATGAATCCTGATTAAAATTCAGGAAAACCCCGCGTAACTTCTCATTACTCAAGATCGCCACACGTTGCAAGGATTGCTTGAATACATCATGTGCAATCATCACATGCTTATCCCCACCCCGCGGAATGACACGGCGATAGTCTGGGAATTTTCCATCAATGAGTTTAGTCGTGAAACGTACAGCAATGTCAGCTTGCTCTTTATCACGGCTTGCGATCCGGATATTGACGTTCAATAACTCGCGACCAATCAGCAAAGCCAATTGCTCATCTTCAATACTCAGCAAGCGCTGCAACTCACCCACTGCTTTACGTGGAACAATCGCCTGTACGAGCTGTTCAGTGTTCGAAGTTGCGGCTGTTTCACACAACGCCAAACGGTGACCATCGGTGGTGACGGCACGTAATTGGTTTTGGTCAATTTCGAGCAGCGTTCCGGTCAGGTAGAAACGTACATCCTGTACAGCCATGGCAAAAGAAGTTTTTTCAAATAAACGTTTCAGTTCACGCTGTGTGACCTGAACCTGAGTGCCTTGACTGTTTTCAGTCGATAACAATGGATAGTCTTCAGCAGGCAAAATTCCCAACACAAAACGACTATTCCCAGATTTCAAGATACAGCGTTGATCTTCGGTAATTTGCAGGTCAATCAAAGCTGCACTTGGCAAAGATTTACAGATATCCACCAGTTTACGGGCAGGCACCGTGGTTTCACCAGGTTGCAAACACGCCCCTTCGGCCAGCGTAGTACTCGCCACCAACTCGACTTCCAGGTCAGAACCGGTAATGGTGAGGGCTTGTGCAGTCACTTGAATCTTGACGTTTGAAAGGATGTTTAAGGTATGACGACGCTCGACTGCCCCTACAACATGAGACAGTACATTTAGTAAGCTTTCTTTCGCGATTTTCAAACGCACGATTCATTCCTCTAAAACTGAAGACGGGTATTGATTGTGTTTTTAGCTGTGTACTATGCGATAACAAAAGCCGCTTTGCAAGGCGGCTTTTTTGAATCATCAGCGCATTAACTTTGCAATAATCTGAGTAGATTTTTGTAGTCTTCGTTAAAGATCGGATCTTCTTCACGCAGACTTTGAACTTTCTCACAGGCATGCATCACGGTACTGTGATCGCGACCACCAAATGCCATACCAATTTCCGGAAAACTATCGCCCGTTAATTCACGTGCAAGCCCCATTGCTAATTGGCGGGGACGTGCATAAATTCGAGTTCGTTTGGGACCGACCAGTTCTTTATGCGGAATTCGAAAATACTCACTAACGACTCGCTGGATATTTTCCACACTAATGGTTCGTGCACGAATCGCCAAAACATCTTTAAGAGATTCACGGACGACATCCAGGTCAATTGGCGTCCCCTTAAAACGGGAAATCGCGACCACCTTATTGAGTGCCCCTTCCAGTTCACGCACATTCGCAACGACTTGCTGAGCAATAAATAAAGCACAATTACGTGGCAAATCGATACCGTTGCTTTCAGCCTTTTTCAACAAGATTTCGATACGCGTTTCAATATCTGGGGGTTCAACACCCACAGATAAGCCCCAAGAGAAACGTGAAACTAAACGAGGATCCAGTTCCGTCAATTCTTTTGGATAACGATCTGAAGTTAAAATAATCTGCTTAGATTCATCCAGTAAGGCATTAAAGGTATAAAAGAACTCAACCAGACTCGCCTCTTTACCAGCCAATAAATGAATATCATCAACGAGTAACAAATCTAAAGAACGGCAATTTTTCTTAAATTCTTCAACCTTACCTTTTTGCAAAGAACTGACAAAATCCTGTACAAAGCTTTCAGCGGTCATATACATGACGCGTGCATTCGGTTTTGCCTGTAATAAAGCATTACCAACAGCCTGCATCAAGTGGGTTTTACCCAAACCGGTCGGACCATATAAAAACAAAGGATTATGTTGTGAAGCACCCAACTGGGTTAAAACTTTACGACAGGTTTCCGCAGCCATCTGGTTAGAACGGCCTTCAACAAAGAGAGAAAAAGTAAAAAGTGGATTCAATAAACGTTTTTTATTGATTTTATTTCCTGCGATGTCCACTTCTTTGTCTTTTTTGACTTTCGGTGCCACAACTGGAGCAGGTGCAGCGGTTTCCAAAGCTGCTGTAGTCGTGGCAGGTTGTTCTGAAGCCGACAAAATAGCACCCGGACGTGAATCAACCAAGATTTCTACATGACGGATACGGCCTTCAGAAAGTTGTTCAGCCAAAATCGTAATCAGTTCTAGATGATGCTCTTGAATATAGCGCGTCCAATAAGGATTTGGCGCATAGAGTCTTAAAGTATCTTCAAGTTCTTCAGCAACCAGAGGACGAATCCACATCGCAAAGACATTATCAGAGAGCTCTTGTCGCAAGCGAGTTAAGCAGTCCGTCCAAAGCATGTGAAACCCCTGTTTATGTGATTATTTAAATTTAAAAAAGCGATCACCCCATAGAAGGGGTCGCCATTCTAACCAAGTTATCCACATCTGTCATGATGAATTAAAGTGATTTCGACTAAAAAACAAACCAATCACAAATAAATTTAAATTTAAACGCTGTGTGGATAAGTTTATCCGCAACCTGTGGATAAAATATAGCACAAACTTATCCACAATCTATCAAAAAAATAAAAACACAGTTATCCACAATATAGGTAGATGTTTTTTAAATTTAAAAATAGCTTTTCCACACAAAAAACGCATCCTAATAATAATAAATTTAAATTTATAAATTTGAATTTATTTATAAGAGCCTATCTGTTTGTGGATAACTTAAATATGAAATGAATTTAAATTTAAGCTCGCGGAACATAGTAAAAATAAATTTAACTAACACTATCTATTGTGGATAAAATTGTTCACAAATCAAGTGATTTTTTAGAAATTAACAAGTTAGTGTGTGGGTAAGTCATCTGACGTCATTTAACTCAATTCTAGACAAGGATTTCTATACATAAAAAAATTCAACAGAAATACGTAACAAAACCGTGTTTTCATTGACAGCGTAAACAATGCACAATACAATCGCGAACCTTTATAGAAAGATCATTTTTGGAGTTTCGATATGAAACGTACATTCCAACCATCTGAATTAAAGCGTAAGCGTGTTCATGGTTTCCGTGCTCGTATGGCTACTAAAGCTGGTCGTCAAGTATTAGCTCGTCGTCGTGCAAAAGGTCGTCACAGCTTAACTGTTTAATTTCAGTTAGCTGCCCGGCTTATGGGTGTCATGACACTTTATAGCTTCAGCACAGAGGTTCGCATACGCTGTGCTGCAGATTATAAAAGTGTGTTTGATGGTGCGCTTTTTAAAGTGCATCAACCCCATTTCTTATTTTTGGCAAAACCAACCGAACAGCCTAAAAGCCGTTTGGGTATTGTTGTTGCCAAGAAAAAAGTACGCCGTGCACATGAAAGAAATCGAGTAAAACGTCTTGCTCGCGAAAGTTTTCGCTTGCATCAGCAGCAATTGGATTTGTTAGATATTGTGGTGATGCCTAAGGTGGGTATTGAAGCAGTACCTAATGCAGAATTGCACCAGCAATTAGAATTTGCTTGGCAAAAGTTACAACGCCTGGCCAAAAAGCATCAAAAAACAGCTGTTCTCTCCCCACAACAGTAGAGATCACCAATGACGCGTTTACTGCATTGGTTGATACGTTTCTATCAAATCGCGATTAGTCCATTACTTGGACCACGTTGTCGTTACATCCCGACTTGTTCACAATATGCATTAGAAGCCATTCATACACATGGTGCGCTGCAGGGGTCGTGGCTGGCCGGTAAACGTCTCTGTCGCTGTCATCCGTGGGGTGGTTCTGGTTATGACCCTGTGCCCCCTAAGGCAATTCGTTTTATTTCTTTTCAGCAAATAGATTCTCAAACGCGTCACGTTGCTGTACCCTTTCGTGATCGTTTATTGAACCAAAATCACTCTAACCATTTGGGGTAATTGATATGCAACAATGGGCCAGGATTGCCATTCTCGGGGCCATGTTTGTCGTCGCATATTTGCTCATTTTGGCGTGGCAAAAAGATTATGGTCATGTTGAAACTCCAGCACAGCAACCGGCTGTTGCGGCAGTTTCACATGAAGTATCTGCAGATTTGCCAAATGGCCAGACGGCATCAGCAACATCTGATGTTCCGCAAGCAAATGTTGCTGTACAGCAAGCAACGGGTAGCACAGCACCTGTAAGTCAACAGCTTATTTCAGTACAGACTGACCTTTATCATCTTTGGATCAATCCAAAAGGTGGTGATATTGTTCGTATTGAATTACTCAATCATGACAAGGATAAAAACAGCAACCAGCCTTTCGTAATGCTGGAGAGCGATGCTAAACGGACGTATGTGGCGCAATCTGGTCTGATTGGTCTGAATGGTCCAGACAGTAACCGTGCTGGTCGACCACTTTATATAGTTGAAAAAACACAATATAGCTTGGCCGATGCGAAAAATAAGACTTTAACGGTTCCAATGGTCTACAAGACAGCGGATGGCGTTGAAATCATCAAGACGTTCAGTTTCAAGCAGGGTGAATATCCGATTGTGGTAAGCCACAAGGTAATTAACCGTTCTGCACAAAACTGGCAAGGTCAGATGTTTGGTCAGATCAAGCGTGACAATTCGGAAGACCCGGGTAAGTCCTCACAAGGGATCTTTACCTTGGGTACATTCCTCGGTGGCGCTTGGGGTACACCGGATGAGCAATATAACAAGCTGAAATTCGCTAATTTCACTGATGAAAAACTCAACGTTGAAGCGAAAAATGCTTGGATTGCGGTTGTGCAACACTATTTTGTGAGTGCATGGATTCCAGGAAATTTAAAACTGACCCAAGCTGAAGGACAGCCATATAGTGCGAAGCTTGAATCACGTCAGTCTGCTGATCATATGAATATCATCAGTTTTAGCTCGCCGACCGTGAACGTGCCAGCAGGTACAGTGGCTGAACTGGATGCAACCTTCTATTCAGGTCCAAAAATTCAGTCTGAGTTGAAAGATCTTGCTGCTGGTTTGAACCAGACCGTTGATTACGGCTGGTTATGGCCGATTGCTAAGTTATTGTTTATCGGTTTGCAGTTCTTCCACAACATTATTGGGAACTGGGGCTGGTCAATCATTCTGTTGACTGTCGTGGTGAAACTGATTCTCTGGCCATTATCGTCTAAGAGCTATCGTTCTATGGCGAAAATGCGTGTGATTGCGCCTGAAATGCAGCGCATGAAAGAAGAGTTTGGTGAAGACCGTATGCGCTTCTCGCAAGAAATGATGGCGCTTTATAAGCGTGAACAGGTGAATCCACTTTCCGGCTGTCTACCGCTGCTGATGCAGATGCCGATCTTCCTGGCCTTATACTGGGTGTTGATGGAAAGTGTTGAGTTGCGTCATGCACCGTGGTTAGGCTGGATTCAGGATTTGTCTGCGATGGATCCATGGTTTATCTTGCCGTTGATCATGGGTGTGACCATGTATGTTCAGCAAATGTTAAACCCGCAGCCTGCTGATCCGATGCAAGCCAAAGTGTTCAAACTCATGCCGATCGTGTTTACCGTATTCTTGCTGTTCTTCCCAGCAGGTTTGGTACTGTACTGGATCGTCAACAACTTGCTGACTATTACCCAGCAGTGGTTTATCAAACAGAGCGTTGAAAAAGAGCGTTTGAAAAAAGAAGAAGTTGCTTAATTCACAACCTGTTGTGAACAGCTGAATAAATCCGCTTAAGATGGTACTCTTAGGCGGATTTTTCTTTGCCGATTTTTTGCGACATTTAGGTGAATTTTATGCAAAACCGAACCACTATTGCTGCTATTGCAACCCCACCCGGCCGCGGTGGTGTCGGTGTTATCCGCTTGTCGGGTGCAAAATCTTATGCGATTGCTCAAGCCCTGACCCAGCAGGACTTGCCGAAAGCCCGTATGGCTGGTTTTCGCCAGTTTTATGATGCCGACGGTCAGGTAATGGATGAAGGTTTGGTACTGTGTTTTCCTAATCCGCATTCTTTTACCGGTGAAGATGTGGTGGAACTGCAAGGCCACGGCGGTCCGGTGATTCAAAATGCCTTGTTGGCGCGTCTGTTTGAATTGGGCGCTATGGCCGCCAAAGCGGGTGAGTTTTCCATGCGGGCCTTTGAAAATGGCAAGCTAGATCTGGTTCAGGCGGAAGCGATTGCCGATCTGATTGATGCTACGTCACAAGCTGCGGCGCGTTCAGCGGTGCGTTCTTTACAAGGCGCTTTTTCCAGCAAAATTAATACCGTATTGGAAAAATTGATCCATTTGCGTTTGCATGTGGAAGCTGCGATTGATTTTCCTGAAGAAGAAATCGACTTTTTGGCGGATGGCAAGATTCTCAATTTGCTGGATGATGTGACGACTTCTGTGCAAGCCGTACAGCAATCCGCACGTCAGGGTCAATTGTTACGTGAAGGTTTACAGGTGGTCATTGCAGGGAAGCCGAATGCTGGTAAATCCAGCTTGCTGAATGCCTTGGCGGGCATTGACCGTGCAATTGTGACTGATATTGCGGGCACTACGCGTGATGTGCTGCATGAAAAAATCACCCTGAATGGTTTGCCGATTACCCTGACCGATACCGCTGGCTTGCGTGAAACTGGTGATGTGGTGGAAAAAGAAGGGATTCGCCGTGCCATCAAGGAAATTGAACAGGCCGATTTATTACTTTTGGTGTATGACCTCAGCCAAAATGATGATCCACTCCAGCTGGCCCAGAGTTATTTTGCTGAGCATTTAGAACCTCGTCGTTTAATGCTGATCGGCAATAAGTGTGATTTGACCGCACAAACGCCACAGATCAGCGATTATCAGGGTTTTCGTCATATTACTGTGTCTGCTAAGCAAGAGATGGGTGTACAAGGCCTGATTGATGCGATTACAGCGCATGCAGGCTTCCACCCTGAAGAAGATACCTTTATCGCTCGAACCCGCCATTTGGACGCGATGAAGCGCACCCAAGCCTATCTAGCTGAAGCACGTGAACAACTGGTGATTTATCATGCCGGTGAGCTGGTCGCGGAATCCTTGCGTTTGGCACAAAATGCACTTGCTGAAATTACCGGTGAATTCAGTGCAGATGACTTATTGGGTAAGATTTTTGGATCGTTCTGTATCGGAAAATAGTTTAAATCTGGACTTCTATTTTCTCGCAACGACTTGTGCAAGAACGATCCGCCCTTCTTGCAGGTTTCGTCCCTGATTCTGTGCCATCACTTTAAAATCTGCACCCATGAGGATATGGAATCCAATAGATGGTAAACCTTCCTTTTGGATTTTTTCGGCCAGAGATACAAACCATGTACGTGCACGTTCAGTTGTATCCGACCAGTCAGTAATCGTGAATCCGGTTTCCTCAAGCAGTTTGCGCAGCTCATCGGGTTGCACAAGGAAGCTGGTATCCGGTGTACGTGCCCACGGTACGGGAAAGAGCACTGGACCAGATGGACCGGCAAGGACATCGTAAATTGCCAGTGTGCCGCCCGGTTTTAGAACCCGGTACATCTCGTGATATAGCTGAGCTTTGTCCTGGATATTCATGGCCACATGCTCCGTCCAGACCACATCGAATGTCTGATCGGGAAATGGCAGCTGGGTTGCATCGCCTTGACGAAATTCAGTCAGGTGTGCAAGGCCGATTCTGGATGAGAGCATTGCAGCAGCGCGGCAGTATTCCTCTGTGAGGTCGATGCCGGTGACGTGACAGCCAAATTGCTGCGCAAGACAACGTGAGGTCCCGCCAACACCGCTACCGACATCAAGTACGCACTTTGTTGAATCAAGTCCTGCGGCCTGAGCAAGCTCAAGGGTCGCTGCCCGTCCTCGGATATGAAACTCGTCAATGGGGGCTAAATCTTCGGGTGTGAGGTGATTCACGTCCTTGCCTGCTCTTTCCAGTGCTGACAGAATGATTTCGCCTAAGTCTGTACGTGTATAGTGCGTCTGGATCGCTTCATTGACACGAGATTGCATAAATTTCTCCTCGTGTTGACCTTCACTGAGATGACAGATGGGCCAGATAACTTAAAAATGGGATGAGAGTAACTATTTTTGAATTTTTATACGTTATTTGATGAGTTTAATGGGAGCAGGCTCAATACGCTATCCTCAAGTCAGCTCACTGTACCACAATGCATAAATTTCATAACAAATAGCATTATATGGATACAGTAACTTACAAATTTTGCTGATTAAACCCATATTCTGGCAGTGGCGTCATGCTTTTAATGCGATGCGCGGGTAACCTCGGAAGCATATCGTGAAGCAATCCACCATAGATTATAATCAGCACTATTGCTTTTCTCATTCCTTTTTCACGCAGGAGGACATAGATGAGAAAGGAGGTTAAAATTGCTTTACTTTACGGTTAATCGCAATGGTTTAGATCTTCAAAAAGAGCCTTAGATCTTAAGGCTCTTCTTTTGCCATATCAGCAATAGTAGGCATAACAGCCCAATAGCTAGGCAGAAACCTAATACGCCAGTTATTAGGCCAAAATGGTCTGCCAAATAGCCTACCGCAATAATCGGCACAATCGTGCCGAGATATCCTACAAATAGATACGTTGACATCACAGCGGCCCGATTCTGCGTGTGTGTCATCTGATGGATCAAACCAAACGCACCCAACAGCCCTAAACCATGCCCAATACCGACTAAAATGTCACTCACAAAGAACAGCCAACTCCAGTGTAGCGTCATGCACAGGCCCAGCAAAACAAAACTGACCAGCAACGCGCCCAAACCAATTTGAATACTTCGCTTGGGAGACATGGATTTAGCGTAGAACTGCACCGCAGCAGAGATAAACAAGATACTGGAAATGGCGCTGCCACTCACTAGGGGGCCATGCCAAGGGATAATTTCCTGTACAAAAGAGGCCGCTAAAGAGGCAAACAGGCTGAATGTCCCAAAAGCGGTAAAAGCGGTTAGCCCAGCAATAAAGAAAGCTGCGTGATAGGACTTTTCTGGTAGTTCCAGATGGGGTGCAGCTGAAAACGGTTGTGTTTCAAAACGTGGGATTTTTAAGGAAAACAGACTAAACAGGGATAACACGGCAATCACAATGATCGGCAAATACGGCGTGATCAGTGGTTGTGCTGAAAATTCGGCAATCAGGCCACCCACGAGTGGTCCCAAACCAAAACCCAAAACGGTAATGATCGAACTGAATTGGGCAGCATTAGATTTATGCTGTTCGGGAATGGTGTAGATTAATCCCAGCATGGCTGAGGTACTGATCAAACCAGAGGCGATCCCGATAATAAAACGTCCAATCGCGAGAGTGTAGGCAGTTGAGGCCCATGCCGACAAAATCAAGCCGAGAATGACAAAGACCAAACCGATCTGTAGGCTGCGCAAATAGCCAATACTATTGCTGGTTCTGCCTAAAAATAACAGTGTGGCTAGACAGCCAAACATATAGGCGACAAAGATATAGGTAATATGGCTCGGTAGTAAGTGCCAAAGTTCTTGATAAATGGGATAGAGTGGGCTAGCCAGTGCTGTCCCGAGTGTTCCAATACACAGTGCGAGGCTGACCAGCAAAAACGGTCGCCAAGAATTATTTTTCATCATGGATCATCAACATTCAACCCGCCACCATAAAGCAGGCGAGTGTTGGCTAGAAAATAAGAGTAATAAGACTAGCCTATGCCGATGCAATAGATACGTCAATTCCATTCATGAGAACAGATGAAGTTTAGTTATAACGCTTCAGAATGGCCAAAAAGCTCACCAATTCCTCTTCGTTGATTGCTGTTTCATCGGTAATCACGTGCTGGCGCAGATGGGATTCGATCAGTTCATTCATTAAACCACCCATCGCTCCCTTGGCTGCGGCGACTTGCTGTAATACTTCAATACAGGTGGTTTCTGGCTGTTGTACAGCTTGTTCCAGCGCTTTTAGCTGACCTTGCAGACGCTTGATACGGTTTAAAATTTTCTTGTCCTGATAAATGTGGCTCAACTTTTTACTCCAAAAACAAATATACTAGAGGGGAGTATTTTTACATGACCTGTTTATGCAACATTCCAGTTTATCCCGCCGTCACCATCACCGTTTTGATGAAGGCAACCCCCTTGCACAGAAACGTATTCTCATCGCCACTATTCTAACCGCCACGATGATGGTGGTAGAAGTCTTAGGGGGATGGATCTTTAACTCAATGGCACTTTTGGCGGATGGCTGGCATATGAGTTCGCATATGCTGGCATTGGGCCTGGCTTATTTTGCCTATCATGCTGCACGTCATTATGCCAATGATGCACGTTTTAGTTTTGGTACCTGGAAAATCGAGATTCTTGCCGGCTATAGCAGTGCAATCTTGCTGTTGGTGGTGGCCTTTTTTATGGCTTTTCAGTCCATTGACCGTTTATTGCATCCTGTGAGTATTCAATACAATGAAGCAATTTCCATTGCAATCATTGGTCTGCTGATTAACTTGATTTGTGCCTGGTTGTTGCATGATGATGGCCACCATCACCATCACCATCACCATCACCATCACCATCACCATCACCATCATGAGCACGGTGAACATGATCTCAACCAGAAAGCCGCTTTTCTGCACGTGGTGGCTGATGCGGTGACTTCAATTTTCGCGATTATTGCCCTGTTTGCCGGGAAATACTTTGGTTGGGACTTTTTAGATGCCTTGCTCGGGGTTGTTGGATCCTTGCTGGTGGGTAAATGGGCCATCGGTTTAATGCAAGAAACCGGCAAGACCTTGCTGGATGCTGAAATGGATCATCCGGTGATTGCTGAAATCCGTGAAGTCATTGATCAGCTACCCTGTACTGTTGAGATTACCGATCTGCATGTCTGGAAAGTCGGTAAGGGCAAATTTTCCTGTATTTTGGCCTTAGATACGCAGGCAGCTTTAGATGCTGATCAGGTCCGTCAAGCACTCTCCATTCATGAAGAACTGGTGCATATTTCAGTCGAAATCAATCGTTCAGCGCTTGTTTGATGTTCCACGTGAAACCCGCTGGGCTGAGTTACGGAAAATTTTGGTTGTAAATTGGCAAATTTCACTGACTCAGCTCTGGGTTTCTGCGTAGAATCGAGCGTTAGGATTGACCAGACTTGAACTGAAATGATGAAAAAACTCGCTCTGCTTGCAGTGACATTGATGCTCACGACTCACAGTACTTTTGCGGATGTCACCAGCTTAAAAGTCAAATTGCAGCAGCAATATCCCGCTTTAAAAATTGAAAACCTACAAAAAACCGAGATGCCTGGATTGTATAGCGCCACGTTTGAAGATCAGGTGGTGTATCTCGATGAATCGGGGCAATATCTGCTAGCCGGATCCATGATTCGTTTGAAAGATCAAAAGAATCTGACCCGTGATTTGGTTTTGCAACAAAACCAGGTGGACTGGAAAAGCTTACCGCTGAAAAATGCCATCAAAACCGTACGAGGCACTGGGAAACGCCAGTTAGCGGTCTTTTCTGACCCAAATTGCCCATATTGTAAACGTCTTGAGGCGGAGTTAGCCAAACTGACGGATGTCACGATTTATACTTTTATTTACCCATTAAAACCACAGTCCATGACGGTGTCTAAACAGGTGTGGTGTGATAAAAATCCAAGCCAGGCCTGGAGCAACTTGCTGCAAAAAAATATCACACCGAGTGCCTCAGCCAGCTGTAGCACGCCTTTAGAGCAGAACCTCAAGCTGGGTGAACGTTTAGGGGTAGAAGGTACGCCAACCCTGATCCTGTCTAATGGTTTTAAACTGACGGGTGCCTACCCTGCTGAACAGATTGAACAGATATGGAAAGAATTTAATCTGTGATTCATCGCGTGAAAAAAGCACCTGCGGGTGCTTTTTTTATAGGAGTTTTAAACCCGGCGACGATTGCTGATCAAATTATAAATCAGCAGGATAATCACGGCACCGATCACTGAGGCAATAAAGCCTGCGGCAGAGTTGGCATCATACCAACCGAGTGCACGTCCAGTATAAGTTGCTAGCAGTGAACCGCCAATCCCGAGCAGGGTCGTCATTAAAAAGCCGGCTTTATCATCTCCAGGGTGCAAGGCACGCGCCACTAAACCGGCAACAAAACCCACCACAATCGCAACAATCAATGACCACATTAGAAATCTCCTTCTTGTTCTCTTCTTATTGGGGGTGTGCTTTTATCATGCGGGAGGTCAGCTCAATAGCCAAGTGAGCATCAGGGCGAAGCTGTTGGGTTTTTGTGGCAATCTCGCTTAGCTGTACAAGATCTGTATAAAAAAAGTGGCCATTTGGCCACTTCTTCTGAAATATTTTACAAACCAATTTCACCGATAAAGGGTAAGTGACGATATTTCTGGTCGTAATCCAAGCCATAACCCACGATAAACTTGTCTTCCACTTCAAAGCCGAGAAAGCGTACTGGTAAATGGATTTCACGGCGTGACGGTTTACTGATTAGGGTACACAGTTCAATCGAGTTGGGTTGGCGTGTCTGCAAAATTTCCAATACTTTGCTTAAGGTATTCCCAGAGTCGATAATATCCTCCACGACCAAAACATCTTTACCGCGAATTTCCCCATCAAGATCTTTCAGGATTTTTACATCACGGCTAGAAACGGTACCGCTGCCATAGCTTGAAACCGTCATAAAGTCGAGTTCATGCGGTTTTTGGATGCTACGGCACAAGTCCGCCATAAAAATGACAGAGCCACGTAACAGTCCGATCAGCACCAAATCTTTATCACTATGCGCATAGTGAGCATCAATTTGCTGACCGAGTTCTTGGACTTTCGCTTGAATCTGCTCAGCAGAAATCATCACATGCATAGGAACGGTCATGGAGAAATACCTAAAAAAGCAAAATAAAAAAGGTGTTGACCAGCAACACCTCATAATTTGAGTGAATGGTCAAATTTTAATGTAAAAAAGTCCATATTGCATCCCCTGCCCTAGTAAAAATAGAGTACTGAAATTCTCCATGGATGATAGGTCGGTCTACTTATGATAATCGAGTAAAGCAGTTTGCTCTGAGTCTTACCTGTGTCTGGCATTTAACTGGTTTTTTTAGCTTGTAAAGCGTTTATTTAGAGAGTGCACCCCTTCAATGCCAAACCGCAGCAATAAATCCAGGTGAACCCATTTGGGATTCACCTGAATTTAAGGTTTTTTTCTTTACTGTTGCAAAAAATTTGCCAGATTTGCTGTTGCAGGATGGTGTAAAGAAAAAAAGTTGAAAAACTGTGATGCAGTTTTAGTTTTTGCACATAGGGAACACGGTTACTTTCGTTGTGATTGTCGAGATTGGTGCAACCGAGGCAGAAAAAATCACAGTTGCACCATGTTTGAAATACCTCATAACCGCCAGTGCAATAAGGTATGAACAGTGTTTACTGCACGGGTGTATTGCGTTGGTGATGGCGCAGTGACAGATATGCGGTAATGCTCAGTACAATCGCGATAAAGCTGAGTGATAGCCAGATTGGTACATGGAACAAATCCAGCATCAGCATCTTAAAGCCGATGAACAACAAGATAATGCCGAGTCCATAAGGTAAATAATGCATTTTTACCGCTGCACCTGCCAACAGGAAGAACATGGCACGCAGACCCAGAATTGCCATCAGGTTTGCGCTCAGGACGATAAACGGATCGCTGGTGACGGCAAAAATTGCGGGAATCGAATCGACCGCGAAAATCACATCAGAGAATTCCACCAGGATCAGCACGATAAACAAAGGGGTTACCCAAAGTTTGCCCTGCTCGCGAATAAAAAAGCGGTTGCCGTGCAGTTTCTGCGTAATCGGTAAATGCTTGCGTAGCCACTTTAACAGCTTCATATCTTCAATATTGCTGTCTTCCTCCTGCCCTTTCAGGAACTTAAAGCCGGTATAGACCAGGAAAGCTCCGAAGATATACAGAATCCAGGAGAATTCTTGCACCATCCAGGCGCCGATAAAAATGAAGATGGTTCGCAGCACGATTGCACCCAAGACGCCGTACAGCAGTACCTGTCTTTGTAAGGCAGGTGGAATGGCAAAAGCGGAGAAAATCATCAACCAGACAAAAACGTTATCGATCGCCAGCGATTTTTCCAGCAAATAACCAGTCATAAATTCCAGCGTTTTTTGATTGGCGATGTGAAGACCGGCACTCTGTTGTAGATAAAACCACAATCCACCTGCAAACAACAAGGAAACACTGACCCAGGCAGCACTCCACCAAGCTGCTTTTTTAATGGAAACAGGCTGATCCTTCTGCTGTTTAAAGCCCATAAAATCAATAACGAGCATGACAGCCACGATCGAGAAAAAAATCACATACAGCCAAATATTGCCTATGGATTCCATAATCAACTCTCCTGTTCTGGCAAACAGGTACAAAAAAACCTTGACCTGTTGCCAGATGAATTAAACATCTGTATCAACATGATCAAGGTCTTGCCTACATCCTGAATATTGCGGATGCCCAGATTCCGACTTTTTGCAAAGTGTATTGACGAAATCTGGCACATTACCGCGTTGCGGTAATGTTTGGAGGAGGCTACTCCCCTTGTTCAACTTTAATTGGGTGGGAAATTGTCTAGATTTCCGACTATTTGAATAGGATTACACAGTTTACTTAAGGATGCAATTTTTCGTTTTTTTTCACGACGAAAAAACCATGAAAATCCACATTATTCTTTCGCAAAATGTGGCATGTTTAAGGAATGATTTAATCAAAAAAAAAATAGGTGAATCACATGGATATTCAGCACAGTGAAAATCAGCAGCAAGGTGAGTTTTTTATGGAGCGTGATGGGCGCCGTGTAGGCGAACTCACCTATGCGTGGCGCAGTCCGGATCAGTTTGTGATTGATCACACCTGGGTGTGCCCTTCCATGCGTGGTCACGGCGTTGCCCGGCAGTTATTGGATACTGCAGTTGCATTTGCCCGTGACAAGCAAGTCAAGATTATTCCAGTTTGTTCTTATGTAGTGGTTATGTTCCAGCGCGAGGCCAGTTTTGCGGATGTCTGGGCGAAATGAGCAGATCGAGGACAGGATTATCAACGTCTGCTCAGCCATTAGGCTGAGCAGCAAGTCTGTTTTAATTTATGATTTTTGCTTGTTGCAGGCGTAAATTGACTTCATTGACGATTTGATCCAGTCCGGTGTCAAAGCTTTCTTCGTGTACCAAGGACACCATGTTCTGGGTGACTTGAGGCAGATTGTATTCTGCATACCAAGATAGCGAATTAACCTCGATTTCACGTTCTCCTTGCTGAATAACAAAGCGCTTTTGCATCCAAGCCTGCAGGTTTTCACCGGTATAGGCATCATAGAAAATGATATCGGTCAGATAAAAATCCTTCATCATATAAGAATAGGAAACCTGGTTCTGCTCGGGATCATAGGTGAAAAAAGGTGTGGTGGTCATATGCAACTCTACCAGGAATTCCCGTTTTAGGCGGTGGTTCGGATATTGGGCACGTACCTTGATCGGACAAGCGACCTGGGCAAAATCAATCTCGCGCTCACAATCCTGCTGGAAATATCGCGCCAGTGAAAATACCTGATGTTTCACGAAATCCTGCATTAAAAATTCAGGTTCGAGCTGGGCGTTGATTAATCCCAACAGCAAAGATTCGACTTCTTCTTTGGATAAATAGATATCTTCAACTATATGCATGGCAATCCCTGAATCTTGTTGTTACTTATAAAAAAAGCCTAACGTAAAGTGTTCATGTTGTCTATGAAACCTGCTACAGGATGTTCTATCGATTCTCTTCCCACTCAAAAATTAAGCGGATTGAGTGATGGATTGAGAGGTGAAACTTTTAACGATAAGTATCGAGACATAAAAAAGCCCAACAGCAGTTGGGCTTAATGCTCAGCTGATTTTAGCCTTTTAAAGCCGTGATCAGTTTCTGATGGAGTCCACCAAAACCACCATTCGACATAATCACCACGGCGTCCCCTTCTTGTGCTTCATTGACGACACGTTGAATAATCTCGTCCAAAGAACGGCTGACCTGTGCAGAATTCGGAGCTGAGTCAATAACGGGCTGTAAATCCCAGTCCAGTCCTTCTGGCTGATACCAGATTACTTCATCGGCTAGACGTGCCGAATGTGCCAGACCGTCCTTATGGCTACCCATACGCATGGTATTTGAACGTGGTTCAATAATCGCCCATAGACGGCGTTCACCAAGACGTTTACGTGCACCATCCAGTGTGGTTTCAATCGCGGTTGGATGATGGGCAAAGTCATCATATACCTCGACACCCCGAATCGTACCTAACAGCTCCATACGACGCTTAACGCCTGCGAAATTCGACAGCGCTTCGCATGCCTGTGCAATCGAAACGCCGATGTGCTGTGCAGCTGCAATTGTGGCAAGTGCATTGGCAACGCTATGCTGACCCGTCATGCTCCAGCAGACTTCACCTTGTACACTGCCCTGCTCCAATACTTTGAAATGGCTGCCATCCAGCGCAATCAATTCAGCAGAAAGCGCAGCTTGCGGATGAGGCTGTAAACTGGTGCGGACGACCGGAGTCCAGCAACCCATTGCCAACACTTCATCAATATTCGTTTCAGTAATAGGCGCAATAATACGGCCTTGGCCTGGAATGGTACGTACCAAGTGGTGGAATTGTTTCTGAATGGCTGCCAGATCATCAAAAATGTCGGCGTGGTCAAATTCCAGGTTGTTGAGAATTGCGGTACGGGGATGGTAATGTACAAATTTGGAACGTTTATCAAAGAATGCCGAATCGTATTCATCGGCTTCGACCACAAAGTATTTTCCGCCCAAACGTGCACTCTGGCTAAAACATAGTGGTACGCCGCCAATCAGAAAGCCCGGGTTGAGACCGGCCTGATCGAGTACCCAGGCCAGCATGGTCGTCGTGGTGGTTTTACCATGTGTACCCGCGACGCCTAGGACGTGTTTGCCTTGCAACACGTGATCAGCCAGGAATTGAGGGCCGGACACATAAGGTAAGCCGGCATCCAGCATATATTCCACAGCATCAATACCGCGTTTCATGGCATTACCAACGATCACCAGATCCGGATGAGGTTGCAAATGGCTGCGGTCATAACCTTGCATTAAGGCAATCCCTGCATTTTCCAGCTGAGTCGACATTGGAGGGTAAACATTTTGGTCCGAGCCGGTCACGGTGTGGCCCAGTTCACGTGCAAGCAAGGCCAAAGAGCCCATAAAAGTGCCACAAATTCCCAAAATATGCAGATGCATTATTTACCTACTCCACTACTCATTTTGTTGCGTCCCTTTGATCAGTAGACGCACGCTATTTATAAAAAATTGTGGCAGAAACGATAGCAAGGCTATGGCTGAAAAGATAGAGTGAGTTGTGTCGCAGCGAACGAAATTTACAGAAAATCCCCTGCCCGTTTGCACTGCTCTTTTTTAAGTGTGTACTGATAGCAAATGGGAAGAGCCTCCGGCTTCGGTCTATAATCATCGGCTTGCTGCATTTAACCCGTATGATTTAGGAAGCTGTTGCTGTGAACCAGACCCTCATTGCCTTGAGTTTTTTAATTCTATCCAACTGTTTTATGACTCTGGCCTGGTATGGACACCTTAAATTTTTACATCAGGCTCCCTTATGGCAAGCCATCCTGATGGGCTGGGGTATCGCGTTTTTTGAGTATTGTTTTATGATTCCAGCCACGCGTTTGCTGGCGCAACAAGGCTGGATGACCGGTGAAATGAAAATCACCCAGGAAGTGGTCACCTTACTGGTATTTGTGCCATTTATGCTGTTTCTGTTTAAACAGCCGTTTAAGCTGGATTATCTCTGGGCGGCTTTATGTTTATGTGGTTGTGTGTATTTTATTTTCCGTAATGCCTAAACATCAGGTTTGGGCTGTGTTAGCCGGATGATCCGGTTTTATCGGATTTTCTCGTATTTATCTCTGCCCTTAAGCCCCTTAGTCTTGGGACGTGGCTTAAAAACACGCTATAATAGCCGACTTTCTCCAATTTAAGCTTGGCTTTAGTCGAGATTTTTCTTCCATTTACCTAATAGCCTTTGGAATTGCCAATGAATGCGGTCAGCGACGCTCAACCTCTAGTCGGAATTATTATGGGTTCTCAATCAGATTGGGCAACTCTTGAACATACTGCCAATATGCTCAAACAGTTGGGTGTCCCGTTTGAAGCCGAAGTGGTTTCAGCACACCGTACACCGGATCGTCTGTTTGAATATGCTGAAACAGCCCGTGAGCGTGGCATTCAGGTCATTATTGCTGGTGCAGGCGGTGCTGCGCACTTACCCGGCATGTGTGCGGCTAAAACGGATTTGCCTGTACTAGGCGTACCGGTGAAATCTTCGATTTTAAATGGTGTAGATTCTCTGCTTTCAATTGTACAAATGCCTGCTGGTATTGCAGTAGGAACCTTGGCGATTGGTCCAGCAGGTGCGAGCAATGCGGCCATTATGGCAGCGCAGATTTTGGGTTTAACACGTCCTGAAATTGCAAAAAATGTGGCCGATTTCCGCGCAGCACAAACAGCGAAAGTGGCCAACAACAACATTCCGGGTCAAATGTAAGTAAGGGTTTTGGCATCATGAATAAAACCATCGGTATTTTTGGTGGCGGCCAGTTGGGTCGTATGATGGCGCAAGCTGCATTACCACTGAATATTCAATGTACCTTCTATGAAGCGAGTAATGACTGCCCTTCTGCAGCTTTAGGTCCAGTTTTCTCCAGTCAGACAGAAAATGGTTTGGCGGAATTTATGGCTAGCGCGGATGTCTTCAGTCTGGAATTTGAAAATACGCTGTTAGCTGATGTGGATGTTTTGACACAAAGCAAAACGTTGCATCCACCGCGTCAGGCATTAGCAACTGCTCAAAATCGATTGCTGGAAAAAAGCCTGTTTGATCAGCTCGGAATTCCAGTTGCACCGTATCGTGCGGTAAATTCATTGGAAACTTTGCATGCCGCCGTGACTGAGCTGGGTTTACCTTTAGTGCTAAAAACTGCGACAGGCGGTTATGATGGCAAAGGCCAGTTCGTATTGCGCACTCAGGGTCAGATTGATCAGGCTTGGGCAGAGCTTGGCCCTGCAGGTAGTCTGATAGCTGAAAGTTTTGTGAACTTTTCCCGTGAAGTTTCTATTATTGCGGTACGTGGACAAAATGGTGAAGTAAAAACCTGGCCATTGGCAGAAAACCACCACCATAATGGCATTCTGTCGCATTCAATTGTACCGGCACCAAATAGTGCGGATTTACAACCGTTCGCTCAAGAGTACATCACTCGCCTGCTCAATCACCTGAATTATGTGGGTGTATTGACTTTAGAGCTGTTTGTGACTGAAAAAGGCTTATATGCCAATGAAATGGCGCCACGTGTGCATAACTCGGGTCACTGGTCGATTGAAGGTGCTGTTTGTTCGCAGTTTGAAAACCACATTCGTGCCGTAGCTGGCCTGCCACTTGGCTCAACAGATGTGGTTCGTCCAACCGTGATGGTGAATATCATTGGTCAGCATCCGAAGTCTGAAGATGTATTGGCTTTAAATGGTGCCCATTTGCATTTGTATAACAAAACTGAACGTCAAGGCCGTAAGTTAGGCCATATTACTTTGATGCCTGTAGACAGTTCTGAGCTAACAGGTTTGTGCCGTGCATTGGCCAAAATCCTACCAGAACCATTGGCTTTGACTCAAGATATGAGCATCTAAACTCCCAACTGTTGTTTAAAAAAGCGTTCTCTAGCGGGAGCGCTTTTTTATTGTCTGCAGATTCGGCATGATTGCCGCCTCTTATTTTTTCAGCCATCTGTCGGCTGATCTTTCAGCTTTATTTTTCAAAAAATAAACATTTGTTATAACAAGTGAACCTTGGTATTTGGATGATTGATGTGCCGAGGAAGTATTTTTTGAATTCAAAAAATGTGTGGCTCGTTTGAATTTAAAATCCTCTTTTAAATTTAAAAGTCAGATTTGAATTTAAATGGTTCAATTTTTAAATTTAAACCTGAAATATGAATTTAAACAGCAGGGTTTAAATTTATCTTTTTCTTGTTGGGTTGAGTTATCCACATCTGGCAGGTGTTCTTCTGTCTAATTTAAATTTACAAACCTTAATTTGAATTCAAAATCTATCCTTAATTTGGTTTTGAATTTAAAAAACGTAGTTGTGGATATCTTTATTTAAATTTAAAAACAGAAAATGAATTTAAAATAACGCAAAATAAATTCAAATTTACCAATTCATCTCTGAACTCTCCTTAAATCCTGTTATGGTAAAGGTAAATTTGAATTTAAAGATGTAGTGAAATCGATGAGACGTTTTATAGTCTTGTGTGCTTCAGGATTATTGTGTTGGACACACGCTCAGGCCGAGTTAATCCTGAATGGCAAAACACTCAGCCAAAGTGATCTATTAGAAAATCCACGCACGGCATCCGTGACAAATAATAATTTTCAGGCATGTTTGGCAAGGCTGAATGATCAGGCAGTGGCCTCAGGGGTCGCGCCAAGTCGTTATGCCCAATACACACGTGATCTGACACCCGATTATTCAGTCATTGAAAAACTCAACTATCAACCGGAATTTTCTACACCGATTTGGGATTATCTGTCCGGTCTGGTGGATGACGAACGGGTAGCTTTAGGGCAGCAAAAACTGGCACAGCACCGTGCGGTACTGAACCAGGTGGCACAGGTTTATGGTGTAGCGCCTGAAACGGTAGTCGCTGTTTGGGGTGTAGAAAGTAATTTTGGTGATATTGCTGGTAAGTATCCATTGTTACAGGCGTTAGGCACGTTGAGTTGTGAAGGACGCCGTCAAAGTTATTTTCGCAGTGAGTTTTTTACCGCTATGCGAATTTTACAGCGAGGTGATGTCACGCAAGAGCAGTTACGTGGCTCCTGGGCTGGCGCATTTGGCCATACCCAATTTATGCCTTCGACCTATGAGCGCCTAGCAGTCGATTTTGATGGGGATGGTCGACGCGATCTCGTCTCTAGCACTGCGGACGCTTTGGCCTCAACAGCCCATTTCTTGCAACAAGCAGGTTGGCAAAGCGGTATGCCGTGGGGTTTTGAAGTTAAATTGCCTGCGAATTTGGAGATACAAGGTGAGGGACGCCGTAATAAGAAAGCTTTGCGTTACTGGATAGATCAAGGTGTACTACGCGCCGATGGAAATACCTTATTGCAAGGTAACCTGTCTGAACAGACACCTGCCGGTCTAATGACGCCTGCCGGTACAAATGGACCAGCCTTTTTAGTTTTCAAAAATTTTGATGCCTTGTACAGCTATAATGCTGCTGAAAGTTATGCCTTGGCGATTGCCCATTTATCAGACCGTTTACGAGGACAAAGTGGTTTTGTTACGCCGTGGCCGACAGATGATGCGGGAACTTCACGTGCAGAACGCCGTGAGATACAGCAGTATTTATTAAATAAAGGCTATGACATTGGTGAGGCAGATGGATTGATCGGTGATAAAACCCGTCAAGCCATCCGTCAGGAGCAGTTGCGTTTAGGTTTAAACCCGACTGGACGGGCAGGCCAGCAGATTTTGCGTACTTTCAGAAATGAAAATGCCCAACGTTTGATGCAGTAAATTCCAAAGCATCCCTTTAGAGTCTATATTGCTCTAAAAGGAGATCAAGTTAAGCTTCTGGATCGAGTTTGACTGCGTCTAAGATGTCAAAAATGACTGTGGTGACATCTTGGCTGAGATCACGATTATTAAAGATCTCATACGCCGTAATCGTGACATCGGTGTCACTTGGTAGAAGACGCTGTTCTTCTTCAATCAGCTGCTGAATGGGGAGCAGAGTCTGTTTTACCTCAAGATGTAAAATATCCTTAAATTCGACATTTTCATCTTCGAGTTCAATCAATTGCTCGTTAAAAAAAGGCAAGAGAATGGAGTGGAGATAAGGTTGAATCTCGACAATATCAAAGATTTCGATATCGCGGCTCTGTTCAATTGTGCTGATGTGGTCATTTACTTCTATCAGGATATGGTAGTAACTCACATGGATCTCCACTAATTTCTTGGCGTCTCTTTTCATCTCCACAATAACACGAATTGTATGGAATTGCCTTGTGATCTAAGACATAAGCGAATGAACACGTAAGGATTTTTTACACTGTGAGTTAAATGGATGATGAGTTTTAGCTTTGATCGACCTGAATCGGAATCATGGTTTCTCAAGCCAAATAAAAGAAAAGAATTTATATCTCTTATATGCACGCAGCATACTGCTAAAAATAAAAAACCGCGCATAAGCGCGGTTTTTTATTAAGCTGACAAATTATTTTTTGTCATCTTTTACTTCAGTGAATTCAGCATCTACAACGCCATCATCGGCTTTTTGCTGACCTGCATCACCGCCTTGGAATGCATTCGGATCAAAACCTTGTGCACCACCGGCTTGTTGAGCTTGCTCATAAGCACGTTGGGTAATTGGCATCAAGATGTTTTGTAATGCTTCAGTTTTGGCTTTAATGACTTCTACATCATTTTCTTTGGTTGCTGCTTCAAGTTCAGAAACTGCAGTGTTCACTGCTGTTTTTTCATCTTCAGTCACCTTGTCGCCAAGATCTTTTACCGCTTTTTGTGCACTTGAAGTCAGGGCATCAGCTTCGTTACGTGCTTTTGCCAATTCTTCAAACTTGCGGTCTTCTTCAGCATTCGCTTCAGCATCTTTGATCATCGCTTCAATTTCAGCATCGCTCAAACCAGAGTTTGCTTTAATTTGAATAGATTGTTCTTTACCTGTGCTCTTGTCTTTCGCAGATACTTTCAAGATACCATCCGCATTGATGTCGAATGACACTTCAATTTGCGGTACACCGCGTGGTGCAGGTGGGATGTCGCCCAACTGGAAGTTACCCAACAATTTGTTTTGTTGAGCCATCTTACGTTCACCTTGGTAAACCGAAATGTCTACGGCAGGTTGGTTATCTGCTGCAGTCGAGAACACTTGAGATTTCTTCGCAGGAATCGTGGTGTTTTTCTCGATGATTGGTGTTAATACACCGCCCATGGTTTCGATACCCAACGTTAACGGAGTCACGTCAAGAAGCAATACGTCAGTTTTGTCACCAGACAATACTGCACCTTGAATTGCTGCACCAATCGCAACTGCTTCGTCTGGGTTCACATCTTTACGTGGCTCTTTGCCAAAGAATTCTTGTACTTTCTGTTGTACAAGTGGCATACGAGACTGACCACCCACCAAGATTACGTCTGAAATGTCTGAAGTTGACAGACCAGCGTCTTTCAATGCGATACGGCAAGGCTCAATTGTACGTTCAACCAGATCAGCAACCAAACCTTCCAATTTTGCACGTGTTACGTTGATCACTAAGTGTTTAGGACCAGTCGCATCTGCTGTGATGTATGGTAGGTTGATTTCAGTTGCATTTGAAGAAGAAAGCTCGATTTTGGCTTTTTCCGCTGCTTCTTTCAAACGTTGTAATGCAAGTGGATCATTTTTCAGATTCACATTCTGTTCTTTCTTGAACTCTTCTACCAAGAAGTCGATCAATGCAGTATCAAAGTCTTCACCGCCCAGGAAGGTATCACCATTGGTTGACAATACTTCGATCTGTTGGTCGCCATCTAGGTCTGCAATTTCGATAATTGAGACGTCAAAAGTACCACCGCCCAAGTCGTAAACTGCGATTTTGCGGTCGCCTTCTTTTTTGTCCATACCGAACGCAAGTGCAGCAGCAGTTGGTTCGTTGATGATACGTTTAACATCTAAACCCGCGATACGGCCAGCATCTTTAGTTGCTTGACGTTGTGCATCGTTAAAGTAAGCCGGTACAGTAACAACGGCTTCAGTCACCGTTTCACCCAAATAGTCTTCTGCAGTTTTTTTCATTTTTTTCAAAACTTCTGCAGAGATTTGTTGTGGTGCAAGTTTCTTGTCGTTTACTTCTACCCAAGCATCACCATTGTCAGCTTTGATGATTTTATAAGGTACAAGGCCGATATCTTTTTGCACCGCTTGGTCTTCATAACGACGACCGATCAAACGTTTGATCGCGAACAATGTATTTTTAGGGTTAGTCACTGCCTGGCGTTTAGCAGACTGACCAACCAAGATTTCGCCATCTTTGTACGCAATGATCGATGGTGTGGTGCGCGCACCTTCAGCATTCTCGATCACTTTAACTTTGTCGCCTTCAAGTACAGCAACACATGAGTTTGTAGTACCTAAGTCAATACCAATGATTTTAGCCATTAGATCTGTTCCTCAAAAATTTTTTGCAATTGTTTTCGCTTGTTATCCGATATGAGAGCCATTGAATTTTTTTCAAGTTATGTCGTTTAAAAAAACTCTAAAACTCCCGATTTTTTGCTTATTGACCGACCATCACCATGGCTGGACGCAATAAACGGCCTGCAAGGGTGTAACCTTTTTGCAGAACAACACCAATTTCACCGGCTTTTGCATTTGGATCGATGCCGACTGCTTGATGGAATTCGGCATTAAAGCCACTATTGGTATCTACCGCTACCACTTCAAATTTTTCTAGTGTGGTGAGCAAAGCTTTTAGGGTTAGCTCAACACCCTCAGACAGTGGGGTTTTCTCATCACCGGCAGCTTGCAATGCGCGTTCTAGGTTGTCTACAGAATCCAACAGGCCTTTGGCAAACTTTTCTAATGCAAATTTTTTCGCATTTTCTGCTTCACGCTCTAAACGCTCTTTAGTTTTTTCAGCTTCATAAATTGCATTTGCAGCACGAGCTTTTTCGAGTTTTAGGCTATCTTCAAGTTGGGCGATTTTTGCGTGTAAATCTTCAATGCTTACTTCAGCTGCTTCTTGTTCAGCTGCTTCCGTCAGGATTTCTTCTTGCTGAACATTCTCTTGAGACTGTTCGTTTTGCTCGTTTGCCATTGATGATCTCCGTTTAAATGGGTTTTTAAACATGTACAGTCCTTGCTGGCTTCAGTCTTCACTGTATTGATTCTGAACTGCCATGCTTTTGCTCTATTTAGTCAATACACATGAGGTATGGGCAATGTTTAGAAATTCAAGTTGCTATGATGAGGAAAATCACCTGATTGTTGTATAAATGGGCATGGTAATCCTTTCATGTTATTGTGATTTTTTTAAAGTAGTTGGATTTACTTTGCAGTTGGAGTAAGCAAAGCTCGAAACTTCTTACCGCAAAAGGCTAATTCATTCTTATAGCGAATTTTGCTTAATATTTATACATAAAAACGATGAGAATCAGCCAAAATAAGTATTTCACAAAATTTCGCCTGATCCTTAATATCTGCTCCAGATTCTATCGCTGTAGTTTCTCTTGATATTTTTCTTGTGTTTTCAAGCTTATCTGTTGAC
>JACCEE010157250.1_pt1 | contig 25592 bp, 26 predicted proteins | sample 7449931 | NCBI WGS metagenome assembly JACCEE01 (sample SAMN15323457, study PRJNA562643) | freshwater metagenome | isolation source: river surface water | place: USA:Blue River Watershed | collected 2017-08-19 | reverse complement strand
GTGCAGACGCCGCGGCGCTGCGGCGAGTTTTGCATCGCGGGGCTCTTCGATTTGGTCTTTTCGACCTCACGGCCCTGACGCACCAATTGATTGATGGTTGGCATTGAAAACGTCCCTAAACGTTTGAATTGACAATAAAAACTTCTCCGCCCCAAATGCGGAAAAGCCCGCCAGTATAGCGCGCGGGCAGGCCCTTGACAAGAAATCGGCGCCAACCAGGTTGGCGGACACTGACTTAGAGCCTGCGGATCATTTGATCCACAGGCGGACCGCGTCCCAGGCGCGGCCCAGCAGGCCCGCCTGCTCGACCCCCTCAAGGGCCGTGAGCGGCACCTCGAACAGGGGCTGCTCGCCCTTGAAGACCTTGAGCGAGCCGATCGCCTGACCGCGGGTGATGGGCGCCACGATCGGGTCAGGTCGGGTGACCTGGGTCTTGATCTCGGCGGCCGTGCCGGCCGGCACCGCGACCACCAGCGGCCGTGGCGAGCCGAGCTTGAGGGTCGAGGCCTGGCCTTTCCAGACCGCCGGCGTGGCCACGGCCTGCCCGGCATCGAACAGCTTGACGGCGTCGAAAGCGGTGTAGCCCCAGTTGAGCAGCTTCTGGCTTTCGTTGGCGCGGCTGTTTTCGCTGTCGGCGCCCAGCACAATGGACAAAAGCCGGCGCGCGCCCACATGGGGGAAGTCGCGCTTGGCCGTGGCCACCAGGCAGTAGCCCGCGGCCTGGGTGTGGCCGGTTTTCAGGCCATCGACGCTGGGGTCGCGGAAAAGCAGCAGGTTGCGGTTGGTGTCGTTGGCGGCCGGCGTGCCCTCGTAGCGGTATTTCTTGATCGCATAAAAGGGCACGTATTCAGGGAAATCGCGCATCAGACGCTGCGCCAGGATACCCAGGTCGCGCGCGGTCGTGGTGTGGCCCGGCTCGGTCAGGCCTTCAACGTTTTTGTAGCCGGTGCTGTTCATGCCCAGGGCTTTGGCCTGGATGTTCATGAGCCGCACAAAATGCTCGACGCTGCCACCCACGCCTTCGGCCAGGGCGACCGTGGCGTCGTTGCCCGACTGCACGATCATGCCCTTGATCAGGTCTTCCACCGGCACCCGCATCTTGGGGTCGATGAACATGCGCGAGCCGGGCATCTTCCAGGCGCGCTCGGACACCGGCAAGGTCTGCTTGAGGTCGATTTTTTTGGCGCGCAAGGCATCGAACACCAGGTAGGCCGTCATCAGCTTGGTCAGCGAGGCGGGCTCGACCACCATGTCGGGGTCTTTGGCCGCCAGCACCTGGTTGGCGGTGGTGTCGATCAGCAAATAGGCCTTGGCCGCGATCTCGGGCGGCTGGGGCATCTGGGCCTGGGTGGCAAAGGACAGGCACAGCACCACAAGGCCGGCCAGGGCTTGGAAAAATCGTTGCATGGGGTTCTCGGAAAAATTCAGGGCGCGAGCGGCGCCAGCAGGTGTCGCACCACGAGCGACTTGAGCAGCGGCAATTGTCCGTGAAAGAAATGCTCCACCCCGGGAATCACGGTGACCGGCAGGGATTGGGGGCGGGCCCAGTCCATCACGCTGGCGAGCGCCACCGTGTCGTCGTGTTCACCGTGCAGCACCAGGGTGCGCTCGTGCAGTTCGGGGGCGATGGGGGCCACCGCAAAACGCGAAGCGGCTGTGCCCACCAGCACGATTTTTTCAGGCGCCCGCGCGCCCAGCGGCGACAGCACCTGGCTGGTCACAAAAGCGCCAAAGGAAAAACCGGCCACGGCCACAGGCCCTTCGGGCGCGACCTGACGAATCACGTCGAGCATGTCGGCCGCTTCGCCGTGGCCCTCGTCGTAGGTGCCGGCGCTGGCGCCGACCCCGCGGAAATTGAAACGCACGGCACGCCAGCCGGTTTGCACAAAAGCGCGCGCCAGCGTCTGCACCACCTTGTTGGTCATGGTGCCGCCAAACAGCGGGTGCGGGTGCGCGATCACCGCGGTGCCGCGCAGCACGCCGTCGACCGGCTCGTCCAGCAGCGCCTCGATGGCGCCGGCGCCGCCCTGCAGCACCCGTTTTTGCGTGGCCGCGTTCATCAGCGCCCCAGGTGCGCGGGCGTGCGCAGACGCTCCACAACCTCGCCGCCTTTGAGGTGGCGCTCGACGATCTCGTCGATGTCGGCCTGGTCGACATAGCTGTACCAGACCGCTTCGGGGTAGACCACCGCGACCGGGCCGGCGCTGCAGCGGTCCAGGCAGCCCGCCTTGTTCACGCGCACCTGGCCCGGACCCGCAAGGCCCAGCGCCTTGACGCGATTTTTGCAATGCTCAAACGCCGCCTGGGCGTCGTGCTGGGCACAGCATGCTTCGCCGTTGGGGCGCGCGTTGAGACAGAAAAAAATGTGGCGCTGGAAATACGAGGGGGTGTCGGAGTTCATGGCCGCAAATTGTAGGCGGCCACCCCTTTCAGGCGCGCGCCGAGCCGGCCGAAAGCCGCCGCACCAGGTGCCAAAGCACCGCATAAGGCCACAACCAGCCCAGCCACTGGATCAGGCCATGAAAGCGGATGAAGCGGCCCTGCTCCCAGTTCTGCAGGGTCTGGGCGAAATACACATCGGCGGGCGCCTGGTTGAGCAGCACCAGCTGCCAGACCAGCAGCACCAGCGCCACCACCAGGCAACCGCGGGCCGAGCTCGCGAGCAAGAGCAGCAGCGCCGCCACCGCCAGGCCCAGCCCCACCAGCACCTCGGGGCTGATCCAGTCGCCCGCATGGCTGGGGCCATAGCTCAGCGCGGCCGACAGCGTGCTCACCGCCACGCCCAGCACCAGGCCATAAGCGCCGGCCAGCAAGCGCTGGCGGACCGTGCGCAAGACGCTGTAGGCGAGCAGGCAGGGCAGCATCAGGCCCACCGCAATGCACAGCCACTCGCTGACCGGCAGCAAAGGCTGCAGCTCCACTTCGCGCAGCGGCAGCCAGTCGATCCAGGGGGTGTCGGTCAAGGCATGCACCAGGGCCGCCTCGGCGCGCTCGTACACCTGGCCCAGCCCGAATGGCACGGCCACCGGGAACAGCAGGGCCAGAGGCCACAAAGCGAGCAGCACCACCACCCCGCTCGACTCGCCCACAAACCAGCGCTCGCGAAAACGGCTCCAGTGCACCAGCAGGCCCCAGCCCTCGAGGGCGCGGGCCGCACCCGCACCGCACAAGGCACCCAGGGCATTGAGCGCCCAATCGACGTTGGACGGCACCCGGGCCGGCAAAAACATTTGCAGGGACTCCATCGCCAGCGACAGCAGCAAGGCCAGCGCTGTGGCCAGGCGCACCGCCGGCCAGCGCGGGTGGGTGCGCTGCACCGCCAGCGACACCAGAAAGCCCAGCGGCGCATAGCCCAGGACATTGGAGACAAGGTCAAACCCCGTCCAGTAGCGCGGCAAGGGCGCCCACAGAAAACTCCAGGGCGCGATGCCCTGCACGCGCCAGCCCTCAAAAGGGTAGAGGCTGGCGTAGACGATCAGACCGGCATAGAACGCGGCCAGCGCCAAGGCGGCGGTGCGTCGTTGCCCCATGCCGCCCGCGCCCGCTCAGAACGGTTTGACCACCGCGAGGCAAACGGCCAGCACCAGCAGCAGAACCGGGGCCTCGTTGAACCAGCGGAACCAGACGTGGCTGCGCTGCATGCGCCCGGCCTCGAATTTGCGCAGGATGCTGCCGCAAGCATGGTGGTAACCCAGCAACACCACCACCACCGCCAGCTTGGCGTGCAGCCAACCATTGCCCGGACCGCGGCCGATGCCGTAGTGCAGCCACAGCACAAGGCCCAGCACCAGCGCAGGCCAGGCCAGCAGGGTCATGAAGCGGTAGAGCTTGCGTGCCATCAGCAGCAGGCGCGCGCGTTCGGCCTCGGAGTCGGCCGGCACCATCGCGAGGTTGACAAAAATGCGCGGCAGGTAAAACAGGCCGGCAAACCAGCTGGCGACAAACACGATGTGCAGGGCTTTGATCCAGAGCATGGGGTCAGTGTACGTGGGTGATGGGCGCCGCAGCCCGCACCGGGCTGGCAAAAAAAACCCCCGACCAGAGGCCGAGGGCGAGAAGCCTTTTTGCTGTCACACATAAGGCACCCGCTCAGGGAGGAAAAGCGGGGAGCGGCAAGCCGCTCGAAACGGAATGTAACAAATAACAAAACTGTCAACAAGTTGATTTTGTCGTTTTTACGCACGCGGCCGCAGCAGGCGGCGGCACCCTGCCCCTGAGCGACACCGCCGGCCAGGACTTGGGGCAAAATTTTGCAATGAGCCTGCCCGCCCCCTTCCCCCTTGGCCGCCCGCGCCGTCTGCGCCGCGATGACTTCACCCGCAACCTGGTGCGCGAGCACCGGCTCAGCGCGCACGACCTGATCTACCCGGTCTTCGTGCTCGATGGCCAGAACCAGCGCCAGGCCGTGGCCTCGATGCCTGGCGTCGAGCGCCTCTCGCTGGACTTGCTGCTGCCGGTGGCCGAGGACTGCGTGAAGCTCGGCATCCCGGTCATGGCCCTGTTCCCGGTGATCGACGCCAGCCTCAAGGACCCGACCGGCAAGGAGGCCATGAACCCGAACGGCCTGGTGCCGCGCGTGGTGCGCGAGCTCAAAAAGCGCTTCCCTGAACTGGGCGTGATGACCGATGTGGCGCTGGACCCCTTCACCAGCCACGGCCAGGACGGCCTGCTCGATGAAACCGGCTACATCCTCAACGACGAAACCAGCGCCGTGCTGGTGCAGCAGGCGCTCACCCAGGCCGAGGCGGGCGTCGACATCGTCGCGCCCAGCGACATGATGGACGGGCGCATCGGTGCCATCCGCACCGCGCTCGAAGCGCGCGGCCTGATCCACACCCGCATCATGGCCTACAGCGCCAAGTACGCCAGCGCCTTCTACGGCCCCTTCCGCGACGCCGTGGGCTCGGCCGCGAACCTGGGCAAGGGCAACAAAAAGGTCTATCAGATGGACCCGGGCAACAGCGACGAAGCCCTCAAGGAAGTCGCCATGGACATCGCCGAAGGCGCCGACATGGTGATGGTCAAACCCGGCATGCCTTACCTGGACATCGTGCGGCGCGTCAAAGACGAATTCCGCGTGCCCACCTTCGCTTACCAGGTGAGCGGCGAATACGCCATGCTCAAGGCCGCTGCCCAAAACGGCTGGCTCGACCACGACGCGGTCATGCTCGAGAGTCTGCTGGCCTTCAAGCGCGCCGGTGCCGATGGCGTGCTGACCTACTTTGCGCGCGATGTGGCGCGCATCGTGAACACGGGGCCCTGAACGGCCGATGCGCGTCTTCACCGTATCGGGCAGCGAGGTCGACGCCGGCGAAGCGCTGCCGGCACGCCTGCCCGAGCACGGTTATGTCTGGATCGCCTGTGCGCGGGCGGACTTCGAAGCCCAGCTGCCCGCCCTGCAGGCCACGCTCGAGCGGCTGACGGGCCACCACCTGGTCGACCTGCATGTGTCGGACCTGTTGAATGCGCAGCTGCCCTCGCATTACGACTACAGCGCGCATTACGACCTGGTGGTGTTCCGGCGCCTGGGGCAGCGGGAAGCGGCCAGCACAGCGCCCAGCGCGCGCGCCAAACGGCCGGGCCCGCCCGTGTTGCAACGCATCGACACCAGCGCGGTCGGCTTTGCGGTGTTCGACCGCGTGCTGCTGAGCGTGCACCCGGCCGACTGCGCGGTGCGCGAGGCCTATGCCGCGCGCTTGCTGGGCGCGGCACGGCCCGACGCGGGCCTGGCCGCCGACCCCCGGTCGACGGGGGCGCGCGGCATCCCCCACAACCCGGCCGACATGATGCTGCGCATGGTCAGCCACATGGTGGACGCCTACCTGGACCTGCGGCGCGAACTGAGCCGGCAGCTCGACCACTGGCAAATCGAATTGCTGAGCCCGGCGGCCCGCTTCGCGCGCTGGGATGCGCTGCTGCAGGCACGCGTGGCCCTGCACCAGCTCGAGGCCCTGTGCGATGACCAGCGCACCGCCATGCAGGCCTGGACCGAAGCGCTGGGCCACTGGCCGCCCGAGGGCGCGATCGGTGCGCAAGAACTCGAACTGCTCAAGATCCGCAGCCGCGACGTGCTCGAACACATCGAGCGCGTGGTCCAGCACGTGCGCCGCCTCGAACACAACACCGAAACCGCGGTGCAAATGCACTTCAACGCGCAAAGCCATCGCACCAACGACATCATGCGCACGCTGACCGCGCTGACCGCGATCTTCCTGCCGCTGAACCTGATCGCGGGCATCTTTGGCATGAACTTCGAGTTCATGCCCTGGCTGCACCAGGCGGCGGCCTTCTGGTGGACGCTGGGCACCATGGCCCTGATCGCGATCGCGCTCGGCCTGCTGTTTTGGCGCAAGCGCTACCTCGCGCGCACGGGCGACTAGCGCCGCGCCTCAGCCCAGGTGCTGGGCAAAAAACGCCAGCGTGCGCTCGCGCGCCAACTGGGCCGAAGGCGCATGCCAGGCACCGCGCTGGTCGCAGTTGAAGCCGTGGTGCGCGGCATAGGTGTGCACCTGCACCTCGGGGTGCGCCTGGGCAAAGGCCCGCACCGAATCCATCGGAATCCACTGGTCTTGCTCGGCAAAGTGCGCGAGCACCGGCACCCGGGGCGTGCGCGCCGACTCTTCGGGGGTGGTCACGCCGCCGCCGTAGTAGGGCGCGGCCGCGCTCAGACCCGACAGCAGGCAAGCCGCGCGCCAGCTCAGCAAGCCACCCCAGCAGTAACCGACGATGCCCACCTTGCCGCCCGAGGCTTGGCCCGCATGGTCGATGGCGGCCTGGATGTCCTGCAGCACGCCCGGCGCGGGCAGCGCTTCCACCGCCGTTTTGTGGCCAAAGCCCTCGCCCATGTCGGCCTCGCTGTAGCCCAGCTCCACGCCCGGCTTGACGCGGTGAAAGCAGGCCGGCGCCACCGCCAGATAGCCCTGCGCGGCATAGCCGTCGGCCACGCTGCGGATGTGGCTGTTGACGCCAAAAATCTCCTGGATCACCACCACCGCGCCACGCGCGGCGCCGGCGGGGCGCGCCTCGTAGGCCGGCACCACGGTGCCATCGGCGGCGGTCAGTTCGATCATGTGTCCCATCGTGTGCTCCTGTGTCAAAGGGTTCAAGCCGCCAGGGCCTGCTCGACAAAGTCGAGCCGGTCCTGGCCCCAGAAAATCTCGCCATCGATGACGTAGCTCGGCGCGCCGAACACGCCCGCATCGATGGCCTGCTGCGTGTAGGCCTCGTAGCGCTCCTGCACCGCCTGGCTGTGCGATTGTTCCAGCACGGCGGCCGGCAGACCCTGCTCGGCCAGCAATTGCGCCAGCACTTTTTCGTCGGCGATGTTGCGCTCCTGCGCCCAGCAAGCCGCCAGCACCGCGCCACTGACCGCCATGGCCGCCTGCACCCCCAGCGCGAGGTCGGCCGCGATGATCAGGCGCGCGGCATCGTCGCCGCCCACCGGGAAATACTGGGGCTTGAGGTTCAGCGGCGCACCCAGACGTTGGCTGAAACGCTGCAACTCGACCAGGCGGTAGGCCTGGCGCTGGGGCGCGCGCTGGCCCAGCGGCAGCCCGCCGGAAATCGGAAAGACCTTGCCGCCCAGATCGATCGGCATGACGCGGACAGCGGCGCCCGCCTGCTGCGCGAGGTCGGCAAAGCGTTGGTGGCCCAAATAAGCCCAGGGGCTTTGCGGTGCGAAGTAATAGTCGACTGTGCGACCCATGGGGCCTCCTTGACGTTGTCTAATGAATGAACAGGCGGGGTTGTACCCGCTGCCCACGATTTTTGCTGGAGGAAGGTCATGGACAAGGTCCTGTTGGTGACCGGCGGTAGCCGGGGCATTGGTGCCGCCACTTGCCTGTTGGCGGCGCGCCAGGGTTGGGCGGTGGCGGTCAACTACAGCGCCAACGCGCTGGCGGCCGACGCCGTGGTGCGCGAGGTCCATGCGGCCGGCGGCCGCGCCATGGCGGTGCAGGCCGACGTGGCCGACGAGTCGCAGGTGCTGCGCATGTTCGGGCAGATCGACGCCCAGCTCGGCCGGCTCACCGGCCTGGTCAACAACGCGGGCGTGGTCGACGTCACCGCCCGGCTCGAGCAGATGGACGTGGCGCGCTGGAAGCGCATGTTCGACATCAATGTGATGGGCACCTTCCTGTGCACGCGCGAGGCGATCCGGCGCATGAGCACCCGGCACGGCGGCGAGGGCGGCAGCATCGTCAACCTCTCGAGCGCGGCGTCGCGCCTGGGCGCGCCCGGACAGTACGTCGACTACGCGGCCGCCAAGGGCGCGATCGACGCCTTCACGATCGGCATGGCCAAGGAGCTCGGCGGCGAAGGCATCCGCGTCAACGCGGTGCGCCCCGGCCTCATCGACACCGAGATCCACGCCTCGGGCGGCCTGCCCAACCGCGTGAAAGAGCTGCAGCACCTGGTGCCCATGGGCCGTGGCGGCAGCGCCGAGGAAGTGGCGCAGAGCATCGTCTGGCTGCTGTCCGAGGCGGCCAGCTACACCACCATGAGCCTGATCGACGTGTCCGGAGGGCGCTGATGTCCAAGATCACCATCTACTGGGAAGACTTCGCCGCGGGCCAGACGCGCGACATGGGCACCATCACGCCCACGCGCGAAGAGATCATCGCCTTCGCCAGCCAGTTCGACCCGCAACCGTTTCACCTCGACGACGAAGCCGCCAAGGCCTCGGTGTTCGGCGGCCTGTGCGCCAGCGGCTGGCACACCTGCGCCATGGCCATGCGCCTGATGGTGACCCACTTCCTGCACGAGACCGCCAGCCTGGGCTCGCCCGGGCTCGAAGGCATCAAGTGGCTCAAGCCGGTGTTTCCCGGCGACACCTTGCGCCTGCACCACACCGTGCTCGACACCAAGCCCATGGGCAAGCGCCCCGATGTGGGGCTGGTGCACACCCTTTGGGAAATGTTCAACCAGCACGGCGACAAAGTGCTGGTCATGGACGGCTGGGGCATGTTCCGAAGGCGCGCACCCGCGCCCTGAGCGCGGCACAATGGGTCGATGGATTTCAAACCGCTCATCACCCTGCTGGCCATCGTCAACCCCCTGGCCTGCGTGCCGTTTTTCATCCACTTCACGCAAGGCTTCACGCCGCAGCAGCGCCGCCGCACGGTGCTGATTTCGTCCTTCACCGCCTTTGCCGTGATCGCCGCCAGCGCGCTGCTGGGCCTGCAGATCCTGGAATTCTTCGGCATCTCGCTGGCGAGCTTTCAGGTCGGCGGCGGCATGCTGCTTTTGACCTCGGCGCTGTCCATGCTGAACGCGCAGCCGGCCGAGGCGCGTGCCAACGCCGAAGAGGTGCAGGGCGCCGAAGCCAAGGCCGCGGTCGGTGACAGCATCGCCGTGGTGCCGCTGACCATTCCCCTGCTGACGGGCCCGGCCACCATGTCGACGGTGGTGATCTACGCCGAAAAAGCCCGCAGCGCACTGCAGCTGGGCACCCTGGTCGGCTATGGCGTGGTGGTGGCGCTGGCCACCGCGCTGTGTTTTTCACTGGCCACACCGATCGCGCGTGTGCTCGGCCAGACCGGCATCAACGTCATGACGCGGCTCATGGGCCTGATCCTGGCGGCGCTCGCGGTCGAAGTCATGACCGACGGCCTGCACAAGCTGTTCCCGGTGCTCGCGGGCGGCTGATTGCGCGGGCCCGTCATGACCGACGCACAGGGCTGGCTCATGCGGGCGGGCGCGTGGCTTGCACCATCTTCATGGCCGAGGCAATGAGCGTGGAGACTTCGGCCATATTGCTCGGCACCACCAGCGTGGTCTTGGCTTCGCTGGCCAGGCGGCTGTAGGCGTCCACCGCCTTTTCGGCCACCTTGAGTTGCACCGCCTGGTCGCCGCCCGGATGGCGGATGGCCTGCGCCACCTGCTCGATGGCCTGCGCGGTCGCCACCGCCACCAGCTTGATGGCCTCGGCCTCGCCCAGCGCCGTGTTGATGCGCGCCTGCTTTTCGCCTTCGGAGCGGGCGATGAAGGCCTCGCGCTCGCCGGTGGCGATGTTGATCTGCTCCTGACGCCGGCCCTCGGAGGCGGCGATCAGAGCGCGCTTTTCGCGCTCGGCCGTGATCTGCGCCTGCATGGCGCGCAGGATTTCGGCCGGCGGCGTCAGGTCCTTGATCTCGTAGCGCAGCACCTTGACGCCCCAGTTGAGGGCCGCCTCGTCGATCGCCGCCACGACCAGCGCGTTGATCATGCCGCGCTCTTCGAAGGTCTTGTCGAGCTCGAGCTTGCCGATCACCGAACGCAGCGTGGTCTGCGCGAGTTGCGTCACCGCCACCACGTAGTTGGACGAGCCGTAGCTGGCGCGCATCGGGTCGGTGACCTGGAAGAACAGCACGCCGTCCACATGCAGCTGGGTGTTGTCCTTGGTGATGCAGACCTGGCTGGGCACGTCCAGCGGGATTTCCTTGAGGCTGTGCTTGTAGGTGACGCGGTCCACAAAGGGGATGATGAAGTTCAGCCCCGGCGCCAGGCTGGCCTTGTACTTGCCCAGCCTTTCGACCACCCAGGCGTGCTGCTGCGGCACCACCTTGACCGAGCGCGCGATGAAGACCACCGCCACCAGCAACACCACGATCGCTATTTCCATGTGCTTTCTCCCTGTGTGTGCTTGCCGCATCGCGGCCGTTTCAGATTTTTTCGACCACCAGCCGGTTGCCCGACAGCGCCACCACGCGGTGGCGGCCCGGGCTGCGCGGCTGCCCTGGCTGCAGCACGGCGGTCCACGCCGCACCGCGGTAGCGCACGCTGGCCCGCCCGTCTTCGGACCAGGCGTCGATCTCGAGCTCTTCGCCGATGTCAAGCACCACGCTGCGCTCGGCCCGCGCCGAGGCCGCGCCGCGCCGGCGTGCACGCAACGGGTGCCAGACACCCACCGCCACCAGGCCCACCACGGCGGCCAGCACGATCTGGGCATGGAGGGCGCCGCCGGCATGCGCCAGCAAGGCCGCCGCGACCATGCCGAGGGCGAGCATCAAGAGGTAAAAGGTGCCGGTGACCATCTCGATCGCCAGCAGCATGCCGGCGCCGATCCACCAGGCGGTCGCGTTGTCCATGGTGCCCTCCTGCTTTGGGGTGGCGGTGTGCCGCACAGCATAGCCCAGGCATGGTCGGCCGGGCGATGCCCCGCCAGGCCTGCGGACATGGGTGCTCACACGCCGAAACCCGCCGCCAGGCCTGCGCGCAAATGGGCGACCAGCGCCGAAACCGCCCGCGGCACGTGGGCGGTGTAGGGACGGATCGCGAAAAGCTGCCGCCCAAAACCCCCGTCGACGTCCCAGCCGGGCAAGACGCGCACGAGCTGGCCCTTGCGCAAGGCGTCCTGCGCGCTGAAGTCGGGCAGCAGCGCGATGCCCGCGCCGGCCAGGGCCGCCTCGCGCAAGGCCTCGCTGTTGTTGGCGGCCAGGCTGCCGTGCACCGGCAGGCTCAGCGCCTCGCGCCGTTTCGCCGGGGCGACGGGCGTGAAGCGCCAGACCGGCAGCTCTTGCGAACGCGGGTAATGCAGGCAGTTGTGCTGCGCCAGATCGGCCGGCGCCTGGGGCGTGCCGGCGCGCCGCAAATAGGCCCGCGTGGCCACCAGCACCGAGGCGGTGGCGCACAGGGTCCAGGCCACATGGGTGTCGGGCGCGCGCTCGGTGTGGCGGATGGCCAGGTCAAAGCCCTCGGTGGCCAGCGAGCGCAGGCGGTCGGCCATGTCCAGCTCCAGCCGCACCTGCGGGTGCAGGCGCAAAAACTCGGTGAACAGCGGCATGAGTTGCTGGCGGGCCAGCGCCACCGGCGCCGTCACCCGCAACAAGCCGCTGGGTTGCTCGGCCAGGTCGCGCACCTGGGCAAAGCTTTGCGCGATTTGCTCGAAGGGTGCGCGCGTGTCGTCGACCAGGCGCTGGCCCGCCTCGGTCAGGCGCACGCTGCGCGTGGTGCGCTGCACCAGCGGCACGCGCGCCGCGCGCTCAAGCTCGGCGATGCGCTGGCTCACGGCCGCCTTGCTCACGCCCAGGCGCGCGGCCGCCGCCGTGTAGCTGCCTTGCTGGGCCAGCACGCTGAGCCAGTGCAGGTGGCCCCAGAGGCTGGTGATTTTTTGCGCATCCATCGCCACATTGTTCACCAAATTGAACAATCAATTCAAGCCCAAGGCCTTGTTTCGGTGGTCCCGGCTTTCTAGACTGCGCGCACTGGCGCCCATTTGGCGGCCGCCGCAAGGACACCCCATGAGCATCGCTTCGATCGACCACCACATCGCCGGCCAACGCGCCGCCGGCACCTCGGGCCGCGCCCAGGACGTGACCAACCCCGCCAGCGGTGCCGTCAGCGGCCGCGTGGCCCTGGCCAACGCCGCCGAAGTCGACAAGGCGGTGGCCGCCGCGCAAGCCGCCTTCCCGGCCTGGGCCGACACGCCGCCGCTGCGCCGTGCGCGCGTCATGTTCAAGTTCCTGGAGCTGCTCAACCAGCAGCGTGACACGCTGGCCCACATGATCACCGCCGAGCACGGCAAGGTCTTCACCGACGCGCAAGGTGAAGTCACGCGCGGCATCGAGATCGTCGAGTTCGCCACCGGCATCCCGCAACTGCTCAAGGGCGACTACACCGAGCAGGTGTCGACCGGCATCGACAACTGGACCATGCGCCAGCCGCTGGGCGTGGTGGCCGGCATCACGCCCTTCAACTTCCCGGTGATGGTGCCGATGTGGATGTTCCCGGTGGCGATCGCCGCGGGCAACACCTTCGTGCTCAAGCCCAGCCCGCTCGACCCTTCGCCGTCCCTCTTCATCGCCGACCTCTTGAAGCAGGCCGGCCTGCCCGATGGCGTGTTCAACGTGGTGCAGGGCGACAAGGAAGCGGTCGACGCGCTGCTGGTGCACCCCGATGTGAAGGCCATCAGCTTCGTCGGCTCCACGCCCATTGCCAACTACATCTACGAAACCGGCGCCCACCACGGCAAGCGCGTGCAGGCCCTGGGTGGCGCCAAGAACCACATGGTGGTGATGCCCGACGCCGACATCGACCAGGCGGTGGACGCGCTGATCGGTGCGGCCTACGGCTCGGCCGGCGAGCGCTGCATGGCGATCAGCGTGGCGGTGCTGGTCGGCGATGTGGGCGAGAAGATCATGCCCAAGCTGATCGAGCGCACGAAGGCGCTCAAGGTGCTCGATGGCGAGAACCTCGCGGCCGAGATGGGTCCGATCGTGACCGAGGCGGCGCGCCAACGCATTCGCGGCTACATCGACGCCGGCGTGGCCGAAGGCGCGAAGCTCTTGGTCGACGGCCGCGAGTTCGACGGCGCGAAAGCCGGCGCGGGCTGCGACAAAGGCTTCTGGCTCGGCGGCACGCTGTTCGATCACGTGACGACCGAGATGAAGATTTACAAGGAAGAGATCTTCGGCCCGGTGCTGTCCTGTGTGCGCGTGCCGGACTTTGCCCAGGCGGTGCAGATCATCAACGAGCACGAGTTCGGCAACGGCGTGAGCTGCTTCACGCGTGACGGCAATGTGGCGCGTGAGTTTGCGCGCCGCATCCAGGTGGGCATGGTGGGCATCAATGTGCCGATCCCGGTGCCCATGGCCTGGCACGGCTTTGGCGGCTGGAAGCGTTCGCTGTTCGGCGACATGCACGCTTATGGCGAAGAGGGCGTGCGTTTCTACACCAAGCAGAAGTCGGTGATGCAGCGCTGGCCCGAGAGCATCGGCAAGGGCGCCGAGTTCGTGATGCCGACCTCCAAGTGAGCTTGGCGAGCTGGTGACCATGGTCCGCCCCCGGTGTGGGGGCGGGCGGCCCGGCCTCATCAGTCGCTGCGCGCCAGCAAATCGGCCAAACCACCCACCCCCACACCGGGGGCTGCGTTGGTGACCCGCTGATGAGCAGCTTCGCTGCACAATCACCGCCAGAGGAGACACGCGCGATGAGCGACAACACCTTCGACTACATCATCGTCGGCGGCGGTACCGCCGGCAGCCTGCTGGCCAACCGCCTGAGCGCCGATGCGCGCAAGCGCGTGCTGCTGATCGAGGCGGGCAAGAAGGACGATTACCACTGGGTGCACATTCCCGTGGGTTATCTGTATTGCATCGGCAACCCGCGCACCGACTGGCTCTACCAGACCGAGCCGGCGGCGGGCCTGAACGGCCGCACTCTGCGCTACCCGCGCGGCAAGGTGCTGGGCGGCTGCAGCAGCATCAACGGCATGATTTACATGCGCGGGCAGTCGCGCGACTACGACCAGTGGGCGCAGCTCACCGGTGACGACCATTGGCGCTGGGACCAGAGCCTGCCGTATTTCCAGCTGCACGAAGACCACCACCGGGGCGCCAACGCGCTGCATGGCGCCAAGGGCAGCAAAACGCCGCTGCTCGATGCCGAACTGCCCGAAGGCAGCTACCTGCACACGCTGCGCGGGCGCGGCGCGGGCGGGGAGTGGCGCGTGGACAAGCAGCGCCTGCGCTGGGAGGTGCTGGACGCCTTCGCGCAGGCCGCGCAGCAGGCGGGCATCCCGGCCACCGAGGACTTCAACCGCGGCAACAACGAGGGTGTGAGCTATTTCGAGGTCAACCAGAAGGAGGGCTGGCGCTGGAACACGGCCAAGGCCTTTTTGCGGCCCACCTGCTACGGCCGCCCGAACTTCGAGCTCTGGACCAAGGCCCAGGTCAGCAAGCTGCTGCTCGAGACCCAGCCCGACGGCCGCCAGCGCTGCACCGGCGTGCAGGTCTGGTCGGGGACCGAGATGGTCGAGGTCAAAGCCACGCGAGAAGTCATCCTGAGCGCCGGCAGCATCGGCTCGGTGCAGATCCTCGAGCTCTCGGGCATCGGCGACGCCGAGCTGCTGCGCGCGCGCGGCATCACCCCGGTGCACCATCTGCCGGGTGTCGGCGCCAACCTGCAGGACCATTTGCAGATCCGCACCGTCTACAAAGTCAAAAACGCACGCACCCTCAACACCCTGGCCAACAGCTGGTGGGGCAAGGCCATGATCGGCGCCGAATACCTGTTCCAACGCAGCGGCCCGATGAGCATGGCGCCCAGCCAGCTCGGCGCCTTCACCAAGAGCGATCCTTCCAAGCCCTGGCCCAACATCCAGTACCACGTGCAGCCACTCAGCCTGGACGCGTTCGGCGAGCCGCTGCACAGCTTCCCGGCCATCACCGCGAGCGTGTGCAACCTCAACCCGACCAGCCGCGGCTCGGTGCACATCAAGACGCCTAACTTCCAAGACGCGCCCGCGATCGCGCCCAATTACCTCTCGACCGACGAGGACCGCCAGGTCGCGGCCGACAGCCTGCGCGTGACGCGCCGCATCCTGCAACAGCCGGCCATGGCCAAGTACCAGCCCGAAGAGTTCAAGCCCGGGCCGCAGTACCAGACCGATGAAGAACTCGCGCGCCTGGCCGGCGACATCGCGAGCACCATCTTCCATCCGGTGGGCACCACGCGCATGGGGCGCGCCGACGACGACATGGCGGTGGTCAATGCGCGGCTGCAGGTGCGCGGCGTGGCCGGCCTGCGCGTGGTCGATGCGGGCGTGATGCCCACCATCACCAGCGGCAACACCAACAGCCCCACGCTGATGATCGCGGAGCGCGCCGCGCAGTGGATCGCCGAAACCCCCTTGTGAGCACTTTCGGCCTGCAATCGCGGAGGCGCCGGGCCCGGGAATACCCCCAAATCGGGAAATCCCTGAGGGGTCTGGCCCGGGCGCACCGCTACAGTGCAGCCACTCGATGACAGGCCCCGCCTGCATCCCGAGGGCCGAGGAGACAACCCGACCCATAACTCGAACAAGACACGAACATCCGAGACGAGATGTGATGCCTTCCCAGCGCCGCGCCAGCGGCGCTTTTTTTTTGCCCCTCGTTTTCACCATGGGACAATGCCCGCCATGGAATTGCTGATGGTGTCGCTGGCCTCGCTGCTGGCCGGGCTGGTGGACGCGATCGTCGGCGGCGGCGGCCTGGTTTTGCTGCCCGCGCTGTTCGCCACCTTCCCCGCGGCCGCCCCGGCCACGCTGTTCGGCACCAACAAAAGCGCCTCGATCTGGGGCACCGCCCTGGCCACCTGGCAATACAGCCGCCGCGTGCGCTTGCGCTGGTCCAGCCTGCTGCCGGCGGCGATCGCGGGCCTGCTCGGCTCGCTCGTTGGCGCCTGGGCCGTGACGCAGGTCGATGCACGCCTGTTTCGCCAGGCGCTGCCCTTTTTGCTGGGCGCGCTGCTTATCTACACGCTCGCGCGCAAAGAACTCGGGCGCGCGCACGCACCGCGCTTTGCGGGCTTGCGCGAGGCGCTCGTGGCCAGTGGCGTCGGCCTGCTGGTGGGCTTCTACGACGGTTTTTTCGGGCCGGGCACCGGTAGCTTTCTGGTGTTCGCCTGGGTGCGGCTCTTGGGCTACGACTTTTTGCACGCCTCGGCCTCGGCCAAGCTGATCAACACCGCCACCAACTTCGCCGCCCTCATGCTGTTCACCTGGCAAGGCCATGTCTGGTGGCACCTGGCGCTGGCCATGGCGCTGGCCAACATCGCGGGCAGCCTGATCGGCACGCGGCTGGCGCTGCGCCACGGCGCGGGCTTTGTGCGCCAGGTCTTCATCCTGGTGGTGCTGGCGCTGATCGTCAAAACGTCCTACGACACCTGGTGGCGGGCCTGAGGCGCCCTGCGGCGCGCCCATGCCCCCTGGGCATGGCGGGCCAAAGCGCGCGCCCACCGCGCAGGCTCGGTCCACTGAAGACAATCGGCTTTGGAAACGACCCCTGCCACCCCCGATGCCGATCCACCATGCACTGACCCCTCCGCTGGCCCTCGCGGTGCTGGCCGCCGCGGGCACGCTCGAGCGCCTGTGGCCCAACGCCGGCCCGGTGGCGCTCGGCGTGGTGCTCATGCTCGCCGTGCTCTCGGCCGTGCACCATGCCGAAGTCGTGGCCCACCGCACGGGCGAACCACTGGGCACGCTGGTGCTCGCGCTCGCGGTGACCGTGATCGAGGTCGCGCTGATCCTTTCGTTCATGCTGGTCGGCGACGCGGGCCAGAGCAGCCTGGCACGCGACACGCTGTTCGCCGCGATCATGATCATCTGCAACGGCGTGGTCGGGCTGTGCCTGCTGGTGGGCGGCTGGCACCACCGCGAGCAGGTGTTTCGCGTGCAGGGCGTCGGGCCCGCGTTCGCGGCGCTGCTGGCCCTGAGCACGCTCTCGCTGGTGCTGCCGACCTTCACGACCAGCTCGGCCGAAGGCACCTACACACCTGCGCAGCTGGTGTTCGTTGCGCTCAGTTCGCTCGCGCTGTGGGCCGCCTTCACCTTCTTTCAGACCATCCGCCACCGCGATTACTTCCTGCCCGAAGACGCCAACGAGAACGCGCGCACCCACGCCGCACCGCCCCGTGCGCTGCAGGCCGTACTCAGCCTGTTCGCGCTGCTCGCCTGCCTGGTCGCCGTGGTGGGTCTGGCCAAACAGCTCTCGCCGCAGATCGAGGCGGCTGTGCGCGCCTGGGGCGCGCCGAAAACGGTGGTCGGCATCGCCATCGCGCTGCTGGTGCTGATGCCCGAAACGCTGGCCGCCCTGCGCGCGGCACGCGCCAACCGCCTGCAGACCAGCCTCAACCTGGCGCTGGGCTCGGCGCTCGCCAGCATCGGCCTGACGATCCCGGCCGTCGCCATCGCCGCCGTCTGGCTGGACCTGCCGCTCACGCTCGGCCTGGACAGCAAGGACCTGGTGCTGCTGGCGCTGAGCTTCATGGTCGGCAGCATCACGCTCGCGCATGGCCGCACCAGCATGATGCAGGGCGCGGTGCACCTGGTGATCTTTGCGGCGTTTTTGTTCCTCGCGCTCGTGCCCTGAAGGCGACGCGCGCCGCGCTTTCAGGCCTGGACGCCGACCGGCACGCGCGGCGCAAGCGCACACATGAGCTCGTAGCCCACGGTGCCCGCAGCGGCCGCGACCTCGTCGATCGGCAGCACCGCGCCCTGGGCCGCGCGGCCCCAGAGTGTGACCGTGCTGCCCAGACCGGCGGCCGGCAGCCCGCTCAGGTCCACCGTCAGCATGTCCATGCTCACGCGGCCCAGCGTGCGGCTGCGCACGCCGTCGACCAGCACGGGTGTGCCTGTCGGGCAATGGCGCGGGTAGCCATCGGCGTAGCCGCAGGCGACGATGCCGATGCGCATCGGCCCCTCGGCAACAAAGGCCGAGCCGTAGCCCACCGCGTCGCCGGGCTGCAGTGTCTGCACCGCGATCACTCGGGCGCTGAGCGTCATCGCGGGCTGCAGTGCCCAGTCGGCCGCGCCGTGTTCGGGGTGGTCGGGCGCAGCGCCATACAACGCGATGCCCGGGCGCACCCAGTCGGCGCGCACGCCCGCGTGCTGCGCGTGGCGCAACACGGCGGCGCTGTTCGAGAGCGAGCGCTCGCCCGGCAGGTCGCGTGCGGCGTCCTCGAAGCGCGCGAGCTGCTCGGCCACGCCGCGCGGGCCGTCGGCATCGCTGAAGTGGGTGGCCAGCGAGATCTCGTCGACCTGGGGCAAGGCGTTGAGCCGGGTCCAGGCGGCGCGAAAGCGCGCGGGCGCAAAACCCAGGCGGTTCATGCCCGAATTCATCTTGAGAAAGACGCGGTGCGGCTCGTGCGTCTTGTGCAGCGCGAGCATGTCGATCTGCGCGTCACAGTGCACCGTGTGCCACAGGCCCAGGCGCGAGCACAGCTCCAGATCGCGCGGCTCGAACACGCCTTCGAGCAGCAGGATCGGACCGCGCCAGCCCAGGGCGCGCACGCGTTCGGCTTCGCCCAGGTCGAGCAGCGCAAAACCGTCGGCGCCGCGCAGGCCCTCGAAGGCGCGCTCGATGCCGTGGCCGTAGGCGTTGGCCTTGACCACGGCCCACAGCCTGGCGTCGGCCGCGGCCGCGCGCAGGCGCTGCAGGTTGTGGCGCAGCGCCTCGGTGTGGATCGTGGCCTGGATCGGACGGGGCATGGCAAAAGCTCGAAATGTGGTGCCAAGTGTGCCAGCAAAAACCCGCCTCGAAAGCCCAGGCCCTGCGCGAGATCAAGCCCCGGTCAGCCCCGCGCCCCAGCCCTGTAACCATGGGCCCGGCAGGCCTTTCAAATGCTTTACACTGGCGCGCGGCCTGCACCCGGCACCCCCGCCGAACACGGGTCTTTGACCGGTTGACATGGAAGTTTTTGAGTTTCTGATGCCCATCTTCACCGAGTACGGCTACCTGGCCGTGTTCGTGATGCTGCTGATCTGCGGCTTTGGCGTGCCCGTGCCCGAGGACGTCACGCTGGTCACCGGCGGGGTGATCGCGGGCCTGGGCCATGCCGATGTGCACACCATGTTCGCCGTGGGCATGGCCGGCGTGATGGTCGGCGACGGCCTGATGTTCACACTGGGCCGCGTCTACGGCCAGCGCATCCAGCTGCTGCCGGGCTTTCGCAAGATCCTCACGCCCGCGCGCTTTGCCAGCGCGCAAGACGCCTTCCACAAATACGGCAAGTGGGTGATGTTCGTCGCCCGCTTTCTGCCGGGCCTGCGCACGCCGGTGTTCTTCTCGGCCGGCATGAGCCACCGCGTGAGCTTCGCCACCTGGTTCTTCATGGACGGTTTTGCCGCCATCATCAGCGTGCCGATCTGGGTTTACCTGGGTTACTTCGGCGCGCAGAACTGGGACTGGATGTTTGGCGTGCTGCGCCAGTTCCAGCACGGCCTGTTCGCGCTGCTGGGCCTGGGCGCCGCCTGGCTGGTGTGGCGCTGGTGGAAAAAGCACAAGGCCAAAATGGCCCGCCCGGGTTGAGCGCGCGCATGACCGGCGCCACGCCGGGCGCCGGTTGGCCCATCGCCGGCCTGCTGCTCAACGCCCTGGTCTGGGGGCTGTCGTGGTGGCCTTTCAAGCAACTGCAAACGCTGGGCCTGCACCCGCTGTGGGCCACGGCCAGCGTGTTCGGCCTGTCCTGGCTGGCGATCGTGCTGTGGTGCCTCGGGCGCGGCGTCGCACTGCGCACCTGGCGCCAGCATCCGGGCCTGTGGCTGCTCCTGATCGCTTCGGGCCTGACCAATGTGGGTTTCAACTGGGCCGTCACCGTGGGCGATGTGGTGCGCGTGGTGCTGCTGTTTTACCTGATGCCCGCCTGGTCGGTGCTGCTGGCCTGGGCCCTCTTGGGCGAGCGCCCGACCCTGCAGTCGCTGCTGCGCCTGCTGCTGGCGCTGGCGGGCCTGGCCACCGTGCTGCACCAGCCGGGCGAGCCCTGGCCGCTGCCCGACAGCCTGGCCGATGTGCTGGCCCTGCTCGGCGGCTTTTGCTTTGCGCTGACCAACATCTTGCTGCTGCAGCTGCGGCATGCGCCTGAATCCGCGCGCATGCTCGCGATGTTTGGCGGTGGCACGCTCATGGCCGTGCTGACCGCGGTGCTGGGCACCGCCGGCGCCGTGGTGGTGCAAACCGAGCTGTGGCAGGCCCAATGGCTCGGGCCCCTGCTGATGCTGAGCCTGGCCTTTCTGGGCGGCAACCTGGCGCTGCAGTACGGTGCGGCGCGCCTGCCTGCCCACACCACCGCGCTGGTCATGCTGTCCGAGGTGGTGTTCGCGGCGGTGTCTTCGGCCATACTGGGCGCCTCGCAATGGGACCACCGCACCTTGCTCGGCGGCGCGCTGATTTTGCTGGCGGCGCTGTTGTCGGTGCGCTGGCCCGCTCGCCCGCGCACCGCCGCCTCGGAGAACCGACCATGAACACCGTGTACGACTTTGAAGCCCAAGGCATCGACGGCCAGACCGTGCCCTTGTCGCAGCACCGCGGCCAGGTGCTGCTGATCGTCAACACCGCCAGCGCCTGCGGTTTCACGCCGCAGTTCGCGGGCCTGGAAAAATTGCACCAGGCCCTGGGTCCGCAAGGGCTGGTCGTGCTCGGCTTTCCGTGCAACCAGTTCGGCGCGCAGGACCCGGGCAGCAACGAGGCGATCGGCGCCTTTTGCCAGAAAAATTACGGCGTCAGCTTCCCAATGATGGCCAAGATCGAGGTCAATGGCGCCGGCGCCCACCCGCTGTTCCAGTGGCTCAAGCACGAGGCGCCGGGCCTGCTGGGCACCGAGGGCATCAAGTGGAACTTCACCAAGTTCCTGGTGGGCCGCGATGGCCGCGTGCGCCAGCGCTACGCGCCGCAAGACACCCCCGAAAAAATCCGCCGCGACATCGAGGCGGCGCTGGCGCAGCCCGCGCCCTGAGGCGGGGGCCGCGCCGCTTCAGGCCGGCTGCGCGAGCGCCTGGTCGAGCAGCTCGACCCAGTGGCGCACTGGCGTGGCGCAGCCGCTTTGCAGGTGGGTGATGCAGCCGATGTTGGCGCTGAGGATGCCCTCGGGCTGCAGCGCCTGCAGGTGGCCGAGCTTGCGGTCGCGCAGCTGTTTGGACAGCTCGGGCTGCAGCACGCTGTAGGTGCCGGCCGAGCCGCAGCACAGGTGGGCTTCGTTGGCCGCGGTCTTGACCTCGAAGCCGAGTTCGCTGAGGTGCTTTTCGACGCCGCCCTTGAGCTGCTGGCCATGCTGCAGCGTGCAGGGCGGGTGGTAGGCCTGCAGGCCGGCGGCCTGCAGCGCCTCGGGGCGGATGCGCGCCTTCAGTGACGGCATGAGCGCGGGCAGCAGCTCGCTGAGGTCGCGCGTGAGCGCGCTGATGCGCGCGGCCTTGTCGGCGTAAGCGCTGTCGTGCTGCAGCAAGTGGCCGTATTCCTTGACGGTGACGCCGCAGCCCGAGGCGTTCATGACGATCGCCTCGACCTCGCCGGCCTCGACCAGCGGCCACCAGGCGTCGATGTTGGCGCGCATGTGCGCCAGGCCACCGGCCTGGTCGTTGAGGTGGAACTTGACCGCGCCGCAGCAGCCGGCCTCGGGCGCGACCAGGGCCTGGATGCCACAGGCATCGAGCACGCGCGCGGTGGCGCTGTTGATGTTGGGGCTCATGGCCGGCTGCACGCAGCCGGCCAGCATCAGCACCTTGCGCGCATGCGTTTGCGTGGGCCACACCCCCGCGTCCTGGCGCGGCGGCACCTTGGCCTTGAGCGACTCGGGCAGCAGCCCGCGCACCCGCTGGCCCAATTTCATCGCGGGGCCGAACAGCGGCGAGGTCAGGCCCTCCTTGAGCACCCAGCGCAGCGCTTTTTCACCTGCGGGGCGCGGCACCTTGTCTTCAACCAGTTTGCGGCCGATGTCGACCAGGTGGCCGTATTGCACGCCGCTGGGGCAGGTGCTTTCGCAGTTGCGGCAGGTCAGGCAACGGTCCAGGTGCAGCTGCGTCTTGCGCGTGGGCGCCTGGCCTTCAAGCACCTGCTTCATCAAATAGATGCGCCCGCGCGGGCCGTCAAGCTCGTCGCCCAGCAGCTGGTAGGTCGGGCAGGTGGCGGTGCAAAAACCGCAGTGCACGCATTTGCGCAGGATGGCCTCGGCCTCCAGGCCTGCGGGCGTGTTTTGAAATGGGGGGGCCAGGTGGGTTTGCATCGCGGGTTCCTCAGACGCCCAGGCGGCCCGTGGCGAACACGCCATGCGGGTCGAATTCTTGTTGCAGCGCGTGCTGGATGCGCTGCTGCACCGCATCGAGCGGGGCGTGCACGCCCACCGCCTTGTCGCTGCTGCCGCCGAGCCGGCTCGCACGGAACAGGCTGGCGTGACCGCCCGCACGGGCGGCCGCCTCGTGCAGCGTGGCCGCTTCGGAAGCCGGCGCCCAGAGCCAGCGCTGCGCACCCTGCCACTCGATGTAGGGCGCATAAGGCAGGTCGAGCACCGGCGCGGTTTGCGGCAGCGACAGGCGCCACAGGCACAGATCGCCCGAGGGGGGCTCGAAAAATTGCAGGGTTTGCTCGCCGCTGGCACGCCAGTCGGCGCTGGCCTCGGCCGGGTCCATGCGCGTGACGCGCGCGCCTTGCGCCTGCGCGTCCGCCCCCATGCGCGCCACGGCCGATTCCACGGCGGCGACGGCGCCGCGCAGCCGCACAAACAGGTAGTCGTCACCGGCCTGGGCCGTGGTGTCATGCACCCAGGCGCTGGCGTTCAGGGGCAGGGGCTGGCCGCCCCAGCGGTGCAGCAGGTCGAGCGCCGCCGCCTGGCCGATGCCCGCGCACATGAGGGTGGCCTCGGCCGGCGCCACGGGCAGCACCTTGAGGCTGACCTCGGTGATCAGGCCCAGCGTGCCCCAGCTGCCCGCGAGCAGGCGGCTGACGTCGTAGCCGGCCACGTTCTTCATGACCTGGCCGCCAAAGGTCAGGTCTTCGCCCTGGCCATTGATGAAGCGCACGCCCAGCACATAGTCGCGCACTGCGCCCACACTGGCACGCGAGGGGCCGCTGAGCCCGGCGGCCACCATGCCGCCGACGGTCGCGCCCGGCCCGAAGTGCGGCGGCTCGAAAGCCAGGCACTGGCCTTGCGCCGCGAGCGCGGCCTCGAGCTCGGCCAACGGCGTGCCACCGCGCGCGGTGACCACGAGTTCGCTGGGCTCGTAGCTGACGATGCCACTGCAGGCGCGGGTGTCGAGCACCTCGCCGCGCAAGGGGGCGCCCCAGAAATCCTTGCTGCCGCCGCCACGGATGCGCAGCTGGCGGCCTTCGGCCGCGGCTGTGCGCACGGCGTCGATGAGTGTGTGGGCATGTGCATCCATGGCCCGCATGGTAAACCGGCGCTCCCGCGGCGGCCTTGAATTTTTTGAATACCGGTGTTGCCGTAATTTGTCCGTCGGCTTCAGGGCCGCCAGGCCTGGACCGGCAGGCCCGGCACCGCCACGCGCAGCGCAAACACGCAGCCGGCCTCCGGGGCCGGCGCCTGCGCGCCGAGGGCCGGGCGCGCGCTGGTGATGAACAGGGTTTTCAAGTCCGCGCCGCCAAAGCAGGGCATGGTGGGGCAGGGCACGGGCGTGGGCAAGTCCAGCCACAGCGCGCCCTGGGGCGACAGGCGCAGCAGGCGCTGGCCCTCGTACTGCGCCGACCAGTAGCCGCCCTCGGCATCGACGGCAGCGCCATCGGGTCGGCCGCCATAAGGCCGCACGTCGCCCCACACCCAGCCCGCGGGTTTGGGGGCCATCTGGTGGAACACGCGCCCGCGCGAGAGCGTGCCCGTGGCGGCGTCGAAGTCATAGGCGCGCACGCGGTGCGCGGCGGTGTCGGCCCAGTACAGGGTGCGGCCGTCGGGCGACCAGGCCAGACCGTTGGCGGTGGTCACACCGCCCGCCATGGGGTGCAGGCCCTGGGCGTCGCGCATGTACAGGACACCGAGCGCCTGGTCCTTGGGCTCGTAAAGGCTGCCGACCCACAAGCGGCCTTGCGCATCACAGCGGCCATCGTTGAAGCGCAGGCGGGCCGTGTCATAGGGCGCGGCATGGAGCCGTTCGAGCGGGCCGCCCCAGGTGCGGGCGCGGTACAGGCCGCTGCGCAGCGCCAGCACCAGGCCGCCCTCCTCGGCCGGGGCGATGCAGCCGGGCTCTTCGTCCAGCGGCCAGTGCTCGACCGGGCCCACGGCCTGCAGACCTTCGACCGCCAGGCGCGCCACGCGCCGGCCGGCGATGTCGACCCAGTACAGGCGCTGCTCCTGCGGGTGCCAAAACGGCGACTCGCCCAGGGTGTCGGGCGTAGCGGTCAGTCGGGTCCAGGCGGGCGCGTCCATGCGGGCATTGTGCCGGCATCGCGGCAGGCGCCCGGCCAAAAAGAAACGGCCCGCAGGCCGGTGGCGCTGCGGGCCGTGGCACACCCGGCCACAGGGCCGGTGTGTGGGCGATCAGCCGCGGTAGGCGGACTCGCCGTGGCTGCTGATGTCCAGGCCTTCGCGCTCTTCCTCTTCGCTGACGCGCAGGCCCACCGTGAGGTCGACGATCTTGTAGGCGATGACGGAGACCACGCCCGACCAGACCACCGTCAGGATCACGGCCTTGGCCTGGGTCCAGACCTGCGCAGCGATCGAGTACTCGGCCGGCGTCACCATGGTGGCGGTGACCCAGTCGGCCATGTAGCCCGGGCCGCCCAGGGCGGGCGAGTTGAACACGCCGGTCAGCAAGGCGCCCAGGATGCCGCAGACACCGTGCACGCCGAACACGTCCAGCGAGTCGTCGGCGCCCAGCAGCTTCTTGAGGCCGTTGACGCCCCACAGGCCGCCAAAGCCACCGATGAAGCCGATCACCAGCGCGCCACCGATGCCCACATTGCCGGCGGCCGGGGTGATGGCGACCAGGCCAGCCACCGCGCCCGAGGCGGCGCCCAGCATCGAGGCCTTGCCACGCATCAGGGCTTCGCCGATGCACCAGGCCAGCACGGCGGCGGCGGTGGCGACCATGGTGTTGACGAAGGCCAGGGCGGCGAAACCGTTGGCCTCGAGGGCCGAGCCGGCGTTGAAGCCGAACCAGCCCACCCACAGCAGGGCGGCGCCCACCATGGTCAGCGTCAGGCTGTGCGGCGCCATGGACTCGCGGCCATAACCGATGCGCTTGCCGATCATGAAGGCACCGATCAGGCCGGCGACGGCGGCGTTGATGTGCACCACGGTGCCGCCGGCGAAGTCGAGCGCGCCCCACTGCCAGATCAGGCCGGCCTTGGAAGTCACCTCATCGGCCACTTCCTTGGCGGTGTAGGCGTCCGGGCCCATCCAGAACCAGACCATGT
>JACCEE011259342.1_pt1 | contig 25600 bp, 27 predicted proteins | sample 7449931 | NCBI WGS metagenome assembly JACCEE01 (sample SAMN15323457, study PRJNA562643) | freshwater metagenome | isolation source: river surface water | place: USA:Blue River Watershed | collected 2017-08-19 | reverse complement strand
CCATTATTAAACAAAGGATCGGCCTTTACCGAGGATGAGCGCCAGCGTTTCAACCTGCATGGCCTGTTGCCGAATACCATTGAAACCATCGAAGAGCAGAGCCAACGCTCCTATCAGCAGTACTCTACCTTTCAGGATGACATCAATAAGCATATTTATTTACGAAATATCCAGGACACCAATGAAACCCTGTTTTATCACCTGATTGAACAGCATCTGGCAGAAATGATGCCGATTATTTATACCCCGACTGTGGGTGAGGCCTGCCAGCGTTTCTCGGATATTTATCGCCGTCATCGCGGTGTATTTATTTCTTATCCGGATCGCGCACATATTGATGACATCCTGCAGAATGTGAATAAAAAGAATGTCAAAGTGATTGTCATCACAGATGGTGAACGCATTTTGGGCTTGGGTGATCAGGGTATTGGCGGCATGGGGATTCCGATCGGTAAATTGTCGCTGTATACGGCCTGTGGTGGCATTAGTCCAGCCTATACCTTGCCGATTACCCTGGATGTCGGTACCAACAATCCGCAATTACTCAATGACCCAATCTATATGGGCTGGAGTCAGCCGCGGATCAGTGGTGATGAATATTATGCTTTTGTGGATGAAGTGATTGCGGCCATCAAACGTCGCTGGCCCAAGGCACTGATTCAGTTTGAAGATTTTGCCCAGAAAAATGCCATGCCTTTGCTGGACAAGTATCGCGACCAGATTTGCTGTTTTAATGACGATATTCAGGGTACCGCTGCGGTGTCTGTGGGTAGCCTGATTGCGGCAAGCCGTGCAGCGGGTAAACAGCTTAAAGACCAGACGATTGCTTTTCTTGGCGCAGGTTCGGCAGGTTGTGGTATCGCTGAACAGATTGTGGCACAAATGGTGGCTGAGGGTTTGACTGATACTGAAGCACGTGCCCGGATCTACATGGTGGACCGTTTTGGCCTGATCACGGAAAATCAGCCGAATCTGCTGAATTTCCAGCGTAAACTAGCACAAAAACCAGAAGCGGTTGCCGAATGGGCCAATGTCAACGAAGCCATCTCCTTGCTGGACGTCATGAAGCACGTCCAACCAAGCGTATTAATCGGGGTATCCGGGCAGCCGGGGCTGTTCACTGAAGAGGTGATCAGAACCATGGCGGCACATTGTGAACATCCGATTATTTTGCCACTGTCCAATCCAACCTCACGGGTAGAGGCGGTGCCAGCCGACCTGATTGAATGGACCGAGGGCAGAGCCTTGATTGCCACTGGTAGTCCGTTTGCACCGGTGAATTATCAGGGCAAGATTTATCAGATTTCCCAGTGCAATAACTCCTATATTTTCCCAGGCATTGGTTTGGGTGTGGTGGCCTGTGGGGCACGTCGCGTCACCGATCATATGTTGATGGCGTCGAGTAATGCACTGGCAGAATGCTCACCGAAATTGCAGGATCTGCAGGCTGATTTATTGCCGGATATTAATGATATTCAGCAGGTATCGAAATTCATTGCCTTTAAGGTGGCACAGGCCGCGATGCAAGATGGTGTTGCACCGCTGATTAGTGATGCACAATTGCAGGAACAGATCGAGGCCAATTTCTGGACGCCAGAATACCGTGCTTATCGACGTTTGCCTTATTAAGGGCTAATTGAAATAAAAGGAGCATCATGCTCCTTTTATTTGATGAGTGATTCATGGCAACACATACTCAAGGGTGGTATTTTAACGATGAATAAATTTTAGGATTCAAGTTTAAAGCGCCTATAATGGCGTTTTTATTTTGCCTTGATGTTATGTCTTACCAGATTTGGTTTGCCTATATGTTGGCCTGCTGGGTCATCAGTGTCTCTCCCGGTGCGGGTGCGATTGCATCTATGTCGAGCGGTCTCAGCTATGGTTTCCGCCGTGGTTATTACAATGCGATTGGTCTGCAGCTGGCCTTGATTTTACAGATTCTGATTGTGGCTGCCGGTGCAGGTGTGCTTTTTGCGACTACACCGTGGGCGTTTAGTTTGGTGAAATGGTTTGGCGTACTGTACTTGCTTTATCTGGCTTATCTGCAATGGACCGCGCCTGTGAAACTTATGGATGTGCCGGTACATGCAGCACAGTATCGGTCACGTCTCGGCCTGGTCTTAAATGGATTTCTGGTCAATATGAGCAATCCGAAAGCGATTGTATTTTTGTTGGCGGTGTTGCCGCAATTCCTGGATTTGAACCGGCCGCAATGGTTGCAGTATCTGATCATGGCTGCCACCATGATCACGATTGATCTGATTGTGATGGCAGGTTATACCGGACTTGCGGCCAAGGTATTGCGTCTACTGAGTTCAGCAAAACAGCAAAAATATATGAACCGCAGTTTTGCGATTTTGTTTACCTGCGCAGCGCTGCTGTTAAGTACCGTTCATCAAGCCTAAGCTGGAGCGTTATGCCGCCAGTTTGCGCAGCTTTTGCAGAATAAAAATCACTGCAAAAATCAGCGCCATACACAGGACGATACTTAAACCGCTGGAAACATTTAATGCAGCACTCGACCATAAGCCAATACTGATGGCCAGCTGTGCCAATACAAAGGCCCAGAGCACCATCTGTTGTGGCGAGTGTGCCAGTAAACGTGCACTCAGTGCGGGAATGACCAGCAGTGCACCCATCAACAGTGAACCCACTGCACGTAAAGCCAGTACGGTAAATAAGGCCAGCAACAGCATAAAAATCAGGCGCTGCCCTTTAGCATGGATGCCTTCACTCACCGCAATATCAGGATCAATCGCAACCTGGATTTGTGCTTTCCAGGACTTGATGAGAACCATCAGAGAAAGAACAATTACCACGGCAAACATTGGCAGGTCGGACCAGCTGATGGTGAGCAGGTCACCAAACAGATAGCTGAGCAGTTCTGGCCTTAAACTCGGGATGTGCTGGATAAACAGCAGGCCTGAACAGAGCAGTGTGGCGGAGCAAAGTGCGAGTAAGGCATCATTGGGCAAACGGGGATCATGTAACACCCATAAAATTCCGACCAGCACCAAGGCCAGCAGAATCACACCTAACCATAACGGTAAACTCAATGCCCCAGCAATCGCGACCCCCAGTAAAGTGCCATGAGCCATAGTGTCGGCAAAAAATGACATGCGACGCCATAACATCAAACACCCCAGTGGTGCGGTGAGAAAAACCAGCAGTGTACCCATAGTCCAGGCCGGCAATAATAGTTGTAACCATTCCATCATGACTTAGGCTTCCGGCTCCGGGTGAATATGGGGACGTGGATCATGCTGACATGGATTCGCGCTATCACCATGTGCACAGTGATCATGATGATGCTGATAGAACACCCGGTTTGGACCAAAAATCGCCTGATATTCCGGATGCTGCTGCACATTTTCCGGTAAACCGCTGCAACAGATATGTTTGTTCAGACAAACGACACGGTGGGTGCCTTGCATCACCCATTGCAAATCATGGGAGACCATTAAAATGGCGCAACCATAACGCTCTGGCAGGCTGCGTACATAGTCATACAGTTCGGCTTCCGACTGGATATCCAGTCCCTGCATCGGTTCATCTAGAACGAGAATATCCGGTTGGCGTAGCAGTGCACGGGCTAGTAGCACGCGTTGACGTTCACCGCCCGAAAGCTGCTGGACTCTGGCATCTTTAAGTTTGCCAATACCGGTATCGCGGATGATTTCGGCCTTAATGGATGGGTCGCATTTTTCCAGTGCCAGCAGGTCTTTGACTCGTAATGGCAGGCTGTGTGAAGGATTGAACTTCTGCGGAACGTAGGCCAGTTTTAACTTTTTGGTACTGATTTTCTGTCCGGCACTGGGTTGTACAATCCCAAGCAGAACTTTAATTAAAGTCGATTTACCTGCACCGTTGGGGCCAATCAGGGTGACGATCTCTTTTTCATGCAGGCTGAAATCCACCTGTTTCAGGATATCGCGGTCATCGATCCGCACACTGATGCCTTTGAGTTCGATCAGTGTGGAAGGGGAGGCTATTGGTTGGTGCACTGCTGACATTTTCCTGAAATTTCAATAATTGTGTGCTGTGCAGTAAAGTGATCTGAGGCCGCCAGTTGATCTAACTGCTGGAGTAGTCCTTGCGCTGAGGCTTCTTTGACTACTTTACATTCGGTACAAATAAGAAATGCCGCCTGATGACCTTCACGTGGGTGACAGCAGGGAATATAGGCATTGATAGAGGTTAAACGGTGGATCAGTCCTTTTTCCAGCAAGAAGTCCAAACTCCGATAGACGGTGGGTGGTGCGGCAGGACGATCTGAGCTGCTTTTTATTTGTGCTAACAGGTCATAGGCACCCATAGGACCTGAAGCCTTGAGAATCAGTTCCAGAACTTCTTTGCGTAGCGGAGTAAGACGGGCACCTGAGGCTGCACACAATTGCTCTGCTTCAGCCAGACGTGTATCCACATTCGGGTGATCATGCACGCCGTGCAGGGCATTATGATGTTCATGCGAACATAAGCTCATGGCAAACCTCAGTTATTTATAAAAAGAACGCAAATCAGCATGAAATCTTAACATGGCTGCAACCGGTTGCGTCAGGCATAGGCATTTTTCTTCGGATGTTATATTATAACGTCTATTCAAATTTTGGGTTAGCGTTGCGCATGGTTCGTTTTCTTGCATTGTGTTTATTGGCATTGCTAAGTCCGCTGAGCTGGTCTCAGGGTCTGGTGGTGTCCACACATCCGGTTTACCTGATTGCCCAGCAAGTGACGCAAGGCGTCGAACAGCCCACTTTATTATTAGGCAATCAGTCTGGACATGATGTACAACTGACCCCAGAACATCGCAAAATGGTACAGGATGCCAGTCTAGTCATCTGGTTAGGTCAGGCCCATGAGGCACCTTTACAGAAACTGCTGGCCAATCAGAGCAAAGCGATTTCTATTTTGGATTCGGGCATCATGAAAATTTTACCGCAGCGGACAACGCGCGGAGCACCACTAGCCAATACCATGGACACCCATGTTTGGCTGGATCCGAATAATGCCGTGCGGATCGGTTTCTTTATTGCAGCGTTGCGCTCCCAGCAATATCCGCAGCACCGTGCCGCTTACTGGCAGAATGCGAAAAAATTTGCCCATGACTTGCTCAAAGTGGCGCGACCATATCAGCGTAGCCGGAACAGTTATCATTACTGGTCCTATCATGATGCCTACCAATATCTTGAGCAGCCTTTGCATCTCAAATTTGCCGGTGCAATGACCGATGAGCCGCATGTAGCACCCACGATTGCGCAAATCAAATACCTGAATGACCATCGTCCACAGCGCCAGATGTGCCTACTGGCGGAAGCTCATGCCAGCCAGAATCAGTACCAGAAGATTAATCCTGTACGCTTCCAGGCCGTCGATGAAAGCATGAGTACAGAGAAAAATTTTGTGCAGGCCTGGCAAAATTTGGCCATTCAAGTGCAGAAATGTGTAGCCAATGCGCAAAAATGATGCAAATATAGCCGGTTGAGTGAATTCTAACCGGTTATTTGAGAATCTGAAAAAACAAGACTTAGGTCGGAAAAGATTGCATGTTCAGGGGTGTAACTCTATAATGCCTGCGATTAAAAACGATCATCAGCTAAACTTGTCAAGCATTTGCGCTGTGAGTGGATAATAAATGAGCCGAACTAGTCGCTTGATTGACCGACGATTAGCGAAAGCTTTAGTCCTCTTGCAAGCCATAATGATACCTGTTTCAGCCTTGATAGCGTGGGCAATCAAAGACTCTACAGCAGCGTTGAGCGCCGCACTTGGTGCATTGGTGTGCTGGCTGGCCAGTGTTTATTTCTCATGGCAATCCTTTAGGGCGGCAGGTGCACGAGCGTCGAAACAGGTTCTTTCGAACATGTACCGCGGAATGCTCGGCAAATTTGCAATTGTGATCGTTGGATTCATTTTAATTTTAAGCAATGTCAAACCGCTGTCACCGGTCGCATTGTTTTGTGGTTTTATCCTCGTTCAGGCCATGTCGTGGGTCGCTCCGTTTTGGGTTTCACGTCTACAAAAACGAGTATAAGCGCAGCAGAAATTGAAAATTTTTTTGAGGGTGGCGAGATATCAAGCAGCACGCGATATTCGTTTAACTCTTTTTAGTAATTGACATTGACCAGGTGTGATTTATGGCTGCTGAAGAACATGCCCTTACTTCGACAGAGTATATCAAGCATCACTTGACCAATATGACCTATGGCAAAATGCCGGACGGTACTTGGAAATTGGCCGAGAATGGTGCAGAAGCTCAACAGATGGGGTTCACTGCTATTCACTTGGATTCAATGGGTTGGTCAATCGGCCTTGGTGTTATTTTCTGCTTGTTGTTCTGGATCGTAGCGAAAGCTGCAAACTCTGGTGTTCCTACCAAGTTCCAGTCTGCAATTGAAATGATCATCGAGTTCGTAGACTCAAGTGTCCGCGACACCTTTCATGGCAAATCACGCTTGATTGCACCACTTGCACTGACCATTTTCGTGTGGATTTTCCTCATGAACTTAATGGACTTGATTCCTGTTGACTGGGTTCCTTATGTAGCTCAACAGATCGGCGCAAGTGTATTTGGCATGGATCCTCATCACGTTTACTTCAAGATCGTTCCTTCTACAGATCCGAACATTACCCTTGGTATGTCTTTGTCTGTATTCGTACTGATCCTGTTCTACAGTATCCGTGAGAAAGGTGTGGGTGGTTTTGTTGGCGAATTGGCACTTAACCCATTCAACCCAAGTAATCCAGTTGCAAAAGCGTTATTGATTCCAGTGAACTTAATTTTGGAATTGGTAACTTTCCTTGCACGTCCAATCTCATTGGCACTCCGACTATTCGGTAACATGTACGCGGGCGAGTTGATCTTTATCTTGATCGCGTTACTACCGTTCTGGATCCAATGGGCGTTGTCTGTGCCTTGGGCGATCTTCCACATTCTTGTTATTACGTTGCAGGCGTTCATTTTCATGATGCTGACCATCGTATACTTGAGCATGGCAAGCGAAAAGCATTAATGGTATTGCCTAACTGTCAATGGGCGGTTAGGTACAATTTTTTAGTTTAATTTGGTATACACCTAACCTCTGAGGAATTTTTCATGGAACTCACTTTAGGTCTAGTTGCAATTGCATCTGCTATCTTGATCGCTTTCGGTGCTTTAGGTACTGCGATTGGTTTTGGTCTTTTGGGTGGTCGCTTCTTAGAAGCTGTTGCTCGTCAACCAGAATTGGCTCCACAACTTCAAACTCGTATGTTCTTAATCGCGGGTCTTCTTGATGCTGTGCCTATGATCGGTGTTGGTATTGGCTTGTTCTTCATCTTCGCTAATCCATTTGTAGGTTAATCAGCTTAATTCCCAAAAATCCACTATTTGAGGAATAGCAATGAATATCAACCTCACATTGATTGGCCAAGCGATTGCATTTGCGATTTTCGTCGCATTCTGCATGAAGTTTGTTTGGCCACCACTAATCAATGCGATTAGTGAGCGTCAGCGTAAAATCGCTGATGGCTTAAATGCTGCTGAAAAAGCGAAAGCTGACCTTGCTGATGCACAAGCGCAAGTAAAAGCTGAGCTCGACGCAGCTAAAGCACAAGCGGCTCAATTGATCGAACAAGCGAACCGTCGTGCAGCACAATTGGTCGAAGAAGCGCGTACCCAGGCATCTGCTGAAGGTGAGCGTATCCGTCAACAGGCTAAAGAAGCTGTTGATACCGAGATCAACGCTGCTCGCGAAGAATTACGTCAACAAGTTGCTGCTCTTGCAGTTGCTGGTGCGGAAAAAATCCTTAACCAACAGGTTGACGCAGAAGCTCACAATGCCATGCTTACTCAGCTGGCTGCTAAACTTTAAGCGAGGCGAAATATGGCTGAACTCTTGACGTTGGCACGCCCGTACGCCAAAGCAGCATTTGCTTACGCTTCTGAGCAAGGTGCAACTGACAATTGGTCGAATGCGTTACAAGTGCTCAGTGCTGCGGTGCAAGACGAAGCATTTTCCGCTTATTTAAATCGCCCTGAGCTTACTCCTGTACAACAGGTTGAAGTTTTTGCCAAAGTTTTAGGTGCAGAACAAAATCAAGCAGTGTCAAACTTTTTGACACTTCTTGCTGACAACGATCGTTTAGCGTTGTTGCCTGAAATTGCAGCAGAATACGAACAGCTTAAATCACAGAATAACAATACTGTGGATGTCGTGATTGAATCGGCATTTCCATTGACTTCTGTTCAAGAACAAGTACTAGCACATGCGTTAGAGAAACGTTTTAACGCTGCTGTTACTGTGAAGGTTGAAGTTAATCCGGCGTTAATCGCGGGTGTTGTGATTCGTGCAGGCGATCAAGTGATAGATGATTCTGCGCTTAACAAGCTTGAAAAAATGCGGACTCGTCTTCTTGCGTAATGCGAAAAAGAAGACTGAACTAATAAAAGATTGAGGTATAGCGCAATGCAACAACTGAATCCATCCGAGATCAGTGCGCTCATTAAACAGCGTATCGGCGATCTGGACACCAGCGCGACCGCTAAAAACGAAGGTACCATTGTTATGGTATCCGACGGTATCGTGCGCATTCACGGTCTTGCTGATGCAATGTACGGTGAAATGATCGAATTCGACGGCGGCTTATTTGGTATGGCACTGAACCTAGAACAGGATTCAGTGGGTGCCGTTGTTTTAGGTAACTACTTAAGCCTTCAAGAAGGTCAAAAAGCACGTTGCACAGGCCGTGTATTAGAAGTTCCAGTTGGTCCTGAACTTCTAGGTCGTGTAGTAGATGCTTTGGGTAACCCAATTGATGGTAAAGGCCCAATTGATGCAAAAATCACTGATGCTGTTGAAAAAGTAGCACCAGGCGTAATTTGGCGTCAAGGCGTAGATCAACCTGTTCAAACTGGTTATAAATCAGTTGATACCATGATCCCTGTAGGTCGTGGTCAGCGTGAGTTGATCATTGGTGACCGTCAAACTGGTAAAACAGCGATGGCGATCGATGCGATCATCGCGCAGAAGAATTCTGGCATTAAATGTATCTATGTTGCTGTTGGTCAAAAACAATCGACCATCGCAAACGTGGTACGTAAGCTAGAAGAAACTGGCGCTATGGCGTATACCACTGTTGTCGCAGCTGCGGCAGCTGATCCTGCAGCAATGCAGTATTTGGCTCCATATGCTGGCTGTACAATGGGCGAATACTTCCGTGACCGCGGTGAAGATGCGTTGATCATTTATGATGACTTGTCTAAACAAGCGGTTGCGTATCGTCAGATTTCATTGCTTCTTCGTCGTCCACCAGGTCGTGAAGCATATCCTGGTGACGTATTCTATCTACACTCACGTCTTCTTGAACGTGCTTCTCGTGTATCTGCTGAATACGTTGAGAAATTCACTAACGGTGAAGTAAAAGGCCAAACTGGTTCTTTAACTGCATTGCCGATTATTGAAACTCAAGCAGGTGACGTATCTGCATTCGTACCAACCAACGTAATTTCGATTACTGATGGTCAGATCTTCCTTGAAACATCACTGTTCAACGCGGGTATCCGTCCTGCTGTGAACGCGGGTATCTCTGTATCTCGTGTTGGTGGTGCTGCTCAAACTAAGATCATCAAAAAATTGGCTGGTGGTATCCGTACCGCGCTTGCACAGTATCGTGAATTGGCAGCGTTTGCTCAGTTCGCTTCTGACCTTGACGAAGCAACTCGTAAACAACTTGAACACGGTCAACGTGTAACTGAGTTGATGAAGCAAAAGCAATATGCGCCATATTCAATTGCTGACCAAGCTGTTTCAGTTTACGCATCTAACGAAGGTTACATGGCTGACGTAGCTGTGAACAAGATCGTAGACTTTGATGCTGCATTGATCTCTTACTTCCGTTCAGAGCATGCTGCACTCATGAAACAAATCGATGAAACTGGTGATTACAACAAAGACATCGAAGCTGCAATTAAAGCAGGTATTGAGAACTTCAAAGCGACTCAAACTTTCTAATTTTTAGTGAAGTTTGGGTTCACGGATCAACCTTCGAAAGCTCGCAAGGGCTTTCGAATACTAGGTTAAGCGTATGGCAAATTTAAAAGAAATTCGCGCCAAAGTAGCTAGTATCAAAAGCACGCAGAAAATTACGCGTGCGATGCAGATGGTAGCTGCTTCTAAAATGCGTCGTGCGCAAGAGCGCATGGCTCAAGGCCGTCCGTATGCCGAAAATATGCACCGTGTAATTGCTCACTTAGTTCAAGCGAACCCTGAATACAAACACCGCTATATGGTGGACCGTCCTGTAAAACGCGTTGGTTATATCATCGTGTCTTCGGATCGTGGCCTTGCGGGTGGTTTGAACATTAACTTGTTCAAAAAAGTTGTTCAGCACGTTCAGCAGCAACGTGAGCAATCAATTGAAGTTCAATTTGCTTTGATTGGTCAAAAAGCGGTTTCGTTTTTTAAAAACTACGGCGGTAAAGTGCTTGGGGCAACAACTCAAATCGGTGATGCACCGAATTTGGAACAATTGTCTGGCTCTGTGCAAGTAATGCTTGACGCTTTCGATAAGGGCGAACTTGATCGCATCTATTTAGTATCGAACAGCTTTGTCAACGCAATGACACAAAAGCCTTCAGTTGAACAACTTGTTCCGTTAGCTCCAGCTAAAGAAAGCGACAATCTTAACCGTCAATACGGTTGGGACTATATCTATGAACCAGAAGCAGAAGAGTTGCTGAATGGTTTATTGGTTCGCTATATCGAGTCTATGGTTTATCAAGGCGTGATTGAAAACATCGCGTGTGAACAGTCTGCCCGTATGGTTGCAATGAAAGCAGCAACCGATAACGCTGGTCAGCTGATCAAAGACCTACAACTCATTTACAACAAGCTGCGTCAAGCCGCGATTACTCAGGAAATTTCCGAGATCGTTGGCGGTGCCGCTGCCGTTTAACACTATTAATTTGAATTGAGGAGACAGCAATGAGTAGCGGTCGTATCATTCAGATCATCGGCGCGGTTATCGACGTCGAGTTTGAACGTAACAGCGTTCCTAAGATCTATGACGCTCTCCAAGTTGACGGTACTGAAACTACTTTAGAAGTTCAGCAACAACTTGGTGATGGTGTAGTTCGTACCATCGCAATGGGTTCTACTGAAGGTCTTAAACGTGGTCTTCCAGTATCTAACACTGGTGCGCCAATTTCTGTACCTGTAGGTAAAGCAACTCTTGGCCGTATCATGGACGTTCTAGGCCGTCCACAAGACGAAGCTGGTCCTGTTGAGTCTGAAACTAAATGGGCGATTCACCGCGCTGCACCGTCTTATGCTGAACAAGCAGGTTCTACTGAACTTCTAGAAACTGGTATCAAAGTAATTGACTTGCTTTGTCCGTTCGCGAAGGGTGGTAAAGTTGGTCTGTTCGGTGGTGCGGGTGTTGGTAAAACCGTTAACATGATGGAATTGATCAACAACATCGCTAAAGCGCACTCAGGTTTATCTGTATTCGCTGGTGTTGGTGAACGTACTCGTGAAGGTAACGACTTCTATCACGAAATGAAAGATTCTAACGTTCTTGACAAAGTAGCAATGGTCTACGGTCAGATGAACGAGCCACCAGGTAACCGTTTACGCGTAGCGTTGACTGGTTTGACCATGGCTGAATATTTCCGTGACGAGAAAGACGAAAATGGTAAAGGCCGTGACGTATTGTTGTTCGTTGACAACATTTACCGTTACACATTGGCGGGTACTGAAGTATCTGCACTTCTAGGCCGTATGCCATCTGCAGTAGGTTACCAACCGACACTTGCAGAGGAAATGGGTGTTCTTCAAGAACGTATTACGTCAACTAAAGCTGGTTCTATTACCTCTATCCAAGCGGTATACGTTCCTGCGGATGACTTGACTGACCCATCTCCAGCAACAACGTTTGCTCACTTGGATGCAACAGTTGTATTGAGCCGTGACATCGCTTCTCAAGGTATTTACCCTGCGATTGACCCGCTTGACTCAACTTCACGTCAGCTAGATCCATTGGTTGTTGGTCAAGAGCACTATGGCATTGCACGTTCAGTTCAGAACGTTCTTCAACGCTATAAAGAGCTTAAAGACATCATCGCGATTCTTGGTATGGACGAATTGTCTGAAGAAGATAAATTGGTTGTTTACCGCGCGCGTAAGATCCAGCGTTTCTTCTCTCAGCCGTTCCACGTAGCTGAAGTATTTACTGGTGCTCCTGGTAAATATGTACCTCTTAAAGAAACAATCCGTGGCTTTAAAGGTATCTTGGCTGGTGAATACGATCACCTTCCTGAACAAGCGTTCTACATGGTTGGTAGTATTGACGAAGCGATTGCTAAAGCTGAGAAACTCTAATCTAAGGAGGTCATTCTCATGGCGACTATGCAATGTGATGTCGTAAGTGTTAAAGAGTCAATTTACTCTGGCACTGTGTCTATGCTGATCGCAAAAGGCGCTGGTGGTGAACTCGGTATTATGCCGGGTCACGCCCCTCTTGTGACCTTGCTTCAACCAGGACCGATCCGTGTTCTCTTGGAAAATGGCACAGAAGAGATCGTTTACGTTTCTGGCGGTGTGTTAGAAGTTCAACCGCATGTTGTGACTGTACTTGCAGACACTGCAATCCGTGCACACAACCTGGATGAGGCAGCAATTCTTGAAGCGCGTAAACACGCTGAACAATTGTTGGCCAACCAGAAGAGCGATTTGGACTCGGCTGCTGCACTTGCTGCCTTGGCAGAAACAGCGGCTCAGCTCGAAACTATCCGCAAAATCAAAAACCGCGCAATGTAATTGCAGGTTTGAGATTGAAAAAAGCCACCGTCAGGTGGCTTTTTTTGTACAAAAAATATGTTACACCATCAGAAAACAATAAGAACTACAGAACAATAAGGATGGTCAGCCATGTTAAAAAAAATCACTGTAATGGTTAGCCTCGCTTTACTTTATACGGGATGTGCAAGCGTTCCACCTGTACAGGATATGCGGCAGGTCGGCCAGATCAAACAATTTAATCCACCTTCAGCAGATCATGCAGCTTTATATCTGTTCCGCAGCAATTCTGCTTTCGGCTCGGCACTGAAAAAAGATCTTTGGGTCGATGGTAAATGTATTGGCGAAACGGCAAGAGAAACTTTCTTTTATACGGAAGTGATGGGTAATCAAGAGCATCAAATTTCGACTGAATCGGAGTTTGGTCCCAATCATTTAAACTTGTATACAGAAACGGGCAAAAACTACTTTGTTCAGCAGTACATCAAGCTCGGCGTTTTTGTCGGGGGAGCCAACCTAAAAATTGTTGATGAACAGGCAGGTCAACAAATGGTGCAAAATTTGACGTTAGCTGAATCGGGTTATTGTAGTAAACCTAGCTTAAGTGATTAGATTTTTTGTCTTATTCAAAAAAACCACCCTTGGGTGGTTTTTTATTTAGCTTTCGTTGGGTTGATGGGTATTTTGTTGTTCAGCTTGCTCCCCCTTAGGTAACAGCATCGCCGCCAATTTCAGCATTTCTCCCTGAATATTCCCCATTTGTTGTTCTACCTGTTGCAGATTGATTTGGCTTAAATCCACATCTCCTTGAAGTAAAGGAGAGGCAAGTGCCTGCTCTGTGCTGTGCAGCATTTTTTGTCGGATTTCGTCGATCTCTTGGCTTTTCAAGTGCAGAGTATTCAGCGTGTGGTTCAGGCCTGTGAGCTGGTTGTCCAAGTTAACCACCAGTTGCTGTAATTGCTGTTGATCTTTGCCTTCAATAGCCTGTTGAAATTCACTGTGAGTCTGCTTGAGTTGTTGGATGTAGTCACCTGTCTTGAGCTGCATATCGGCAACATCACGTGCCATGTGCAAATAGTTTCCTTCACTCAATTTAGCTTGCACCTGTTGTTCAACCGTCTGAGCCTTTTGCTGAGAATCAGTATCTTCGTGTAGTTGATTGGCCTGTTCACAGCCGAGCAACAGCAAGCCACTGGCAAAAATGCTAAAGGGGAGAAGGGCACCTTGGAGTAGTTTTTTCATATTTTTCAGAGGTTATGGAATCTATTCTTTTCTATGGAGACAGATCTACTGAATACAAGACCGTTTATTCTGTTTCACAGAATCGATTTGCGGTGCAATAAGGGAAAGTGCTGTTACACACTTTCCTTCAGTCTGCATTTGACTTTATTCCGCGATAATTTTCAGAATGGTATGGTTGATAGTATTGATGAGAATGTAGTCGCCATTGACACGGATCCAGCGCTGATTTTTGCCTGGTTTGCTAAGATGTTTATAGCGTTTATGGTCAATTCTGTAGCCCTGACCATAATAGCGTGATGGTAATGCCTGACCTGCTCTCCAGTCACGTGATGGTTTTAATACACGATTTTGTACAATTTCACGATGGCGCTGTTCAGCATGGATTTGGCCCTGAGGGTGATGGTTCTGTATGTGTGCATGTGTGTTTTCATGGGCATGCTGCACAGGAGCTGCGATTGCAGAAACAGCCATCATGCCAGTACTTAAGGTGAGCACTGCGATTTTTACTAATTTTTTCATAGATCCACCCAATGAGAAGCTAGCGTTAGCTTGATAGTCTTATTGAACTGCAAAGTTAAAGATCAATCATGGATGCATTGTTATGAAAGTGTAATTGTTGGACTTGCTTAAGCTTTGGCAAGATGAAGAGTTGAGAAAAATCAGCATCACACCAGAGTTCTGCTGATTTTTGATCAGGTCAATTACTGAGCGAGTTCAGCCTCGATCGCTTCTACAATGCGTGGATCATCCGCAGTGAGATCCGGCGCAAAACGCGCTACAACTTCCCCTTGTTTATTGATGAGGAACTTTTCGAAATTCCATAAGATTTCCGGTGCTGGATTTGGATCTAGACCATACTCGATCAAGTCTTCACGCCATGGACCTTCACCAATCCGTTCAGGTTGCGCTGAAGTCAGTGCTTGATACAGGGGATGTTTATCTTCACCGACCACTGAAATTTTTGCAAACAATCGGAAATCAATATGATAGGTGCTAGAACAGAACTGCTGGATTTCCTCATCTGTGCCTGGCTCCTGTGCTAAAAAATTATTAGCCGGAAAGCCTAAAATCTCGAAACCTTGTGATTTCTTGGCCTGATACAAAGTTTCTAGACCTTCATATTGTGGGGTTAAGCCACATTTTGAAGCGACATTTACAATCAACAGCACTTTGCCTTGATACTGCTCAAGTGTGGTTTCTTTACCGTCAATCGTCTTTACCGGGATATGATAAATCGTTGAAGACATGGCTTTACTCCTGCATAGTCAGATGATGTCGATGAGTGCTTTGAGTCTTAGGGGAATTGAGGCAAATTACAAGCAGATTCCCGTTTTTTAATGTTGGATGATGCCTCATTATCCGAGATAAAACGGCCGTATTAGGCTTGAAGTCTTCTAGGTGATCGCTCGTTAAACTCTTTTTTAAATGATGTTCTTATTGGTTCTGCATTTGAGTTGGGGTTTGGCCGGTATGGCGTTTAAAAAATTCAATGAAACTGGAACTGTGCTGGTAGCCCAACTGATAAGCCAATTGTTTGACCGAGATTCCCTGTTGTAACTGATTCATTGCATAAATCAGTTTGGCCCGGTTACGCCATTCGGACAAAGATAAACTTAGTTCTTGTTGGCTCAAGCGCAAGAGATGCCGTTCACTGAACTGAAACGGCTGTAACAATTGTGGCAAGCTACGATGAAACAGATGAGGATCCCCGAGTATATTCAGCACCTCGCGCAAAATCGGATGCTGGCTCTGGGGAAGATAATGGGAGTACGGTGGCGCGAGCTGTAGCTGATCATACAGCACTTGTAAGGCATGGTTGAGTGGTTCATTGAGTGTGCTATTTTTCTGTAATTGTAGAATATGTTGAACCAGACAACGGAAAAATGGTTGGATACTAAACACCTGAATGTTTGCTGTGAGTGGCCCACACAGGCTAGGGTGAACCCGAATACAGACATAATGTGTAAGCTGATCCAGAGCAACAGAGTGATGGGGCGTTTCTGGAGGTAGCCAGAGTCCATAATTGGGAGGTGACAAATAACGCTGCCGTTCCACGTGAAACTCGAGTACACCATTTAAGCTGAAATTGAAGTCTCCCCAAAGTGAACTATGCGGGTAAATCTGCTCATTTTGCTGATATATGAATTCATCGACTTCAATCAGTTCAGATAAGGCCAGATGAGGCATTGGATTGCTTCCCATTCTTCAGAGTATTTAAGTGAGGGGATGAGTTTGCTGACCTTGAGCAGATACTCCTCATGACTACGATACGGTATTAATGTCTGAAATTCAGTATATCCATTATTTTAGACTTCACGCACAATAAATACTTCCCATCAAGGATGATGAAATATGCTGCTCAAAAACAAAACAGCTGTTTGGGTATTGGGATTGCCGCTCATGGCTGTGTTTATTTGGTCATTCAATATTGCGGTCACCCGTTATGTAGCAGAGTTTATTTCGCCAGTCAGTATCAGCTTTTATCGCTGGCTGCTCGCCTTTATTCTGTTAAGTCCGTTTATGCTGCCGCGTGTCTGGAAAAATCGTGCAGTCATCCGGCCGCATCTCAAGCAGTTGGCGGTGCTGAGTGCTTTTGGCATGGTGCTGTATCAAGGCTTGGCGTATACCGCGGCACAGCATACCACTGCAACCAATATGGGCATTATCAATGCTTTTATTCCAGTTTTTACCGTTTTGGTTTCCTGGATAATTTTGCGTGATCGTCCTAACCGTTTCGCGTTGATTGGGAGTGCCTTGTCCTTTTTTGGTTTGCTGTATGTCATGGGGCAGGGGGATTTGCACCGTATGTTACAGCTGGGCGTGCACTGGGGCGATGTGCTAATGGTGCTCGCGGTCTTCTTTTATGCCTTTTATGGAGTGTTTTTAAAGAAATGGCAATTAAAGGTGGTACTGCTGGAAAGCCTATATGTACAGATTGCATTTAGCCTAATTTACCATTTACCTTTTATTTTCTGGTTAGGGTTGGATCGGTTGAATCAGCATAATCTTATGAGTGTGGTCTACGCTGGGATATTTCCTTCGATTATCGCCCCCTTGGTTTGGATGTTGGCCGTACAAAAAATCGGACCCAATCGCACCAGTATTTTTATGAATCTCATGCCGATCTGTACTGCAATTATTGCTTATGTCTGGTTGAATGAAGCCTGGACGATCGCCCATACAATTGGTGGTTTGGTTATTCTGTCCGGTATTTTGCTGGCACAAAAGAAGCCGACCCCTTTACTCACGGTCAGAATGGATGCTCAAAGAGATTAAAAAGTGAACATTTGATTTATTCTTCTATTTTTCTTTTTAATAAAAAGTAAAGGATGAGTGATCTCTTATGTGAGTTTTGTAACTTAATAATTTTTAAATTATGAATAAAAATAGAAAGATAATTTGAACCAATAAGAAAAAATGCTAAATGAGTCATGCATATAGAGTTGATTTGTTAAATAAATAATCTATTTGTGTAATTTGTAAATTTAGATCATAATATACATATCAAATACATCTTAAAGTTATTCTTAACAGAGAGTGTGTTGATCCAGATTTATGAACCCTCTGGATGTGACTGAAACACATCCTTTTCATGCTCAGTCTCCACTATAAGACTGAGCTTTTTTTTGCCTTGCTTTTGTGTTTCAGCCTGATCGGATGAATATCCTTTTAGGCGCGAATAATTTCACCGCTCACGGCATCCAAAATGCGACTCGGTTCCTGACTGAGGCCCAAGTCCCCATTTAAGTAATGTAATTCTGAACCAAAGTATTGGGTTGCCTGTTGCAAGGAACGAGCGGGTGACAAACCTGCCGGATTGGCACTGGTTGAGACGATAAAACCTTGAAATGCATTACACAGTGCGACACAAAGCGGGTGGGTGGTGACACGCACAGCAACCTTGCTGTGATGACCTTTAATCCAGGATGGAATCTGATCATCGGCCGGGAGTAACCAGGTCGTGGCACGTTCAGTTGGATTACGATCAGTCCAGCTGGCGATGACTTGTTGTTGCATCTCTGCAGTTAAGTTGGCGAGTAGAGGTTCAACCTGAGCAATTTGTCCGGCGAGCAAGATGACGCCTTTTTCAATGGGCCGTTGTTTGAGTCGTAAAATTTCTGAAAAAGCTTGTTCATTCATCGGGTCACAACCAAGACCCCAGACTGCCTCTGTTGGATAGGCCAACACTTGTCCTTGGCGCAGACATTCTGCTGCTTCGGCCACAGAGGTTGTAATCATTCGATATCACCTGTACTTGATGGAAAGCCTTATTGTGAACTTTATTGTGCTATCCGACAACGTAGATATCGTCCGGCCTGTTGCTGACACAGTCCCAAAAGTTCCAGTTCCATCAATTGACTGGTTAATGTAGCAATTTCAACGCCCATTTTAAGGGCTAAAGAATCAATGTCTTGCCCGACCCAATCCAGTTGCTGGTAAAGCATGTGCAAATGTGCCGGAATTTCCGGAACGGCGGATTGTGCTTGAGCTTGTTGCTGCTGCATTTGCCAATGTGTAGGCAGAGCCAGATCTTCCAATATCTGTTCTGGATGGTCCACCAAGATCGCCCCTTCACGGATCAGTTGGCGGCAACCACGATGATGCTCACTATAGATGTGTCCAGGAATGGCAAAGATCATTTTCCCTTGATCCGCCGCAGCTTGTGCCGTGATCAAGGAACCACTTTTCAGTTTGGCTTCAGCGACAACCACACCTAGACTCAAGGCACTGACAATCCGGTTGCGTCGTGGAAAATGATGAGGAAGAGGTTTGGTACCCGGTAAGAATTCACTGAGCACTGCACCTGCAGATTGAACAATCTGCTGCTGCAACTCACGGTTCTGTCTGGGATAGGGTTGATCGAGTCCACTACCGACCACAGCAATTGTACGATGCTGACAGAGTGCACCACGATGAGCTGCTTCATCGACGCCTTCCGCCAGACCACTAGTGATATAAAAACCTTGTTCACTCAGGTAATAAGCAAAATCATACGCAACCTGCCGACCATGTGGACTCGGTTTGCGACTACCGACAATTGCAATTTGCGGGAGGTTTAGAATTTGTGCTTGGCCCTGTCCAAACAGGATGGGTGGTTTATCTGAATAGGGCTGGAGCTGTTGCGGATAATCTGCATCCTCAGGCAGCAAAACGAAGTCACTGCTGCTGAGCAGATGATCGAGACAACGTTCAAATTGCTGTTGTCCCGTGGTGGTTTTGAATTCTGCAAGGCGTTGTAAATGGCTGGCATGCAAGCCGGCATCTTGCCAACGTCCTAGTTGGGTGTGATGGGCTGCGTCTTCAATTGACCCAAAATATTGCTCTAATCGACGAAAAGCAGAAAGTGAATGCTGCACCAGATACCAGACGCGTACAGTGGCCAGTTGGCTCGCGCTCAATCCGGGCAGCATTGCTAGATCCTCAGCTTATTCGTCCATCAATGGCGGCTGGATGCTGGCACCTACTTTGATCGGTAGCTCGCTGTCGAGTACATAGGCATAGCTGAGTTGATCAAAGGTACGGAACACCATCACATTACCAATACGTTGATTTGGTAGTTTCACGGTCTCTTTAGTTTTTGGATCTTTAACGATTTCACCTTGCTGGTAAACGCTAAAGACTTGACCGACTTTGGTGCCATGCAGGGTGCCGCGGTCAAGGGTGACGACACTGTTACGTGCTGCAGTAGAAATCGAACCCATTACACGGATGATCTGGCCACCTGGAGTCACTTCTTGAGCTTCAGTCGGATAGAACAAGGTCGGTAGCATGGCATCATATTCAGGTAATACACGGTCACCACGACGCACTTCACCGTTGTAGCTGTCCGTTAATTCTAGCGTTGTGATGTCATTTTCTGCCTGAACCGCAATCCCTGATGCCACTTGCAGCAGTTCTACACCTGCATTGTATTTTTTGCCTTCTGCATCGGTAAAGATGTAAGGCTCAGCTTCACGATAGACGGCATAGCGTTGACCTACTTCGAGACCATTACCACGCGTATAAACGGTTTGTCCTTTGCCAGCCAAGACACGTTGGTCCGCTGTACCGAGGACATAAGGAGTATTTTCCAGTGATTCTGGAGCAATAATGACCGTACGTTCTAGCCAGTGCTTGATATGTTCCAGTGGAATCACTGGAATGGTGTTGTTGAGTGATTCAACCCGGATTTGCGGTTGCAAATTGGTACGGCCAGAATAGCGACGAATAATGCCGGTACAGCCATCACCTTCATCTTTACCAATCAGTGGACGACCATTTAAGGTACATAACAGTAAACGGTCACCTGGATAGATCCAGTGTGGGTTTTTGACGTGCTTGTTGCTCGCCCAGATTTCAGGCCAACGCCATGGTTTTTTTAGGAATTTTCCAGAAATTTCCCATAGGGTATCACCTTTTTTCACGACATAGACATTCGGTGCACTAGCCTTGAGTGCAGGTGGGTTGACATTCGGACTCGCAGCTTCAGCTGTATCGAGTTGTACCAAGCCAACCCCCATGCACACTGCGAGAGCGAGTAACTGTTTTTTTAACCCCAAGGCATTAAAAGATGGCATGCCCGTCAAAACCTTTTTCATTATCATAATTCCTAAAATTATGTATGTACTTGCGTTATAATAACGATATTACACACAATTTTTTGATGAAGCATTCCCTTCATTTGGTTTTTTGATCAATGGCATAATTGAGGACGCAGTATGGCCTTATTACCTATTTTAAGTTTCCCTGATCCCCGACTCCGTACCATTGCTCAACCAGTGGAAGAGGTGACTGATGAAATTCGTCAGCTTGTTGCAGATATGCTTGAAACCATGTACGAAGCCCCAGGTATTGGTTTAGCCGCAACGCAAGTGGACCGTCATATCCAGTTAATCGTGATGGATCTTTCCGAATCCAAAGATCAACCGATGGTGTTCATTAACCCCAAAGTTACTCTACTCACCGAAGAAACCCAGCCTTATGAAGAAGGCTGCTTGTCAGTGCCTCAAATATACGACAAAGTTGAGCGCCCGTCACGCGTCAAGATCAATGCAATTAACCTTGAAGGTCAAGCAGTTGAGATAGAAGCTGACGGACTTCTCGCTGTTTGTATTCAACATGAAATGGATCACTTAAATGGCAAATTATTCGTTGATTATTTGTCACCGTTAAAACGCCAGCGTGCCCGGGAAAAAATAGAAAAAGTGACTCGGCAGAAAGAACGCCAAAAAGTGGCGGTTAAACGTTAACTTTTAGGCATTAGTCGAAGAAAAGCCCAATCTAGAATTGGGCTTTGTTATACTTACTAGTGTGAAAATTTTGAGATTCAAAATTTGTTATTACGTAGCGGACTGCTGTTGTCTTTTGCAGCGGTGTTTTTACAGATTGCGGTATTTTTACAGCCACTGCTGCCCAAGCAGTATCAGGTTGCGCCTGTCTGTGAAACCATTACCCAGGCATTACTCCTTTCTCCTGCTACAGATACGCACTCCTCTGCCTCGCATACTGCTCATGCGACCCATGCAGAACATCAGCAAGTCGTCAAACAGAGCACTCATGACCATCATGATGCCAACCATCAATGCCAGTACTGTACCGTGTATGGCAATCTGGTGCTGCCACCAGAACTTGAGGTGAAACAGGTTCTGGATCGTATCCAGGTTCGCCTGATGGCGTTTCAACAGGCATTTAGCCATGTCTGGTTTGTTCTACAGCGGCTATTTCTCATTCCGCAAGGTCGAGCACCACCTGTATTTGCATAAACAAAACGTTGCGTTTTCCCCGGGTCTTCTATGAGGCCTGCACAGTTTTATTTATGTATTAAAAGGTATTGTGCGATGTCACACCCTCAATTTTTATTACAGCCGCTCACGGCTGCGGTTCTGGCTGCGTGTTCTTCTACACTGGTATGGGCAAATAATGCCGAAAATTCATCTGAACACACCTTGCACTCTTTGGCACCTCTGGTTGTTACTGCACAACAAGCTAATGATGCCAATGGTCTCATCGTATACGCTGATCCAAAACAGCCGATTCAGCCAGTACCCGCAACTGATGGTGCCGATTACTTACAAAGTATTATGGGTTTTAACTCGGTCAATAGTGGTGCAGGGACCAATGGGGATGTGACCTTCCGTGGCATGTTTGGTTCACGCATTAAAATTCTGATTGATGGCACCGAAAATTTAGGAGCCTGTCCATCGCGTATGGATGCACCAACTTCTTATATTTCACCGGAAAGTTATGACCGGATCTCGGTGATTAAAGGCCCGCAAACCGTACAGTATGCCAATACTGGTTCTGCTGCGACGGTGATTTTTGAGCGTGGCCCGGAAACCGATCTGAGTGCCGAGAAACACTACCGGGGACAGGCCAGCGTGTTACTCGGTTCTTATGGTCGCTTAGATCACAATGTGGAAACTGCCATTGGCGATGAAACTAAATATATCCGTTTAAATGCCAATCGTTCCGAGTCGGAGGATTATCAGGATGGCAATGGCGATACCGTACCTTCGGCATGGGAACGCTGGAATACTGATGTCGCTTTGGGGTGGACACCGGATGAAAATACTTGGTTAGAACTCAGTGGTGGGAAGGCGGATGGTGAAGCGGTTTATGCCGGTCGTGATATGGATGGTTCCAAATTTGCGCGTGAAAGTCTGGGATTGCGTTTTGAAAAGAAAAATCTAACAGATGTGATTAAAAAAGTTGAAGGACAAATTAATTACAACTTTAACGATCATGTGATGGATAACTATAGTCTGCGTGATGTGCCTGAAGCGGATAAATCCATGAATGTGACGCGCCGTACACTCAATACACGTCTTGCGATGACCAGTGAATGGGACAAGTTTCAGCTTGTAACGGGTGTAGATTCTCAGCAAAATCATCATGCCGGTGGGATGACATCGATGATGATGAATATGCCTGTTACAACTGATATGAAATTCAATTCCTATGGGGCATTCGGAGAACTAAGTTATCAGCTGAATGATCAGCATAAATTGGTCAGTGGCGCACGTTTGGATGAAGTCAGTGTCAAAAAACTCGCAAAAGGGGTGAAACGTACCGAATCTGTACCAAGTGCCTTTATCCGTCTGGAAAATCAGCATCCTGAACAGAATGCCAAAAGTTATATTGGTGTAGGCTATGTGGAGCGTATGCCGGATTATTGGGAACTCTTCAGAACGGACTATGAAGGGACCATGCATACCTTCAAACGTTTAGACACAGAGAAAACCTTGCAGTTGGATCTGGGTTATCAGCATCAGCATGGTGCCCTAAACTCTTGGGTTTCCGCCTATGCCGGTTTGATCAATGATTTTATCTTGATGACTTATGATCCAAATAAAGACTTAAGTGTAAAAGAAGATGGGCATAAACCTAATGCGGCAGATTCACGTAATGTCGATGCAACCATTGCTGGTGCGGAAGCCGGTGTGGGTTATCAATTTACCGATACGATTCAGGGTGACATCAGTGCCATGTATGCCTGGGGTGAAAACACTACCGATAACACACCGTTACCGCAGATTGCGCCGTTAGAAGCCCGTGTCAACTTGCGTTATGTTCAGGAGAAATATAACGTCGGCCTTTTATGGCGTATCGTGGATGATCAAAGCCGTATCAGTAAATACGAAGGTAATATTGTGGGATATGACCTAGATCAAAGTAAAAGTAAAGGTTTTGGTACTTTATCCATTAATGGTTCTTATAACCTTCGTGAAGGTGTCGATCTTTCTGTGGGAATTGATAACCTGTTAGATAAAGCCTATTCAGAACATCTGAACAAGGCGGGCAGCGCTGGCTTTGGCTTTGCTGCCAATGAACAGTTTAATAATATTGGCCGCAACTACTGGGCACGGATGAGTTTTAAATTTTAATGACTGACTTCTGTGATTAAATACAGAGCCATTGTCGAAAGACAATGGCTTTTTAATATCCATAGAATAAAAATGAGTCATTCAAATGAATCTGGTGAATACAGAAAAAGTAATAGAAGAGTTAAAAGAACAAGGCTATAGCAAAATCACAGTGAAAAGCTGGAACCAGGATTTCAGGACGGAATTAGGCCGTATTCTTTATTCACAAGGTTTTAAATTTTATCAGTTTTACCGGATGCGTGATGAGCAAGATCAGTATGTGATTGTTTTGGAAGGCAGCATTGTGCCTTTGGAGTTGGAGCAAATTTACGCCAAAAAATCAAATTTTCTGCATAAGCTATTACCTTTAATTTTAGTGATTATTGTACTGGCGAGCATTGTATATTTTATCAAAACGTATAGTCAGGACAGAGCGTATTCAGGATTAATGACCAGTACGGTTGTGATTATTATTCCTATTATTTTAGGAGCATTATTGCAATATTTTGCCCTAGTACAAAATCCATCTCGATTGAGAAATACGGGCTGGTTAATTGCTTGGTCAGGATTAGCAGGGATTTTAGCTTTCGGTGCTCTTTTTCTGGGTGAAGGAACCATTTGCCTGATTATTCTCAGCCCGCTGATTTTTGTCGAATTAAAGCTCGGCACTGTGTTGATGCAAGCATTTTGCAGACATTTGTGGAAGCCAAGCTTTAAAACTTATTCATTGGCTCTTTTCCCTTTGTTACTGTTTTTTGTGTTGCCGGATTTTAGCCGGAATTATTATGGTCAAACACAACGTGAGGTTATTATTCATGGACCTCAGGATAAGGTATTCAAAGCGATTAATCAGATTGGTCAGGTAAGACCGGAAGAGGTTCCAGACAATTTTATTTTCATGATGGGCTTTCCAAAACCTACTTTTGGCATGACCGAACAAAGAAAAGAAGGGATGGTCAGAACGATTCAATGGGAACGTGGAGTTCAGTTTGAAGAACGAGTGACTGCATCTCATGCACCCTATTTATTAAGCTGGACCTATCAGTTTAGTCCGACATCCTTTCCGAAAGGCTCAATGGATGACCATGTCAAGATTGGCGGACCTTATTTCGACTTATTGAAAACGGATTATCAACTGGAAAAATTGGATAATAATACAACTAAACTGATTTTAACTATCGATTACCGCCTCTCCACAGAATACAACTGGTATAGCAAACTCTGGGTGAACTATGTGTTGAATGAATTTAGTGATGTGGTGATGCAGATTCATAAACAGCGTTTAGAACATAAATAATGCATTGTTTTGTTGCATGTGGGCATTTTTGAAATTGTATTTTTAACTTTTATTTTTAAATAACAATAAGTTGCTTCCATTTAAATGATTTTAAATTCAAATACATGGCAGCTACTTAAATTTTAGCAATTTATGGTTAAAATAAATTAATCATAAAAAATAATAGCTTAACTGTATTTGTGTTGTAAAAATACCCACATGAAATTAAATACCCAAGGAAAGTGTTGCATGTAAAAAAAAATGGCCTATAATGCGAATCCATCGGCGGCACTGTTGAATAAAACTTGTTGAAAATCAAGCGATTGGAAATAAGTTAAATTTAAGAGTTGACATTCTGGTTAAACAGAGTAGTATAGCCGACCTAGCTTGATGCTGACGAAGCATCGAGAAGATCATTAAGAGATTATGAAGAACAACTTGTGTGGATTTTTACTGGTTGATTG
>JACCEE011101993.1_pt1 | contig 25603 bp, 26 predicted proteins | sample 7449931 | NCBI WGS metagenome assembly JACCEE01 (sample SAMN15323457, study PRJNA562643) | freshwater metagenome | isolation source: river surface water | place: USA:Blue River Watershed | collected 2017-08-19 | reverse complement strand
GTGACCGTGGCGCCACTCGGGCCGCAAGAGCTTGACCCAGCCCGAGACAAAATAGGAGCTCACCACATACACCGTCACGTACCACAGGCCCGCACGCCAACCCAGCGTCGGGTTGTCGGTGAAGTGAACCGTCAACTGCGCAATCAACAGGCCGGTCACGCTCACCAGGGTCATGAAATCGCTGCCGCCATTGAAGGCCCCGCGCCAGCGAAACAAGAGCAGCACGCTGCTGATAAACAGCGCCACCGCCAGCCCCACACTGACCCAACCGCTCAGCAAGGCCAGTGCCATGCCCAGACGCAGCGTCAGTAGCGCGACATAGCCCGGTCCTTGCACGACGTGGTCCAGCACGCTGCGCACCCACACCGGGCGAGACGGCACCTCCTCGCGTTGAATAGGCCAGGAGCCCACACGGTCCAGGGTGAGCAAGCGGAAAAATTCCGCGGTCTGCAGCAGCAAACTCCAGCCCAGCAGGGCCAGGAAGAGGCGGGTGGCGATCTGCAGGTCCATCGATCAATCCCACACAGCCAAGACGGGAGATTGCAACATCAACTCGCTGCGGGTGGACGCAGGCAACTCCATGCGCAACTCGAACTGGAATCGCTCGACCCGGGGGAGAGTCGCGGCGATCATGGGCGTGTCCCCCCAGCGGTCGCCTTGAATGGCCTGGTGCGCCAGTCGAGTGACCAGGCGATACGTCGGCAGCTGACTGGCATCCGCCCCGTCGGGCAATGCATTCAGATCGCTGGCGAAATGGTCCACCAGGTTCTGATGCGACAACGCGAGGTTCACCGCTGGGTTGTGAAACAGATGATGCCAGCGGCGGGGCAACCGCGGGTACACCTGATACCAGCCCGTCCACTCGCCCGCGGCTTGGCCACGAACATACAAGTGAGGCACATGGCCCACCGCATGAAAAAACTTCCAGTTGGGAAAAAAGGCGCGCAGGAAAAACAGCCATGGCCCCTGAATCACCTTCGAACTCCACAGCAAGGTGATAAAGAGCAGCGCAAAGTACGCCAGGATCAAAACAGCGGTCAGGTCCACAGGGTGAAGTCTAGCGTGCCCGTTAGCGCACTGGCCCGTTAGCGCACTGGGCCGCCAGATCCCTTGACGGGCTCCACGGACGGGCGATCCGCTGACGCCTCATGGGAGACAGACCCGAATGGCCGACTCTGGCACATCCCGATACACTGAAGCGATACCAAGCTACTGGGCCTCGCCCCGTTTCGCCATGGGTTTGTTCTCTCCGCTCCCCCCCGCCCCCGCGTCGGCCATCGACTCACGACAGGCCGCGTGGCGCCTGTTCATCACTTTGCTGCTGATGACCTTTGGCTCAAGCGGTATGTATGTCTCGTCGGTCGTGATGCCTCAGGTGCAGGCCGATTTCGGCATCAGCCGTGCGGCGGCTTCCATGCCCTACACATTGATGATGCTGGGCTTTGGCGTGGGTGGCATGCTGATGGGGCATCTGAGTGATCGCCGAGGCATCGCGTTCTCGCTGGCGATCGGTGCACTGGGCGTGGGCAGTGGCTACATCCTGGCGGGCATGACCCAGCAGGTCTGGCTCTTCATGCTGATCAACGGATTGCTGCTGGGGTTTCTGGGTATCTCGGCCACTTTTGCGCCGCTGGTGGCCGACACCTCGCTGTGGTGGAACCGGCGCCGCGGCATTGCGGTGGCCATCTGCGCCAGTGGCAACTACCTGGCCGGTGCGCTGTGGCCCCCCTTGACGCAGGTGGGGGTGGACGCACTGGGCTGGCGCACCACGTATCTGTTGCTGGGTGTGTGCTCGATGGTGGGCATGGGCCTGCTGGCGCTGCAAATGCGGCAACGGCCGCCCGAGCAGGCCGCTCCCACGCCCCCCCTGGGCAGTACGGTGGTGCACGATACCCAGCGGCCGTTTGGCTTGAGCACCCGCACGGCTCATGGCCTGTTGTGGGTAGCGGGTCTGGCGTGCTGTGTGGCCATGTCCATGCCGCAAGTGCATATCGTGTCCTATTGCACCGACCTGGGGTTTGGCGCCGTGCGCGGGGCTGAAATGCTCTCGCTCATGCTGGCCAGTGGCATCGTGAGCCGTCTGGTCTCGGGCATGATTTGCGACCGCATCGGCGGTCTCAAAACACTGATCCTGGGCTCGGTGCTGCAAGGCGTGGCCTTGTTCCTCTTCCTGCCGTTTGATGGCATGGTGGCGCTCTATATCGCGTCGGCCCTGTTTGGCCTGTTCCAGGGCGGTATCGTGCCGTCTTACGCCATCATCATTCGCGAGCATTTCAGTCCCAAGGAAGCCGGTTCACGCGTGGGCTCGGTCATCATGGCCACGCTGGTCGGCATGGCACTGGGTGGCTGGATGTCCGGCAAGATTTTCGACCTCACGGGCTCTTACCATGCAGCGTTCATCAATGGCATCGCCTGGAACCTGTTGAATCTGACGATCGCGGTGTTTTTGTACTGGCGCTATCGGCGCAGTCAACGATCGGCTGCGCCTGGCGAGTGAACCCGCATCCCCAGCAGGACGTCTCTCAGCGATCGGCACCTGGGGCGGTCACCCGCGCCCGTCCCTTCGCCATGTCCAGTGGCCACAGCCACCACAGGCCCAGCATGAAGAAGCACGCCGTGGCGCCAATGGCCAAGCGCTGATGGCCTGCTGTGAACCAGGTGATCAACCCATAGAGCAATGGACCCGCAATGCTCGCAGCGCGGACCGCAAAACTCCACAGTCCAAAAAACTCTGCTGTCTGCGCCGGTGGGGTGAGCAAACCCGCCATGGCACGACCGGCCGATTGGCTGGATCCCAGGCACAGCCCCGCCAGCACGGCCGCGCCCCAGAAAACCGGCTTGGTGTGGGCCAAGGCCACGATGACGCAGGTGATGATCCAGCCCACCAGTGTGACGGCCAGGGTGCGTTGATGGCCCCAGCGGTCCTGCGCATGCCCCAGGCTGAAGGCACCCACCGTGGCCGCGATATTCAGGGCGAAGATGAGCACCATGGTTTCCTGTGGCTGAAAACCCATCACCTGCTCGGCGTAAATGGCGGCCAAGGTGATCGCCACCGCGACCCCGGCCTGGTATGCCACGATGCAGGCCAGTAGCCGGGCCAGTTCTGGGTAGTCCTTCAAGCGGTGCAGGCTCTGGCGCAGTCGCTGCCATTGCCCCATTGGGCTCGATCCCCCGGACAGGGCGCCCCCCGAGGCGGGCAGACCCCGGTCTCGCAACCAGGCAAAGGTGAACAAGGACGCTCCTCCATAAAAGAGCGCCGTGATCACCAGGGTGACCGGCACGAACGACGCTGCAGGCTCACCCTTGGCCTGAGCCTGCAACACATAGGCCAGGCACAGGCCCAGGCACAGCATGCCCCCAACATAACCCAGGGCCCATCCCCAGCCGCTCACGCGCCCCATGCCAGGCCCCGTGGCCAACTCAGGCAAAAAGGCGGCAATGAGCGACTCTCCGATGGTGTAAAACGTGTTGGAGGCGATGATCAGTAGCATCCCCAGCGCCACATCGCCTGGCCCCACCCATCCCAAGGCCAGGGTGCTCAGGACACACCCCGAGGTGGTCAGCGCCAACAGGCGTTTTTTGGTGCCATGCCGATCACACCACGCCCCCAGCACCGGCATGGTCAGCATCACCAACGCGTACGACACACTCAAGGCGAAGGTCCAGGCCAGGGGGGCCCAACTCGCGCCTTGCGCCACCCCGCCGACGAAAAAGGCCGAGAACACGGCGGTGATCACCACCGTGGTGTAGCCAGAATTGGCAAAGTCGTACAGGGCCCACCCCAGCACCTCGCGACGCCGCACCCCGGGGTTCAGAGTCGACGAGGGGGGAGGAGGGCTGGGGGTGTGGGACTCGGTGGGCAAACTGTCAACAGAGGGGGGCATGGACGGTTGCGCTCCTGTGGGGCGGGTGTCCTCGCCAACCGATAGGTGCCGAAGACCCTGACTTACATCAATTTGATATCGAAAAACCGCGGCAAGGGCCCCTGAATTCGATACAGTGCTGGGCAATATTTTGCACGGCACAGGAGTACTTGATGAACCAGCCCAGCAAGCCCTCAGATCCAGCGTCCGACAACCCAGTGGGGCAATTCTCCCACGCCCACGTGGGCATTCTGATGCAACTCGACCGCTTGTCCACCCTACCCGCCTTGCTCGCCCCTGCACGGATGGCGCAAGACACGGCGCAACGCGTTGTCGATTTTTTCCGAGAGGCGGTCTTTGAACACCACCAGGATGAAGAAGAGGCCTTGTTTCCTGCCCTGCTCGAGAGCGCTCATGCTGGCGAAGAACGCCAACGGGTGAACACCCTGGTGGACGCGCTCACGGCAGAACACCGCGTGATCGAAGGTTTATGGCGACAACTCGAGCCCGAGTTGAAGCATGTCGCCCAGGGACGCAGCTTTCACATCAATGCGCCTGTGCTGGACGACCTGGTGTCTCGCTACCGGGCTCACGCCCAGGTCGAGGAAACCCAGTTGCTGCCCTTGGCAGACACCATCCTGGGGCGCCATGGCAACCACATGGCGGCCCTGGGACTGTCCCTGCACATGCGCCACCAACCGCCGCCCATCGGTCATATCTGAGGAGGGCCGGCCAGGCCTTGCTGACGTGCGTGGGGAGTTCAGCGTCCCCGGCACCACTTGCACTCGCGCACCATCCTGGCACACTAGGGGTTCCAAGCAGACTCAGAGTCCCCATGAAGCTATTCGCCGCCACCCTGATCCTGTTACTGACCAGCCAACTCGCCTGGGGGCAAAAGCCCAAGCCCAAAGAGGACTACGAAGGGTGCGACGGCATCCAGGACGCCGACCGCCGGACGTATTGCAAAGCGATTGACAAGGGGGACGCGGGGTTGTGCAAGAAAATTGGCAACAATGACCGCCGACAGCTTTGCCTGGCCAAGCTCGAAAATTCAGCCAAGCATTGCGAGCGTATCTCGGACAACAAGACCAAACAACGATGTTTACAGAGTATCCGATGAGGGGTCCCGTTGATTCCGGTCTGTGAGGGAGAGATTCCACCAGGGTCATCCTAGTGAGGTTTTGGCGAAAATCCCCTTCGCCGGCATAATGCGACAAAGGCCAATTATGTCGAACACCAACGCTTACCTTCGATTTCTGAATTTGTTGCGCGCAGTGGAAGTCAGTTTTCTCCCGCCTGGTTTGGACCCCACTGCGAAATGCTTGCTTGAGCGCATTGCCTGTCAACACGACCAGGGGCAACCGCTGACCATCACCGAGGCCATGGCCTTGCACGAGGTGGCGTCCCCGGCCACGATCCATCGCAAGATTGACGATTTGCGTACAGCTGGTTTGGTAGACACCGAGTTTCAAGGCGCCAACCGTCGCACCAAATACCTCATCCCCACCCGCAAGGCGCGTAAATATTTCGACAAGGTCAATGCCTTGCTCCCCAACGCCCTGTCTGCGCACTGACGCAGACCATTCCGCACCCGCAATGCTTGCGTGAGGGTCACGCATGGCTGTGAACCGCCCTCCCTATTTCGCCGCTGTGCTCACCGTGGTGGGGTGTGGCATGGTCTACGCGCTGTTTTTTTTATTGAACCACCTGATGTTCCAACAACTGGAATTTGTTCAGGGGGTGAATTGGGTGTTCTTGCCCAGCGGGATGCGACTGTCGCTGGTGATCATCTTCCTGGAATGGGGCGCTTTGGGCATTGCCCTGGCCTCCATGGCCATTTCTTTTTTTGGCTATGAGATGTCAGCCTTGAATGCCATGGTCACGGGTGGGATTTCGGGGCTGGCGCCTTGGCTCGCCAGGCGTCTTTGCATGGATGGGCTGCAGCTGAATCCGGACATCCAGTATTTGAAGCCCAGGCAATTGATTCAACTCACGGTGGTTTTCTCCATCATCAGTCCGGTCTTGCATCAACTCTGGTTTTTCTGGCAAGACTCCAGCACCCAATTTGTGCAAGCCACCTTGGTGATGATCGTGGGTGACTTGCTGGGTTGCCTGATCATTCTGTGGGGTCTGCGCCTCTTCGTCTGGTGGCTGAGATCCAGGCGTGTTCAGGACTGATGCAAGCCGCCACAAGCCCCGCGCTCGGCGGGACTTGTTCGCGTCCTTCAACAAGTCATGCTCAAAAACGGTAGCCCAACCCCACGCCGAAGAAGGTCGGATCGAGCTTGAGTGTGCCCGCATTCACGCCTGCGGCGGTGACAACATCGGTTCGGATATAGACCTTCTTGAGGTCAACATTCAAGAACCACTTCTTGTCGAGCGGGAAATCCACACCCACCTGCAGAGCCCCACCTGTGCTGCTGCTGTCCAGGGTGTATTGACCGTCCGCCACATTCACGCCGGTGATCTTGGTGTAGTTGACCCCCAGTCCCAGGTAGGGCTTGAATCCATCCAGGCCGGTCCAGTGGTACTGAAACGTCAACGTCGGGGGCAGGTGCGTGAACCCCCCCAGATCGCCTGATTCAGCCCTCACGATCTGGCGCTGGGGCACGGTCAATACCAATTCAGCCGCCCAGTTGGGCGTCCAGAAATAGCTGATATCCAATTCGCCGATGATTTTGTTGTTGGCGCCCAATCCAACGACACTCGTCGAATTTTCATTCGCCATGTCCAACTGCACGGCTCGCAAACGCACCAACCACGGGCTTTCCTGCGCCAGGACCTGACCTCCGCCCAAGGCTGCCACCACGGCTGCTACGCATATCAATGGTTTGTTCATCATCGCTCTCGCTTTCTTCCAATCGGGCTGATTCCCTTGATGGAATTGGACGCTGTAGAGGCGGTGAACGTGTTGACGGTTGTCAAATCCCCGGGCAACCTGGTTTGCGATGCGTCAAGACACTGTTGGGTTGACTCGCAGGGGCGTCTTCACTTTTTTGACGAACTGTCCGGAATGACGGCATCGATCACCGCCCCCGTGGCTTTCACACCCGTGGACACCACGGTGGACACGGTGGTCACGGCCAAGTCGGCCACTGCCACCACGGCGCAACCCGAGAGGCACACGATCACCAACAGGCACAGCACCATGACACGCGCTGGCGAACTGACAAAGAGGGTTCTGATCATCTCTGCAGTATAAAAGGGGCGGCTCTCACCGCCTCCCGGCATCTGACACCTGGCGGTAGAACTCGTTGACACGGGTGAGGTGGTCACGCATGGCCTGTTCGGCCAGGTCAGGGTTGCGCTGCTCGATCGCTTGCAGAATTCGCTCATGCTCGGACAATGTCACCGCTTCAGCACCCGGCGCGCGCACGATGGATCGGGAGTACTCGTTGGCCCAGCCAAACATGGCCTCAACGATGGCCGGAAAAATCGGATTGCCCGATATGCGCGCAATCTCGCGATGAAACTGCATGTCGCGTTCAATGAAATGCGCCGAATCTTCGATCGCGTCCTGATGACGTTTCCAGCATTCACGCAACACCGCCACGTCAGCCGGCGTGGCGCGCTCAGCGGCCAGGCGCACCATGCCCGTCTCCAGAAAAAGTCGCGCCTCTTTGACATGCTCAAGCATCTGCGGCTGCATGCGCAGCAGGTGTCGGGTGCCTTCGGCCATCTGGCGGATCAGCACATGCGCGGTGGGGACCACCACCCGGGCGCGCTCGCCGTGCGAAATCTCCACAATGCCGGAGCGCGCCAGCTCCTGCAAGGCTTCTCTCACGGCCACCCGCCCCACACCATAGAACTCCATCAACTCCCGCTCTGAGGGCAGTTGATCGCCAGGGCGGATCTCGCCCGAGTTGATGCGGTGCAGCAGCCGGTCCTGCACCTCCTGGTACAGCTTGCGGCGGGCGATCGGGTCTTGGCTCATGGCTGCGCAGTCGTCCTACCGAGGGCGACCGTGCTCAAGCACACAGCAGCAGAGTCAGTCATTGACCACCCCCGACAACACCTCGCCATAAAACGAGGGCGTTCCCATCTGCCCCCCCTTGAGCACCAACTCCAGACCATCACGACGTGCATCATCCGACCAGGCGCGACACAGAGGCGCGCCCGGTCTCAAACCAGCCAACACGGTCAACGCCTGTACCCCCAGATGGCTGGCCACAGCCCCGGAGCTGTCGCCACCGGCCACCACCACGCGACGCAGATCACTGCGATCCAGCAGTTGTTTCATCACCTCGGCGAGGGCGTCGCCAATCGCTTCAGCGGCCTGCGCTCGCTCCAGGCCAACCGTCTTCACCCAACCCTCAAACCCGGTCACCGCGGGATCATCAGGACCCATGGCGGAGTACACCAGCGGCGAGCGTCCAGACGCCAGGGCCTGCAAACTGCCACGAACCACACGTTCAATTTCCATCGAACGTGACGGCGCCTCCAGGCAGGCCGCTACCTCCAGCCGCTCGCCATGAAAGCCGTGTGCAAGTGCCCATTCAATTTGCTTGCCACTCATCACCGAACAACTGCCACTGACCACGGCGATGACAGGGGCTGGGGCTGCAGCGGGCAACGAGGGCTGCTCGGGCAACCAGCCGCGGCTGCGCCAATACGCCACCAGCGCGTATTGCAACCCCGACGAGGAAGCGCTGAACAACCCCTCGTCTCGGTGCTCCCACACCAGTCGCCCCGCCTCGCACTGGGAGACGGGGTCCATCACATCGATCATCACCACCGGTTGATCATCGCCCTGCAGTGCGCGCAGACGCGCCTCGCCCTGCCCCTGGCTGATTTGCATGGCGTCGATCAACTCGATGCGTTGGGTGGTTTGACGCCCCAGATGCACGCGCAGATCCGCCTCGTCCATGGGCGTCACCGGATGACGTGACATGGAAGGATGGCGATCGATGCGATACACCTCACCCATGAAACCCGCGAACAGTTGACCGAACACCTGAAAACGCTGCAGGCGTGGCGCTCCCACCACCGTTGGCGACCAACGCGCCGAGGTACCCGCCAGACCCAGTTCGATCGCCTGCCCGATGGACCCCACCTGGGGCGCGGAATCAAAGGTGGAGCACACCTTGTATTGCAGGATGGGCGCGCCGAGTTGTCTCAGGCTGTTGAAAGCTGCAGGCAGGTGCTCGCGCATCCAGGCCGGGTCGCGACCGCGTGAGGTACCGGCCAGTCCCACACAACGCATATTGGCGAAACACGACAGCACCTGCGGACTGGGCGCTTGAATGAAGAGCACCGTGGGCACACCCGCCGCGGTAAACGCCTCCATGACATCGGTGGAGCCGGTGAAGTCGTCACCGTAGTAGGCCAATAGCGGGCCTGATGGCAGACCGGACTCAGGGTCACGGGCCATGCGAGAAGGTGTCATGGTCTCATCCGGCACTGGAGGGCTCACCAGAATGTCAAGGCCGAGCGCAATGCCGCACGCTCCTTCGCCGCCTCTTGCAAGGACTGACCGCTGCGTGCAGCCTCCCAGGCTTCTCGCAAGGCGGTCACGCCGGCGGCTACCCCCTGTGGGTGGCCAAAGATACCGCCGCCCGCCGTGACGATCAAGTCGTCATTCCCCAACGCGGCATAGGTATCGTGGGCTTGCAACCCGGTTTGTGCCGAACTGAACACGGGCACCGATGCGGTGAGTTGCCCCTCAAACCAGGGCTCCTGCACCGATCGTGCGGCGCGTACCACCACCTCGTCAGGCTCGCTGAACTTGTTGCGCAAGCCGTTGACGTGCAAATGATCAGCACCGGCCAGACGCCACAGCAGTTGCCAGGGACGAAAGTCCCAACCCAGCGCCGGGCTGCGACTGAGATAGCCCCACCCCGCGCGGTGTGCGTGCAAAGGCAGTTGGGCATACCGGCGCAAGGCCGTCATGCCACTCAAGCCCACCGAATGGACACACACCATCACGCACGTCCCCCCATGCTGGAGGACCCAGTCATGACGACGTTGCATCTGATCGAGATCGCCCGTGATGTTGAAGGCCACCATCACCTGACGCCCTTGGCGATCGGCTGCTTCGTTGACCACACGCATGACTTCCACCACGCGCTCGTTGAAAGGGCAATGGGGACCATCGGCCTGCAACTCATCGTCCTTGATGAAATCGATGCCGCCCTCCACCAACAGCCGAACCTGCTCGGCCGTTTCGCGAGGGTTCAGGCCCACACTGGGTTTGATGATGGTGCCGATCAAGGGCCCCTGCGGCACACCACTCAATTGCCGCGTCCCCGGCATCGCAAACGCCGGACCCGGGTAAGCGCGAACAAACGCATCGGGCAGTTTCAGGTCCAACAACCGCAAGCCTGAGACCTGCCGCAACTCGAACAGATTGCCCGCAACGGTGGACATCAGGGTGGGCAGACACGGCCCCAGGTTCTCCAGCGGCCAGGACAATTCCAGTTGGCATTGCGTGTACCGGGCAGACGCCATCCCCCCTGGCAAGCTGGGTTGGGCGGACGTGCCAACAACATCCAGGCGCTCCACCCGTGCACCCGCACGTTCTTTCAACTCGGCCGTTTCGGTGGCCAGTTTGAGAAAGGTGCCGCTTGACTGCTCGCCTGCAATCACTTCGGCAGCACGCTGGGGATCATCACCGGTTTCCAGCCAGTAGGTGGCGTGAATACGTGGGCTTGTCATGAGAACTCGCGGTTATTCGTAGCCCATGGCACGAGGAAGCCAGGTGCTTAGCCACGATGCGAAGGTCAGCAACCCCAGCACCACGCCATGCGCCCACAGGAAGGGTTTGAGTTCACGGGTCAGGTCTGACAGCGGCACGCGCGATTCCTTGAAAGTGCCGTTCAGGTGATGCGCTCGATGCTGTCGGCGATTTCCTGACGCTCGAAAATCTGTTTCCAGTCGTCGCGCATCAGGCGGGGTTTGCCAAAGGTGATGGCCTTGTTGCAGGCATCCGAGAACTGTCCTGGTATCTGCTTGAAAATGACCGCCGACAAAATGGTCATGTGTCCCAGCAGAAAGTCGCGCGCGGCTTCGGCGGGCACCCCCCGCGCCACCACCTCGTCCATCGCCTCGCGCATCACATCGAGCAAAGTCGCGCAGACGGTCTCTGACAAGCCCGGCTCCAGCAAAGCCATTTGCTCCACCGTCACCCGGTAGGAGCGCAGCACCGGTTGGTAGATCGTCTTGGCAATGTCTTCGCCCAAGGCATAGGCCTCATCGGGTCCTTGCATCAAGGCGTTGACGATGGACTGCGGGGCGTTCACGCCGCCAAAATAGTCCGGGTCGCCCTCCTGGTGCACACGCGGATGGAAGATGCTGGGATGGCAGGGGTGAGCCACAAAGTACACCAGATCGGGACGCTGGGGCAGATGACCGGCGAAGGGGGCCGCCGCGTCCAGCGTCATCACCAGGGTGCCCGCTTTGAGTTTGGGTGCGATCTCCGCAGCGAGTTGGCCAATCAACGTGTCAGGCACGGCCAGAATCACCACATCGACGTTGTGCAGCGCATCGTCCACCGGGCAGCATTCCACGCCGAGTTCGTCGCGCAAGCGCTGACGACCCACCTCGCCGACTTCCACGTGACGCACCTGGTAGGACGAGCCCTGGAGGTTTTTAGACAAGCGCACGCCCATCTTGCCGCCGGCGCCAAACAAAGCAATCGAAGTCATGTCATACCGTCCACTCGAAAAGTGGCGTGATGGTATGATGAGTTACCCTGAAATTGATCAGGGTTAACACTAATCATAGTCATTTTAAATGTTTAAAAAGACAATCAAGAGTCAGCGACCGCTCACCCTCATTGCAGGCGTCTGCAAACGGCTGCGGTGAACTCGGTGCAGCGGGTGGTCCCGCCCTGGTCATGCGGCACGGCCTCACCCTCAGCCAGCACCGCTTCCACCGCGTGTTCAATGCGTTGCGCCGCGCCCAACAGGCGGGTGTCCTGGTGCTCGTCGCCCAGCCAGCGCAACATCAGCGCTCCCGAGAGGATGGTGGCCACCGGACTGGCACACCTCGGGGCCAATGCCGTCGCCGTCGATGGTGACAATCTGGTAACTCACGACTTCTCCGCCAGGTAGCCAATCAACTCTGGCAGGAAAGCATTGGGGTCACCGGCCTCACAGGCCCATGCCAGCGTCTGCTGAACGGCCTGTGCAATGCCGTGATGCGCCTGTGTGTCCGTGGCCATCTGGTTGTAATAGGTCAGGTCCTTGAGCGCGTTGGCCACACTGAAGCGAAGATTGGACGAATCCCCCGAGGTGACAAATGGCTTGATGCGGTCCAGCGCCGCGCCCCAGCCACCGCCCACCGACAGCACTTGCACAAAGGTCTCACCACTCACACCGGCACGGCGTGCGCAGGCAGCGGCCTCGGACAACAACGCCACCGAGCCCAGCGACACATAGTTGTGCAGCAGTTTCATCTGATGCCCCGCGCCCACCGGGCCGGCGTGTACGATGTTCTCGGCAAAGCAGGCCAGGATGGGATGGCACAGGGCCAACAAATCGGCATCGCCACCCACCAACAAATTGAGCTTGCCAGCGGCGGCCTCCTTGGGTGTGCGCGTCATGGCGGCATCAAGGAAGCGACCTCCCGCAGCGCTGACCTGCTGTGCCAGCTGAACCGTGGACGCGGGCACCGCCGTCGAGCAATCGATCACGATGGAGCCGGGCTTGAGCCCGTTGAGCACGCCCGCTTCCCCCGTGAGCACAGCTTCGACTTGGGGTGAGCCCGTCACGCACAAGATGATGATGTCCGAGTGCTGCGCCACCGCCATGGGGGTTGCCACTGTCTGGGCACCACCCGCGATCAGCGCCTCCAGGGGCTGGTTGCCCGGGTGCTCCAGCAAGGTCAGTGCATGGCCATGCTTTTGCAGGTTGGTGGCAATGCCGTGGCCCATGAGGCCAATGCCAATCATTCCAAGGTGTGTCATGTGCAACTTCCTGTAGCAGCCTCAACGGGCCGTGAAGGTTCGGGCCAGCAAGGCCCTTGGCATGACTGTACCCGCAGTGCGCGCGACGTCAGGGCGGCAGTGTTGCGCCCGCGTCAGACGGGGCGTCATCGTCATCGCGTGCCGCCTCGGCCCAGGCGGCGGGCAGGGTTTTGGTGGGTCGCAAGCCCAGTTCGCGCAGCATCTCGGCCTGGCGCACCAGGTTGCCGCGACCGGAGGAGAACTTGCCGCGCGCCCGCTCGTAACTCCTCTGTGCCTGACCCAGACGCTCGCCGAGTTGATCCAGGTCCTCGACAAAACCCACCAGCTTGTCGTACAGCTCGGCCCCGCGCGAGGCGATGTCCTGGGCATTGCGCGATTGCGCCTCTTGCCGCCACAGGTGTTCCACCGTGCGCAACACAAACAGCAAGGTCGAGGGACTGACCAGCAGCACCTGTCGGTTCCACGCTTCCATGTACAGGTCCGGGTCGTGGGCAATCGCCATCATGAAGGCTGGCTCCACCGGGATGAACAGCATCACGAAGTCGAGCGAGCGGATGTCGTGAATCTGCTGGTAGTTTTTGGACGACAAACCGCGAATGTGGTTGCGTAAGGACTCCACATGGCGCTTGATGGCCGCTTCGCGCTGTATATCGTCTTCTTGCGTGGCCGCCTGCTCGTAGGCCACCAGCGACACCTTGGCATCCACCACCAGAAAACGTTCATCGGGCAGGCGAATCACCACGTCGGGCACGGCCCGGCTGCCGTCTTCGCGCGTGTGGCTCTCTTGCACCACGTACTCATGGCCTTTGCGCAATCCCGAGCCTTCGAGCACACGCTCCAGAATCAATTCGCCCCAGTTGCCTTGCGCCTTGTTCGAGCCCTTGAGCGCTTGCGTGAGGTTCTTGGCGTCGGCACTCAGCACCTGGTTAAGTTCCATCAACTGCTTGACCTGCCCCGCCAGTTCAGAGCGCGCGCGGCCTTCGGTGTCATAGACGTGCTCCACTTTTTTCTGAAATTCGGCGATCTTCAAACCCAAGGGTCCTAACAGCTCTCCCAGACGAACGGCGTTGGTTTCGGTGAAGCGTTTGCTCTTGTCTTCCAGGATGTCGTTGGCCAGATTGCGGAACTGTTCGCTCAAGGATTCGCGCGCCTGGGTGAGCAGCTGAATTTTTTCCTGCGTGTGCCGACGCTCGTTATCGAGTTCGGTGGAGAGCGTGGCAAGTTCACGGGTCAATGCCACTTCGCGTTGCCTCAACCCCTCGAGTTCGCGCTGCACCTGTTCGCGCTGCTGCCGCATCTCCAGGGTTTGCTCCTCTTTCGCCTGCAGTTGGGCGATGTGCGTCGCGAGTTGTTCCTTGAGTGCGGTCAACTCGGGGGTCTGGACTTGCGAGGGCGCACGGCGCGCCCACCCAACGGCCAGCCCTGCGCCCAGCAACAGGCCGAGTACACCGATAAGCGTCAGCGTTGTCAGATCCATGATGCGTCCGTGTGAAGCGCCGATGTTCAGCGGCCAGTTTCAGGCCTTGGGCACTCGGCCCACCGTCGTGGGAGCGGCCAAGAAGTCAAAGTCCACGCCTTTGTCGGCCTGGGTGACGGTCTCTAAAAACAGCTTGCGGTAGCCGCGGTCGGCCTTGGGCGCCACCACCGGGCGAGCCTCCTGACGACGCGCCAATTCTTCATCGCTGACCAGCAAGGCAATCTCGCGCTGGGACACACTCAGGCGGATGCGGTCGCCCGTTTGCACGTAGGCCAACGGCCCTCCAATCGCCGACTCGGGCATCACATGCAGCACGATGGTGCCAAACGCTGTGCCGCTCATGCGACCATCGGAAATGCGCACCATGTCTTTCACACCGGCACGTGCCAATTTGCGTGGGATCGGCAGGTAGCCGGCCTCGGGCATGCCGGGTGCTCCCTTGGGGCCGATGTTTTTCAGGACCAGCACATCGTCGGCCTGCACATCCAGGTCATCGGCGTCGATGCGCGCAGCCATGTCGGCCAAGTTTTCAAACACCACGGCACGGCCTTCATGCTCCATCAACTCGGGCTTGGCGGCCGACTGCTTGATGATGGCGCCCCCGGGGGCCAGGTTGCCGTGCAACACAGCGATACCGCCTTGCGGGTAGATCGGGTGGGAGCGAGGGCGCACCACGTCTTGCTTGAACGACGGCGGCGCGAGGTCAATCTCTTCGCCGAGCGTGCGCCCCGTGACGGTCAAGGCATCCAGATGCAGCAAAGGCTTGAGTTCGCGCAACAACGTGGTCATGCCACCCGCTGCGTGGAAGTGCTCCATGTAATGCTGTCCCGACGGTTTGAGGTCAACCAGCACCGGTGTCTCGCGGCCCATGCGGTCCAGCGCGTCAAGATCCACCTCCAAGCCCATGCGACCAGCAATCGCTGTCAGGTGAACAATGCCGTTGGTGGAGCCCCCAATGGCCAGCAACACCCGCATCGCATTTTCAAAGGCCTTGGCGGTGAGGATCTGATCAATGCCCAGGCGTTTTTTGGCCAGCTCCACCGCTTGAGCCCCGGTGCGCTCGGCCACGCGCATGCGGTCTGCCGTCACGGCAGGCGGTGAGGCGCCGCCCGGCACGGTCATGCCCAGCGCCTCGGCGATACAAGCCATGGTGCTGGCCGTACCCATGACCGAACACGTGCCCACGCTGGCCACCAGCTGGTTGTTGACCTCGGTGATCTCGGCCTCGTCAATGTCGTCGGCGCGGAACTTGCCCCAGAAGCGGCGGCAATCGGTGCACGCACCCACCGTCTCTCCCCGGTGCGAACCGGTCAACATGGAACCGGTGATGAGCTGGATGGCGGGAATGCCCGCCGAAGCGGCCCCCATCAACTGGGCCGGTACGGTTTTGTCGCACCCCCCAATCAGCACCACCGCATCCATGGGCTGGGCGCGAATCATCTCTTCGGTGTCCATGGACATGAGGTTGCGCATGTACATGCTGGTGGGTTGCGCAAAGCTCTCCCCGATGGAGATGGTGGGGAACTTCACCGGCAGACCGCCCGCGAGCATGATCCCTCGGTTCACCGCTTCAATCAGCTGCGGCATGTTGCCGTGACACGGGTTGTAACCACTCCCCGTGTCGATCACGCCGATGACCGGACGGTCCAGCGCTGCGTCGGTGTAGCCCGCACCCTTGATGAAAGCCTTGCGCAAGAAGAGCGAGAAGCCGGCATCCCCGTAGTTGGTGAGGCCTTTGCGCATGCCAGTGGCTTGCGCGTGATGAGCAGTACCGGTGGGGTTCTTGGGATCAGTCATGAGGTCTTTGTTCTGTCGAAGGAAGAAACATTGTCACGCCCCGGACGGAGGAGTGCGCACAAAAAGGCATTTCAGTCGATAATTTTCCGAATCGCCCAGGGCGGGCGCAGCCTCAACCATACACCACAATGAATACTCTCAAAGGCATCTTTTCCCCGGTCCTGACCCCCTTCAACGAGGACTATTCGCCGGATGCGGACCGGTTGGTGCGGCACTGCCGCTGGCTGGTCGACCAGGATGTGGGGCTGGCTGTGTTTGGCACCAATTCGGAAGCCAACTCGCTCGGGGTCCAGGAAAAGCGCGCACTGCTCGACGCCTTGCTGCAAGCGGGCATCCCGGCTTCGCGCATGATGCCCGGCACCGGCAGCTGCGCCTTGCCTGAAGCCATCGAAATGACCCGTCACGCGGTACAGGCAGGCTGCGGCGGCGTGCTGATGCTGCCGCCCTTCTACTACAAGGGGGTCAGTGACGAGGGCATTTACCGTTACTTTGCCTCGGTGGTGGAGGCGGTGGCGGACCGTCGGCTGCGTGTTTACCTGTATCACATCCCGCCGGTGTCACAAGTGCCGATCTCGCTGGGTTTGATCGGACGGTTGCTCAAGGCGTATCCCGGCACCATCGCCGGCGTGAAGGACAGCTCGGGCAACTGGGACAACACGGCCGCCATGCTGCGCGAATTTCAGCCGCATGGGTTCGACGTGTTTGCCGGCAGCGAAAACTTCCTGTTGGCCACTATGCGCGGCGGCGGCGCCGGTTGCATCACAGCCACCGGCAACGTCAACCCCGGCCCCATCGTGCAACTCTATAAGACCTGGCAACAGGACAACGCCGATGAACAACAACAACGCCTGGACGCCACCCGCGCCGCCTTTGCCCAATTCACGCTCATCCCGGCCATGAAAGCCGCGATTGCCTGGAAGTCAGGACGTGAAGACTGGACCGTGGTGCGCCCGCCCCTGGTCGAACTCACCGCCGAGCAACGGCAGAAACTGCAAGCCTCGCTGGACCAGGCCGGCTTTGACATGCCCAAGGCCGCCACGCTCGGCTAAGAGGCTCACCCATGGCCTCACAACGTCACTCACACGCACGGCGTCGCCTGACCCCCGAGCCGCCACCGGTTTGCTCGAGGCGTCGTCGGTGTGCAGCGTTCAACTGCCTCTCAACTTTGGCCCTCGACATCTGGCGTTCTGCCAAGACGGGCGGTTTCTCTACCTGCTGGGCGAGATGAGCGGCCTGATCGCGGTGTTCGAGCGCAACGCCACCACCGGCGGGCTGGAGCGGGTCCAACGGGTTACGACTGGCGCAGGCGCCAACTGGATTCAGGTGGTGCGCGTGGCCTGAGCGGTGAGACGATAGCCTGTCCCGCGCACCGTCTCCACCATCACCCCCGCTTTGCCCAGCGATTCGCGCAAGCGCTTGATGTGCACATCCACCGTGCGCTCCTCGATGAACACGTGGTCGCCCCAGACCTTGTCCAACAACTGCGAGCGGGTGTGCACACGCTCGGCGTGGTGCATGAGGTAACTCAATAGCTTGAATTCGGTGGGGCCGATCTTGAGTGGCTCGCCCTGGTAACTGACCCGGTAGGTGGCCCCATCCAGCGTCAATTCACCGACCGACACATTGGGTACCGCCTGCTCGGGGGCACGACGACGCAACACCGCGCGAATACGCGCCAGCATTTCGGACACCGAAAAAGGCTTGGTGATGTAGTCGTCCGCACCGGCATCCAGGCCCTTGACCTTGTCGTTTTCATCCACCTTGGCCGTCAGCATGATGATGGGCACACCCTTGGTCCGAGGATCGCTGCGCCACTTGCGTGCCAGCGTGACCCCACTCTCCCCTGGCAACATCCAGTCCAGCAGGATGAGGTCGGGCAACACGGTGTCAATTTCTTTCTGCGCCAATTCGCCGTTTTCGACCCACAGGGGCGATAACCCGTTATGACGCAGGTTGATGGAAATCAGCTCGGCAATGGCCGGCTCGTCCTCAACAATCAAAACACGGGGCGTCGACTTGATGGGCATGGGTGGTTTGCAAGGGGAACGTCACAGCACGTTCGATTCGATGTAGTCGACCGAGGTGTGACGCACGTCCGCCCCTTTGACGATGAAGATGATGAATTCGGCGATATTCTTGGCGTGATCCCCAATGCGCTCGATGGCCTTGGCAATGAACAGCAGATCAAGGCTCGAGGAGATGGTGCGAGGGTCTTCCATCATGTAGGTGATGAGCTTGCGCACAAAACCGTCAAATTCGGCATCCACCTGGCCGTCCTCGCGCAGAATCTCCACCGCCGACACGGCATCCAGTCGGGCGAATGCATCCAGCGCCTTGCGTAGCAAAGCGCTGGCAAGCTCGATCGCCGTGCGCAGGTCCGAGGAGGGCAACGCGCGCGGCATGCCATCAGCGATGATGGACTTGACCATGCGCGCAATGCGCTCGGCCTCATCCCCGACGCGCTCGAGGTTGGCTGTGGTTTTGGAAATGGCCAACAGCAAGCGCAGATCCACGGCGGTGGGCTGACGACGTCCGATGATGGAAGCCAGTTCGCGGTCAATGTCGACTTCCATCATATTCACGCGCGCCTCGTCCGCGATGACCTGATCAGCCACCTCCACACTGAACTCCGACAGGGCATACACCGCCTGGCGAATCTGGGACTCCACCAGACCACCCAACTCCATCACCCGCATGGAGACGTTGTTGAGCTGAGAATCAAACTGGGTCGAAAGATGTTTATCGGGCATGATGCTTCCTTGATAACCGTGGGCGCGCAAGCGGGCTTCAGCCAAAACGGCCGGTGATGTAGTCTTCAGTTTCCTTGCGCTGCGGCTTGAAGAACAATTGTTCGGTGGGACCAAATTCCACCAGGTCGCCCAGGTACATGTAGGCGGTGTAGTCGCTGCAGCGGGCGGCCTGTTGCATGTTGTGGGTGACGATCACCACGGTGTAGTCCTGCTTCAACTCGGTGATGAGTTCTTCAATCTTGGCGGTGGAAATCGGGTCCAAGGCCGAACAAGGTTCATCGAGCAACAACACTTCCGGCTTGATGGCCACGCCACGCGCAATGCACAGACGCTGTTGCTGACCGCCTGAAAGGCCCGAACCACTTTGCTGCAACTTGTCCTTGACCTCGTTCCACAAAGCCGCCTTGCGAAGCGCCCACTCCACGCGGTCTTCCATGTCGCTTTTGCTGAGGTTTTCAAACAACTTCACGCCAAAGGCAATGTTGTCGTAGATGGACATCGGGAACGGTGTGGGCTTTTGGAACACCATGCCGATCTTGGCGCGGATCAGGGCCACGTCGCGCTTGGACTGCAGCAGGTTTTCGCCTTCAAACTCCACCAGACCTTCAGCGCGCTGCTCGGGGTAGAGCTCAAACATACGGTTGAACACGCGCAACAAAGTGGACTTGCCACAGCCCGACGGGCCGATGAATGCCGTGACCTGTTTTTCCGGAATTTCCAGGTTGATATTTTTGAGCGCGTGGAACTTGCCATAATAAAAGTTCAGATCCTGAACCTTGATCTTGGCTTGCGTTTGCAAAGCGGTGTCCATGTTGAATGCTTTCAATCAGACTTTTTGACGGGTGATCACGCGGGCCAGGATGTTCAGGCCCAACACGGCCAAGGTGATGAGAAATACCCCCGCCCAGGCCAGTTGCTGCCAGTTCTCGTAGGGACTCATCGCAAACTTGAAGATGGTGACCGGCAGACTGGCCATCGGCCCCGACAGGCTGGACGCCCAAAACTGGTTGCTGAGCGCGGTGAAGAGCAAGGGTGCCGTTTCACCAGAGATGCGCGCTACGGCCAATAAAACCCCCGTGACCACCCCTGCACGAGCCGCGCGCAAGGTGATGCTGGTGATGACCTTCCACTTGGGCGTGCCCAAGGCGTAAGCGGCTTCGCGCAAGCCCGCCGGCACTAAGTGCAGCATGTTCTCGGTGGTGCGAATCACCACCGGCACCACGATCAGCGCCAGGGCCACCACGCCGGCCCAGCCGGAGAAGGACTTGTACCGTGCCACGATCAACGTGTAGACGAACAGTCCTATCACGATGGAGGGCGCGGACAGCAAGATGTCGTTCACAAAACGGGTGATGGAGGACAGCAGGCTGCGCGGGCTGTACTCGCACAAATAAATGCCAGCCAGGATACCAATCGGGGTGCCCACGAAAGTGGCCAGCATCACCATCAGAAACGAGCCGTAGATGGCGTTGGCCAACCCGCCCTCTTCATTGGGCGCTGGGGTCATTTGAGTGAGCACGGACAGTTGCAAGCCGCCGACGCCTCGCCAGAGCGTTTCCCACAGAATCCAGATCAGCCAGACTAGACCGAAGGCCATCGCCACCATCGACAAAGCAATGGCGATCTGGTTGACCCGTTGACGGGACTTGAATTTAACCAGTCGCGGATCGCTCATGACTTGGCTCCTTCCTGACGCTGCATGCGTGCCAGCAGCCACTTAGACAAGGCCAGCACCACGAAGGTGATGAAAAAGAGAATCAGGCCCAAGTAGATGAGCGAGGCTTGGTGAAGACCATCCGAAGCTTCGGCAAACTCGTTGGCGAGTGCCGAGGTGATGCTGTTGGCCGCCTCAAACACACTCAGCGAATTGAGCTGGTTCATGTTGCCAATGACAAAGGTCACCGCCATGGTCTCACCCAGGGCACGACCCAAGCCCAGCATGATGCCGCCCATCACGCCCGCCTTGGTGTAGGGCAATACCACCTGCGACATCACCTCCCAGGTGGTGGAGCCCAGGCCATAGGCCGATTCCTTGAGCATGGGCGGGGTCACCTCGAACACGTCACGCATCACCGACGCAATGAACGGGATGATCATGATGGCCAGGATGATGCCCGCCGACAAAATACCAATACCCACCGGCGGGCCCGACACCAGGGCGCCCAGCACCGGCACATGGCCCAACCATTGCTGGAGGGGAATTTGCACGTAAGTCGACAGAATGGGGCCAAACACCAGCAACCCCCACATGCCGTAGACAATGGAGGGGATGGCCGCCAGGAGTTCAATGGCCGTGCCCAGCGGTCGTTTGAGCCAGGCCGGCGACAGTTCCGTCAAGAAAAGGGCGATGCCAAAGCTGACCGGCACAGCAATCAACAGCGCGATGATCGAGGTGGCCAACGTGCCATAAATCATCACCAGACCGCCGTAATCATTTTTGACCGGATCCCACACAGAGCGGGTCAAAAACCCCAAGCCGTATTCGTGGATGGCTGGCCATGCACCTGCGACCAATGACAACAGGATTCCGACCAACGCGGCCAGGGTCAAGATGGCTGCGCCCAGGGCTGCCCAGGCGAACAACTTGTCCATCAAGTCGGTCAAGAACCGCGCGCGTGTTTCAGGAGGAGTTGTCATGGGTTGGGCAGTCGGCTCCCGCCCCAACGAGGAGCGGGAGGGGTCTGTGATCAAGGTCGACATGTGACTGTACCGTCAATTGAGCAACATCAGCACAAGGCCAACAGGCTCAGTAGGCAATGGGTTTGCCCGCGCCGTCCTTGATATTGGCCCAGGACTTGCGAATGACATCCTTGACGCTGGCAGGCATCGGCACATAGTCCAGGTCGTCTGCCGTCTTGTCACCGTTCTTGTAGGCCCAGTCGAAGAACTTCAGGGTACTGCTGGCATGGGCCGGCTTGTCTTGCACCTTGTGCATGAGAATGAAGGTGGCACCGGTGATGGGCCATGCATCCTTGCCATTCTGGTTGGTCAGGATCTGGTAGAAAGACTTGTTCCAATCCGCCCCATCTGCCGCGGCTTTGAAAGCGGAGTCATCGGGCGACACAAAAGCGCCCGACGCATTTTTCATTTGCGCAAACACCATTTTGTTTTGCTTGACATACGCGTACTCCACATAGCCAATGGAGTTGGGCAGGCGACCGACAAAAGCGGCCACGCCCTCATTGCCCTTGCCACCCGCCCCGGTGGGCCAGTTCACCGCCGTGCCGTCGCCCACTTTGGCTTTCCATTCAGCGCTGACTTTGCTCAGGTAATTGGTGAACAAAAAAGTGGTGCCCGAGCCGTCCGAGCGGCGCACCGGTGCGATGGCCGCATCCGGCAGGTTCAGCGTGGGGTTCAAGGCCTTGATGGCCGGGTCATTCCACTTGGTGATCTTGGCCAGGAAGATGTCGGCGATCAATTCACCGGTCAGCTTGAGCTGTCCCGGGGCAATGCCGGCAATGTTGACCACCGGCACCACACCGCCAATCACGGTGGGAAATTGCATCTGGTTTTTCTGCGCCAACTCTTCGTCCTTGAGCGGCATGTCCGATGCGCCAAAGTCCACGGTTTTGGCATCGATCTGCTTGATACCGGCGCCTGAGCCCACCGACTGGTAATTGACCTTCAGGTTGGTGGCTTTGTTGTACTCGGACGCCCATTTGCTATACAGGGGGGCTGGGAAGCTGGCCCCAGCACCCGTGATGTCCTGGGCATAGGCCGAAAACGACAGGCCCAGTGCGCAGGCCAATGAAATCAATGAACGTGGCAAGGTGGTCATGAGAAAGTCCTAGGGTGTGTAATAACTGGCGTGACTCTAGTGGGCTTGTGTGACAGTTGCGTGACATATGGCCAACAGACGTCTGGGTTGTGACGAGGGCCCGTTGAGGGGGTCCTGTCCCGACGTGTGATGCCCGTGAAGTACTCGGGACCTTCCCTGTGGCATCAGATTTCCAGGACATAGTGCCCAGGCGCATGGCCCAGCGATGCATGGCCAGCAGCAGATTTCCTCCCCTGGGGCGCTTTGCGCAAAGGTCCGGCCTGCCGCTCCAGCCACTGGGCCCAGGCGGGCCACCATGACCCTGGGTGGAGTGCAACTTCCTGAGCCCAGGTGTCCGGATCCTGGTATTTGGCCCCTTGCTTGCGCCGCGACAACTGGTAATGCCGCGGGGCACTTCCCCCGGGTGGGTTGACCACGCCCACGTTGTGCCCCCCGCTGGTGAGACAAAACGTCAACTCAGTGGAGGTGAAGAGGTGCAGTTTGTACACCGATCGCCAGGGAGAAACGGTGTCGTGCTGGGTGCCCAGACAAAATACCGGCCACCGAACATCCCGCAGCACCACCGGTCGACCCTCGACGAGATAACGCCCCTCGGCCAGATCGTTGTGGCGATACAGGCTGTGCAGGTAGTGGCTGTGCTGACGGTAGGGCATGCGGGTGGCGTCGGCATTCCAGGCCATCAGGTCCGTCACCGGTGCGCGCTGTCCCAGCCAGTAATCGCGGACGATGCGCGAAAAAACCAGGTCGCGCTGATGCAGCCAGGTGAAAGCGCCCGCCATTTGCTTGCCGTCGAGAAAGCCCTGGTCTGACATCACGCCATCCAGAAAGGTCAACTGGCTGTCGTCGATAAACAAGGCGAGTTCGCCCGGTTCGGTGAAGTCCACCTGCGACGCCAGCAGGCTCAAGGATTTCAACCGCGTGTCATCGGTGCGCGCCATCAAGGCGGCGGCAATCGACAGCAAGGTCCCGCCCAGACAATAGCCCACGGCCTGTATCTTTTGCTTGGGCACCCTCTCGCTCACGACGCGAATGGCTTCCATAACCCCATGGTTGAGGTAGTCGTCCATGCCCAGGGCCCAATCTTTGGCCTGTGGATTGCGCCACGACACCATGAACACCGTGTGTCCCCGGTTGACCAAATACCGGACCATCGAGTTGTGGGGTGACAGGTCCAGGATGTAGAACTTCATGATCCACGAGGGCACCATCAGAATGGGGCTGGCATACACCGCGGGTGTTTGGGCGTTGTACTGGATAAGTTCAATCAGGTGATTCCTGTACACCACCTGCCCAGGTGTGATGGCCACCTCATGACCGGGTCGAAAGTGATCGGTGTTCATCGTGGGTTTGTCGGACAGTCGACGCAGCACATCCTCCCACCAGTTGCGCGAGCCTTCCAGCAGGTTGAGCCCCCCGCGCTCGGTGGTGCGATGTAACACCTCGGGATTGGTCCAGAAGAAGTTGGAGGGTGATACGACGTCCAGCAACTGGCGCGAGGTGAAATCCAGCACCCGCTCATGGTGGTGGTTCACGCCAGGCACATCGGTGGTGGCGTTGTGCCACCACTGTTGTTGCATCAAAAAACCCTGGTAGATGGCCTGGTAGGGCATGTGCTGCCATTGCTCAGCGGCGAAGCGAGTGTCCTGCGGCAGAGGATCGATACACGACTCGCAGGGCCGCCAGCTGCTCTGGATCAGGTGCGCCATCAGTTTGCGCGCCTTGTTGCCCGCCTTGAGCGCCAGTTCACGCTGCTTGCCTGGCGAGAAGCTCAGGTGTATGAGCCAATCCACATACGCGTTGAACAATGAAGCCGGCGACAGACCCGAGGTGATCCGAGCGATGTTGGCGTTGATGATCTTGTCCAGATCACACGGAGGCGCAGAGACCGCTTTGGCACTCATGTGCAGTTCTCGATCAGTTTCATACAGGACTTTCCCGTTACAGGGCGCACAACACCCGGACAGCGCCCCCAGCGAGTCGCCCACGCCATTTATCGCGCCTGTTCACTTGAAACTCTGTTCGATGACGCACGAGGTGCCGGACCACTGCGGCCCATCGACTACCATTCAGGCCATGTCTGTTGAACAATCCCCTGGGGTGGCCGTGATCGGCGGGGGGCCTGCAGGTCTCATGGCAGCCGAGGTTCTGGCCAGTGCCGGCTGCGCTGTCGACGTGTATGAGGCCATGCCCTCGCTGGGCCGTAAATTCTTGCGCGCTGGCGTGGGGGGGTTGAACATCACCCACAGCGAAGCGCCTGATCGTTTTGCGCGCCGCTATGGCGATCGTCAATCGGTGCTCCAACCCGCGCTCGATGCCTTTGACGCCTCGGCTCTGTGCGCCTGGGTGCACGGCTTAGGCATCGAGACCTTTGTGGGCTCATCAGGACGGGTGTTCCCCAAGGCGATGAAAGCATCCCCGCTCTTGAGAGCCTGGCTGCACCGCTTGCGCGACCTGGGGGTGCGCACCCACGTGCGCCACCGCTGGCAAGGCTGGCATCCAGATGGCAGCCTGCATCTGGCCCATGAGGGCAAGACTATGTCGTTACAGCCTGCAGCCACCGTCCTGGCCTTGGGCGGAGGCAGTTGGCCGCAACTCGGTTCAGACGCGGCCTGGGTGCCCTGGTTGCAAGACCGCCAGGTGAATGTCCAACCCTTGCAAAGTTCCAACTGCGGATTTGAGGTCCCGTGGAGTGAACATCTTCGCACCCGCTTTGCGGGCTCACCCGTCAAAGCTGTGGTGCTGAGCGTGCAACACGCCAATGGGCAGTGGGAGCGCAAGGCTGGCGAATTCGTGATCAGCGAGTACGGCGTCGAGGGCAGCCTGATCTACGCGGCGTCAGCAGCCTTACGCCAGCAGTTGACCACTCAAGGCTTTGCCCAGCTCACGCTCGATTTACTTCCTCAGCATGACCTGGCGCGTGTTGAAGCCGAGTTGCGTCATCCGCGTGGCAGCCGCTCGATGTCCAGCCATCTGCAAAGCCGCCTGGGACTGCAGGGTGTGAAAACAGCGCTGTTGTTCGAGGTGCTGGGCAAG
>JACCEE011337978.1_pt1 | contig 25623 bp, 19 predicted proteins | sample 7449931 | NCBI WGS metagenome assembly JACCEE01 (sample SAMN15323457, study PRJNA562643) | freshwater metagenome | isolation source: river surface water | place: USA:Blue River Watershed | collected 2017-08-19 | reverse complement strand
GAAATGGAACAAGCACATAGAATCAGACAAACTATTTTCATGGCTTGAAGGAACGGATGCAGAAGAAAAAAGAGATTGTTTTTGGTTATTTCTAAATCTATTCGGGCTGATTCAAGGCCAATCTTTGCCTTTTGAATGGCTGTTCTGGATTGGTAACCATTGAAGATAGGGACACGGAGGAACAATCCAGCTGATTTGTTTTCATTTTGAGTTAATTGGTCGCTAAAAGGGATGGTTTTAAAAGTCCCATAAGAGGATGAACCCGGTATGGTATCAATTCTCTTTGCAGCACCTGAGTAACCAGTACCCCAACTTGCGCTAAGGCTTATTGTAGGATAGGCTGAGCCACGGGTACTTTTTAGTGATTGGTCTGCACTGATTACACCAAGTTCAGTTGCCTTGATATCGGGCTGATTTCCGAGTGCAAGTTGATAAACCTGCATGGGGTCGGGAAGTGGTTGGTTGATATCGAAGGTTGAGAGATCAGGGATTGTTATAGAGAAATTGGGATCATCATTTACATCCAGTAGTTGGGCAAGGGTAAGGTATGAAATGTTGAGATTGTTGTTTGCTTCAGCTACTGCCTGTTCCTCTGTTGCTGCCTGGGCTTCAATATTGAATAGCTCACCCTGCGCAACTGATCCGGCATCAACCATCTTTCTGGTACGTTCAACTTGCTCTTTTGTGACAGCTAACTGAGCTTCGGCAGTTTTTTTTAACTCAATATAAAAAAGCACCTGCAGATAATAAGTTGCAACATTCAGAGAGATATCATTCACTGTTTTTTCTACCTGTAGTTGGCTAATCTTTAGATTTGTTTGCATCATTCTCAGCCGGTTTAGCTTCTGAAAACCACTGAAAAGATCCATATCGGCTGAAAGATTGAAATTGTTCGAACGTACCCGTTCCGTAGCAAATTGATTGGTGTATTGGTCAATGGTCTGCCCCCAATTGTATACATGAGTGGCACTGCCATTTATCGAAGGAAGAAAGGAGGCCTTCGATTGTTTTAAATCTTCTCTGCTTAATTGTACTTGTAAAAACTGCTTCTTTACGGTCAGATTATTTTCTCGGGCATAATCAATGCACTGCTTTAGTGACCATGGTGCCTGACTCGCTGACTGAGCCTTTAAGACAAGAACATTTGTACTGAGCCCAATAAATAGGATAAGGCTAAAAAATCTGAATAAAGGCATTTGTTTCATCTTTTAGGTTATTTGCCGGCCTTTGCTCCGGGATGGTTTATTGTAACCCTCCACCTCTATTAGACGAAGGAAAGTTACCTACGTTACAACAATTCTTTTCCACTTTTGGATGTTTCTATCTATTCTAAAAATGTGCCACGAGGTAATCTGTTTGTTATCTGATTGTTATATCTAATATTGATCTATTGTTACGGTTCTTTTGGTCTCTATTGAACATAGGTTTGTTCGATATCGAACAGATCATGTTTTTGATGAGTATATTCTCTTTCTGATTACTTTTGTGCTAATCAATCACCCTATTACATGAACTCATTACGTCGCTTCCTAATTATCTTCCTTGGGCTGATTCTTTTATCTAATCTATTGCAAGCCCAGTTAATATCAACTTTAGATGTAAGTCACTATGACTTAACCCTTGAGTTAATTCATCCTGAGAGAAAAATACTCAAAGGGGTATCAGAATTACAGTTTACTACCAGCGAGGTGGTATCTGACTCAGTGGATATTCATCTTTTTGCTCTTAATATCGATTCTGCATACCTCGATAATGTTAAGGTTTCGGGGATGCGTCGTGTTGAAAGCTCGTTTAGATTGGCCTTACCAAAATCTCTTGAATTGCTAAAAGAGTACAAGCTCAAGATTTGGTACAGTGGCACTCCTGAATTGGAACCCATGAAATGGGGTGGTTTCCATTTTGATGATAATATATCCTATAATCTCGGTATTGGCTTTGAATCAAATCCGCATAATTTCGGTCGATCTTGGTTTCCTTGTATTGATAATTTTACTGATAGAGCAACCTACACGTATCATATCTATACTGCCCCCAATAGAAAGGCAACCTGTGGAGGTGTGCTTGTTTCGCAGGAGAATTGTGGAGATACCGCTATTTTATGGACTTGGCATATGGATAAGCCGATCGTTGCCTACTTAGCTTCAGTTGCTGTTGCTGATTATAAGGATTTTTGGCATACTTATCATGGGATCGAACGTGATATCCCGGTAGGTATTTATTCTTTGAAAAGTGATTCGGCTTATGTTGCCAATTATTTTTCCAGATTGGATGAGTTTGTCAGGGCCTTTGAGGATGCTTATGGTCCCTATCCGTTTAACAGAATAGGTTATTGTAGTACTACAACTGGAGCCATGGAACATGCTGGTAATATAGCATTGGGTAATTTTGGTAAGTCTTCAAAGGATGTTCATGAAACATTAATGTCGCATGAGTTAGCTCATATGTGGTTTGGTAATTTAATCACCTGCGCATCACAAGAGGATATGTGGCTTAACGAGGGCTGGGCAACCTTCTCGCAGATGTACGCTTCTGAGGCATTATATGGTAGGCCAACCTACCTTTCTGAGATTAAGAGTACTTATGCAACCGTTATTACTAAGGCAGCGAAAGAGGACGGTGGATATATTGCGCTTAATTCTTTGCCTTGGAATTTGACCTATGGTACATCAGCCTATAAGCGAGGGGGAATGGTTGCTCATACTTTACGTACCTATATGGGTGATGAGCTTTTTTTCAAAGCGCTGAAATATTATTTTAAAAACTATGGTTGGTCTTCACGCGATTCGCATGAGTTTTGCTTTGCTCTTTCCCAGGGGAGTGGAATGGATTTAAATGGCTTTTTTGAAGGATATGTTTATAACGGAGGGATGCCCTCTTATCGTGTGGATTCTCTTGTGGTGTCTCCTGCTTCCACCCTTTGGGCTACTAAATGTTATATTAGACAACAGGTATGGGGTGCTCCATCGTTTTTCCCATCCAATATGGTTCCACTTAGATTTGTAGGTGGCTCTGGAGAACAAAAAGACACTTCTGTTTATGTCTATGGCCAATTTGCAGTGCTCGATTTAAATCTTCCGTTTAAACCGATCATGGTTTATATAGATCCTGACTATTTGGTTTTGATGAACAGGTTTGGTTCAGATTACACAATAGATGGAACAACAGAGGTTTCTCCATCTAATTTAAGTTTAGCTTTATCAGGAGGAGGTTCAACCGTTCAAACAACCCTACATGCTGATCTGCAGTTGGTGGCTCCAGATGGTTTTAAATCACCTCATCCGGGCTATGAATTGTCAAAACAGAGATATTGGGTTGTTCAAGGAGTCGTTCCTGAGGGTAGTAGCATTACGGGAAGATTCTTCTACTCAAAGACGAATAAACAGGATGATAGCATAATTACAAGTCAGGAAGATACTTTAATCATTATGTATCGAAAGAATGCTTCGGAGGAGTGGAGCCGTATCTCTTCTTTACGTATGGGAAGTTGGCAAGCTGGATCGTTGAAGACCACTAACCTGATCCCGGGAGAGTATGCGTTGGCTTCAAAGAAGCCGGGAGCATCCATTTTGTCTCCCTCAAGCAATGGTAAGCTTAATATCTATCCCAATCCGGCAAATGATAAGGTAAGAATCGAGTTACCCGGTGTAAAGGGGATCCTTCAGATTTTCTCTTCCTCAGGGCTGCTGCTCCTAAAAATGGAGATAACAAAAGGGGAGGAGTGGTTTGTATGGGATACAGATGATCGTTTTAGCGGACTCGCTTTAATAACCTTTCAGCCTTCCCATGATCAGTTTAAGAGGTATACCGGAAAAGTTTTAATTGATAGATGGTAGTCAACCGTTCAATTGATAGATAAATAGAGTAAGGGCTTGATCTTCTTTCGAGGGTCGGCCCTTTATTGAGTATAGTTGAACGTTGGTTATCATTCGTTTATTGAATGATTTAAAGAAGCCATTATTTTGGTGTAATTTTGATCCAAATAAAAGAGCTTTCAAGTAGAATAGATCCTAATGACAAAAACACTTACGCATATCGGGCAATATGTGTTACTCATGCAAAAAGCCCTGATAAGACCACCAAAAGGGCCTGTATTCCGTAAACAATTAGTAGCTGAAATAACCAATTTAGGTCTTGACTCTGCTGGCATTGTGGCCATTATCTCGGTCTTTATGGGAATGGTAGTTACCATACAAACGGCCTATAATATTGATAGCCCTCTAATCCCCGTTAGTATGGTAGGCTTTACAGCAAGACAATCGGTAATTCTAGAGTTTGCGCCAACCATTATCAGTTTGATATTGGCCGGAAAGGTTGGTTCTAGAATTGCCTCAGAGATTGGTACGATGCGGGTTACTGAGCAGATCGACGCATTGGAGGTTATGGGAGTTAACTCCGCCAATTTTTTAATTTTTCCTAAAATCATTGCAAGTATTCTTTTCAATCCGGTACTAATCATGTTGAGTATCCTAATGTCTTTGCTGGGAGGATATCTGGTAGCCCTGTTCACTTCGCTCTATACGCCTACTGATTATGTTACCGGTTTGCGTTTTTCTTTTGACGGTTTTACGCTTTACTACGCCATGATTAAGACGGTTGTATTTGCTTTTATCATTGCTAGCGTAAGTGGTTTCCAAGGATATTTTATTAAAGGAGGAGCCTTGGAGGTTGGCCATGCCAGCACTCGTGCTGTGGTTCAGAGTTCAATCATGATTATTCTGTTTAATCTTATCCTAACTCAATTACTCTTGACATGATAGAAGGTAAAAACATAGTTAAGCGTTTTGGGGATAGAGAGGTATTAAAAAATGTCTCTATCGCATTTAAACCTGGTGTAACAAACTTAATCATTGGTCAGAGTGGTTCAGGAAAGACCGTCTTAATGAAGTGCCTGGTCGGACTGCATGAGGTTGATCGTGGACAGGTTTTGTATAATGGACGCGATTTTTCGGCTATGACAATTCGTCAAAGACAGAGCATAAGGCAGGAACTTGGGATGCTTTTTCAAGGGGGAGCTCTTTTTGATTCCCTCAATGTGATAGAGAATGTGATGTTTCCGTTGAATATGTATACCAATTTTAGTCGGGCTGAAAAGATGAAACGGGTAGAGTTTTGCCTCGATCGAGTCAATCTATCTCATGCTGGAAAGCTTAGACCTTCCGAACTAAGTGGAGGTATGATTAAGAGGGTTGCCATTGCTAGAGCCATATCAAATAGTCCTAAGTATCTTTTCTGCGATGAGCCGAATTCGGGTCTTGATCCTCAGACCTCAACGTTGATTGATAACCTTATTTCAGAAATTACCCTCGAATTCAATATTACTACTGTCATCAATACTCATGATATGAATTCAGTACTTGAGATTGGCCAACAAATCTGTTTTATTTACAAGGGAGAGTTATGGTGGGAAGGAAACAATGAGGAGGTTCTTAGAACTAACAATACTGAATTGAATGAATTTATCTTTTCGACAGAATTGACCAAACGTCTTAAAAAAAGCATTTGATCTACCCTCTGATTGGCACTCTCTCCAAAAAAACATGGATGTTCATTGATCAGGCTTATCTTATGGGATAACAAAACATAAAATAATATCCTATGAATGTATATGATATTGTAGCTTTAGCCCTCTTGGCATGGGGCGCATATAAGGGTTTTACCAAAGGATTTCTCTCTTCTTTAGCCTCTTTAGTGGCACTTATTGCCGGTATTTATGCTGCGTGGTTTTTTAGCGGGTTCGCTCGCAACTTCCTGCTTGATAATTTTGAGATTAAAGGGGAATTGTTGGGCCCTTCCGCTTTCGCAATTACTTTTTTGGCAGTCGTGATTGCCATTAGTCTATTGGGCGGAATATTGAGTAAGATTGCTGAGATGGCCTCATTAGATATGGTTAATCGAATTACAGGGGCTGCTTTTGGTGTTTTAAAAGGAGCCGTATTGGTTAGCACACTACTTTATATCATGACTAGTCTTGCTCCTAAAGACTGGAATAGTTCAAAAGTGTATCATGAATCCGTTGTATGCCGCCCTGTAGCACCTATCGCACCCTGGCTATTCAATATGGTATCTAAAAGCGAAATCACAAAGGAGGTTACTCCAAAGGATGCCGCCGTTGAATAAGCTCGGCTAGTATTTGTGTAGCCTTTGAATCCTCCTTCCACCCTAATTCAGTCTTCATACGACTAAACATGCCGTTTGCCTCGTCAAACCCTTCGGCCAAGTTGAAGAACTGTAAGGCTTGATTATAGTGATGCTGATTTCCTTTAAATAACTCATTAATGAGTAAAAACTTATCGTTTATTCCAATAGCCTCCTTGATGTCCTTAAGCGGTTTCTTGCTTATTTTCTTTTCAACGGTTTTTAACTCAGTGTTATCTTGAAACTTCTCAGCCAGCGATGGCCGATTGGGCTTCATTGATTCTCCAATGGTCGGTGTATTGTCTGAAAACAGATCTCCTGTTGAAATTGGGGAATGGTTTTTTTCTGACTTCTTTGTCACAGATGGAGCCTCTTTTGAACTCATCTCCTCATCTGCTGGAAATAGCGGTTCAGATTTTGCCTCAGTTAAGACAATGGTCTCATTCTCTGGATGGGTAAAAGAAGTCGATGGGGTTATAGGTTTTTGTTCTGGAAGGGTAGATGAGGTTAGCGGGATCACAGGCTCTTCAATGGGTTGAGGAATGGATTCAGCAGGCATTTCCGGCTGTTGGTGGGTTAGATTTAACGAGGCTATTGAGGTATCAAGGGTATCCTCGTTGATGACTTCTGGGGTAATGATTTTATTCGAGTCATGTTGCTCTTCATAATTTGCGGGCGGCGTTACAACAGGGGTATTGTCATTTTCGATAAAAGCAAAAAGGGGTTCAGTGTTACTGGAAAGGGTTGAAGGCTCTTTAGATTCATTTTGGATGGTATCGAGTGTGCTTTTCAAGTGAGAATGGATGACAGAGCTTTGATTAACGATGTTTAGTTTGTGAAAGTATTCGTAGCATTTTCTGAGGTTAGACATGGTGATATCTATCTCAATCTGAGGTATTCTAGATTCATAAGAGGCCAGAGAGGTGGTTTGGTTCTGAATGAGTTCAGTCAATTCAATAAGTTGGTCAAGGATATCTCTTTTGTTCATTTTGAAGAATTCTTTATGCCTGTGTATTACTGTTATAAGAATGCAGGAATGATAATAATGTTGTGCTATTAAGCTAATTTAATTAGGTTTGCACCGAACACTAATTGTTCATAAAATTACAAACATCAAGATAAAGATCACATGTTTCTTGAAAATAGGCGCTCAATAAACGACCGGACTGGTTGGATTGAGGTTATTTGTGGATCTATGTTTTCTGGTAAGACAGAGGAACTTATCCGGCGATTGAATAGGGCGAGAATTGCTAAGCAAAGAGTTGAGATTTTTAAGCCGGCTATTGATACTCGCTATGATCAATCGCAAGTGGTTTCTCACAATGCGAATGCCATCAATTCGACACCTGTTGAGAGTGCCAATCAGATTTTGCTAATGGCATCTGATGTAGATGTGATAGGTGTTGATGAGGCTCAGTTCTTCGATGATGATCTGCCTAATGTGGTCAATAAGTTGGCAGACTCTGGGGTTAGGGTTATTATCGCTGGGTTGGATATGGATTATCTGGGAAAGCCTTTTGGTCCGATGCCTAAACTATTAGGGATTGCTGAATATGTCACAAAAGTTCATGCCATTTGTATGGGGTGTGGAAATTTGGCTCAGTATAGTTTCCGTACGGCGGATAGTGATAAACTGGTTCTTTTGGGTGAAACGGATAGTTATGTGCCTCTTTGTCGGGCGTGTTACCAAAAGGCGAAGGCTGGGCAGCTAAGGTAAAAAAAAGACCCCATCAACAGGTGTTGTGGGGTCTCAGGAGAACCAAATAAAACAAGACTAACGCACTTTAATAAATTTGCGTTGAGTAACATTACCTTCTTCGGTTACAACGCGAAGAGTATAATAGCCGGCTGGTAATTCAGAGGCGTTAAGGGTGATATTTTTAGTTCCGTTTATAGCTGATTCCTGTTGGTATACAACTTGCCCGGTACTGTTGATTAAAGAGATGTTTAGTGTAATAGGATTGATTGTTGTCATCTGAAGTGATGCATCCTCTTTAACCGGATTAGGATAAACTTGCGATACATAGCTTAAGCTGTTGTTGTCGTCTATTCCGCTGATGGATGTGCCATCGAGCTTAAGTGTGACTTGAGCACTGGGACTATCCTCAGATAGAATCAATGTTGTTGGCTGGGTCGTTACGCCATGAACTTCTGGCCAAATAATGTAAGTCCCGAAGTCGAGATTGCTGAAGTCGAAACTTCCCTGACTATTACTTCTACGAACTTCAAGTGGCTGATTGTTCGTATTCATAAGCATTACAGGAACACCTACCATGCTACTCTTTAGTCCATTGGCTATGATATTCCCATTGATAAGACCTAAGCCCGGAACGGCGCCATTACCTGATACAAGGTTGATATCATAAGCAGGAAGAGCAGTACCAAGACTAACCACAGCAGCTTGTTGCCAGAAGAAGACATCTCCATAATAGGTAGGCATCCACATGGTGGTGTCTCCATTAATGCTAAAGGGAATGGCTAAGATATGGTAATCACCTTGAGGAACATTGGTGAAGATATAGCTTCCCATTGAATCAATCATGGTCACCTGCGCGTTATAATTCCAGATGCAGTTTAGAGGAAGAAGCATAACAATTCCCAAGTCAGGATGTGAAGCTCCGGCATAGATTGTTCCTTGAATAGTCTGGTTCAAGAGGGTGTCATTGGTGATAGTTAAGACCAAGCTTGAGGTATCAGTACAACCTTGATTGGTTACAGTAGTTAAGACAACAGTGTAGGTGCCAACTCCTGGATACTCATGGGTAATATGCTTACCAGTGCCAATGGTTCCATCTCCAAAACTCCAGAGGTATTCGGCTTGGCCATGAGGATGTAATTGCCCTTCGAAGTGAACCTTACCAATAACATTTGGTTCAAAATGATACTCAATCTCGTTTTCACATCCTGAAGGGAAGGTATTAACCCAAACCTCATAACAGATAGTGTCTACACAATTGGTTGATGGGTTTTCGATGGTTAAGCATACATTGTAGATACCACCCTCTTGATAAGTATGAATCGGATTTTGTTCATTACTGGTAGCACCATCGCCAAATGACCAGGCCCAACCTTGGGGATCGCCATTTGATACATCCACGAATTGAATATTCAATCCGCCTGTAAGACTATCTGCTGGATAATAGTGGAACATGGCATGACACTCGTTGTGGGGGAACCCAATATGAACTTCATGGCATTCAGTATCGCTACAGGTGCTGTCAAGGCTTGAAATGGTCAGGCAGACTTGATATTCTCCCTGTTCCGTATATCGATGGATAGGATTCTCTTCATTACTGGTAGTTCCATCTCCAAATGACCAGGTAAACATAGAGGCGGTACCTGTCGATTGATTGATGAACTGGTAGGTAGAGGTTAATCCGATGCTATCAATAGGGTGGTAGAAGAAGTTGGCGTGGCAACCAAAGATAGAATCACCTGCACTAACTTCGGTGGTGTAGATGTCCCAGCAGGAACTGTCGGGTGTTGAAATGGTGAGGCTGACCTGATAGAGTCCAGGAGCCGCGAATGTGTGATGAGGATGAGAATCGGTTGAGGTGTTTCCATCGCCAAAGTTCCAGAGCAGTGATGAAGGCATTCCCATCGATTGGTTCTCAAAATGGAATGTTAAAGGCTCCGGAGTCTTATGATAAGTAAAGAAGGCTTGACATCCGGCGTTATAGCCAACGGTTACGGGGATTATTGCTGTTGATGTACATCCTCCGGCTGTGGTCACCGTTAATTGAACATTATAAGTTCCCGCTAGAGCATAAAGATGGCTTGGGTGAGGTCCATTAGCCGTAGTACTGTCTCCAAAATTCCAACTCCAACTGATGGGTTCAGGGAAAGATGCATCATGGAAATGAATCTCAAGTTGGTTACCCATAGAGGGCTCAAAAAAGAAGTTAGCTTGACAGCCTATAGGCATAGTATCAGCACAGAGCTCGAAATTGGCTTCAATCAACATGTTACCCGGTCCAAATGGATGGCTCTGCATAATCATCGCTCCATTACAATCTTCAGTTGAAATGTTAACAAGGCCTTCATTCACACCGGCTGGCAGTTGTATATGATCCTCATAGTGACCATTTGGATTAGTCTGAACACTATTTGAGTAGAAGAAGCTACCGGACAACGAATCGGTCGAGATGTAAACCTGATGATTCGCCACAGGTATGTTGCTTTGGCTGTTGACCAAATGACCTACCACGGTTACCGTCTGTTGTGACATGGCTCCAAGGGTGGTAAGAAGCAGAAAAACGAATAGTGTAATCTTACTTCGCATGACATTTTAGTTTTTTATAAGACAATGTGTTAATGAACAATTTTTCGAGATTCTCAAATTATATAAACTAAAACACGCTATTAAATCAAGGTTGCGTCATGCATCGCTATCGATGAGTAATTTTTTTTGAATTAAGCCATTTTGCCGCTTGTGGTTCGTTCTCTCTTCGCTCGCCCTTCGCTTCTTCTTCGGTTTGGTGTTTAATTTGACTGGGAAAAACGGAAGCGATTAGGATGAGGTTTTGGATTTTTAGTGAATAAGTTCGTTTGAATGATCTCTTTTGAAACGGATCAATTACCTTTTTTTAGTTAATCTATCGGACTAAAAAGATGCGATGAACCTGTCTGGTTTTTCTTGGGTTGTTGAGTCAAAATTATAATCTATATAGAGAATGAGCGAACAGGTAATGGAGAGGGAGCGAAGAGGTCATGATAAAACATGAAAAATTAATGACCTGCTATCTTATGAAGAAGCAGGTCATTTACTGAGTATAAGATTGCAATTCTAAAGCTTAATGAACCTTTTTACTAGGTGGGTTCCTTGCTGGTCGCTAAGGAGTAATGAATAGCATCCGGGTTCTAATTTTGATGCATCGAACTCTATGAACTGTTCCCCTGCTGTTAAGTCAATTCTTCTTTCTTCAATGCATCTGCCGGTAAGATCACCGATTCTTAATGTGAAATGATTATATCGTAAGAGAGTGATTCTAATCTTAAGAGTTTTTTCAACCGGGTTTGGGAAGATATCGCTTAAAGAAGTGATGTAGTCTGGCAACTCTGAGACAGCATAAACCACTCCATCAAGAGTTATTGTGAAGTCGAGAGCTTGAGCTGTTTGAATCTCTTCGGATAATGTAATATTGGCTCGTTGAGAGATGAGACCGGTAATATCAGGGAAGAGATAATAGTCATTAAAAAGTAGGTTGTTTAACTCATAATTACCATCAGCATCGGTAAATGCTGAAGCTACAAGGATGTTCTCTTTTGTAAAGAGATAAACGGGTATATTGGCTAGAGCAAAGGTTTTATCTTGGCTATTGATTCCTTTTATGCTACCAGTGATCTTACCCGTACCTCCCATGTTTTCTGGTTTTTTTACCAAATCGATGGATTGCTGAAAGAGATTGGTGTCAACCAAAAAAGATGTGGATTCATTCCAAAGGATGGTATTACCGGAGTAGGTAGGAAGATACTCTTCGAAAAACTGAGATTCTGATGATGGTTCACCCTTTAAAAAGTACGTGCCGTTAGAGACCGGCCAAAAGGCAAAGGAGCCTTGTTGGCCAAAGGGAATGGTGTCAGGAGAAAGACTGGTGAGACTCCCATTCTGATTATAAAGGGTCGAAATGGCGTTATCGATAGGGAATTGATTTACGAGAATCTGTCCGGCCACGGTATAAATTTGACTACTTCCTACGTTGATAAGTTGGGAGGTTTCGTGTGTACAGTTGGAGTCCATAGAGTAAACTCTGAGCGAGACGTTGTAAATTCCGCTAGATGTATAGAGGTGGTCTGGGTTTCTTAAGGGAGAAGAGGATCCATCTCCAAAAGTCCAAGAATAGGTTTCAATATCTCCGGTTGAGGTGTTATTGAAGTGTAGTAATAGATGGTTTGAGGGGTCTGGGATAGGGATAAAATCAGCGAAACAAGTGTCGGTTGATTCTATAATAATCTCTTTTTGAAAAGTAGAGATGCAACCTTCGCCATTTTGAGATTGCAAGGTAACCAGATAGGTTCCGGGTAGGTTATAAAGATGTTCTGTATGCTTTCCTTCTCCTGTAGAACCATCTCCAAAATTCCATTGATGAATAAAAGGAGGAGGGCCTTGAATTTCGGCGTGAAAAAGCACCATTTGACCCTCGATCTGTTCTTTAAACCAGTTTGGGCAAGATTCAATGGTGTCAGATGTTATTAATTCACACTCGGTATCCATGCAGAAGTTACTCCCATCAAAGATGGTTAAACAGGCGGTATAGATCCCGTTTTGGTAGGTATGAGTCGGGCTGATAAGATTGGAGTAGTTACCATCACCAAAACTCCAGCTAACGGAATCATAATTTCCTATAGAGGTATTTTCAAAGTATATAGTAAATTGTTCGCTGGTGACTTCTTGATTATGAATTTTGAATGAGGCGTGACAGTTTAAAGAGGGTTCTGAGCAAATCGAAAAATTGATGTTATCAAAGAAGGTGTTTCCCTGACGGATGATAATTGTATCAAGGGTGTTAGATTCGCAATCAATGGTACTTACTTTAAATTTGAGGAAGGTGGTGTCAGGGCAAACGAGTTCAAAGTGGTATCTTCCCAAGAAATCCGTATCGTTATAAATTGAGATACCTGTGGTGTTACCAATAATCTCGTTAAGTTGCACCAACTGATGATCAAGAGGTAAGCCTTGTAAGTTTTTGACCTCTCCAGAGATGTGAAGCGTAATGGCACTTAGCTTTGATGAAAGAATAATAAAACTAAGTATTATGATGAGATAGCGGTTCATTCTTCTTCAATTTTACAAAGTTAGTGCGATAATTTATAAGTAATAGCAGTTCTTAGGGAGAGTGACCAAGGTTTGTCTATTCCATCGCTTTTTTCATATACCGAGTTAAAGTAATACCTGACTTGCGGTTCGAGTTCCAGCTTAAAGCGATCGCTTAGTCGAATACCAAGGTTGATACCACCAAGAGCTTCCCAATGAAGTTTAAGGCGGTCAGGCGTGACCTGAGACATGTTTATAATCAAGTCATTTTCTACAGAGTAGTCTGTGCTAATCTGTTCCGATTTGAGAAGTATTTGGCAAAGTGCACCTGTTCTGAAACCAAGCGAGTACTCTTTTTTACTGATGAAATCATACCCCAGAACAATGGGGATTTGCAAATAGGTGTATCTCATTTTAGTCTTGAGAACAGCTGTGCTTATTTGATCCTCAAAGATGCGTTGGTCAGTGTAATAAAAAACAGGTGTGAGTTTTCGATGGTCGGCGTCCCACTCAAACTGTACTGAGTCTAAGATCTTCGTTGTTCCAAGATAGCTTTTGTAGTCAATAGATTCTCGCATAATATCACCTGTTACAGAAAGGCTAAGTCCGGTTCTGATACTATAGCCTTTACGTTTATACTCGAAGGTCAATCCCCCGCTATGAATCAATTGGTCAGCCTCTTGGTTACCATTAAAGATATATTCAGGGCTATATTCTACCGCAATACTTAAGCCTTTGAAAGGTTTGTTGTGAAAGAACCCTTTTGGGGCGACTTTGTTGACAGTATCCTCTTTTCTAGCTCCAGTTAATAAGTTTAAATGAGTCTTTCTTTTTTCAAGGTTCAATGGAGGGAAAGTTATAGAGGCCAGATTTTTATTATGACTATCAGTACCAGTGAGCGATAGGATGTCATTAGGGCGAAGCTTTCCTTGTGCAAAATCCAACATCTCATCGTCAAGATTGATCTCATCGTCTGAGAGATTCCCCTTGTTAACGGGGGTGTCGTGATGAAGGAGCGGATGGTTGGTCATCAGATTATTGAGGTTCTTTGTCTTAGAGCTATTGGAACGATCTTCTATAGAAAGGTTTAGATTGGTGCTTTTTAATGGTTCTGTTTTTGGTAGATCCGACGACTTCTTCTCAATGGTAATCTCTTTGTTCACCGAAGAGGAGGAGGTCTCTTTTTTTAGGATCTCACCTTCGTTAGTTAAGAATAGAAGGAGAGCGGTAATAGCCGCTGCGATTGAGAAGAGCGTTAATCCAAGCCTTTTATAGTAGTGCTTTTTATTAGCGATCATGATTGCATTACGCATCGCATCAAGATGTTCATTCTTTGATGTAGCGCTTGGAGTTATTGAGTGCCCTTGCATTGCACCATCCAAGAGTTGGTCGAGAGGGTCTTTAGCTTCCATAAACCGGTAGTGCTTCTTTTTGGGTTCTTAATTCTTTTATCTGTTTTTTAAGCAAAGCTCTGGCTCTTAGGAGCTGGCTTTTAGAGTTTCCTTCTGAGCAGCCAAGCATAGTTGCAATCTCTAGGTGTGAATACTTTTCGAAGACATAAAGATTGAGGACTGTCCTATAGCCTATTGGGAGTTCGCCAATCAAGCGATGAATCTCATCAAGGGAGAGATCGGTAGCTTCAAAGTCGGTCTCTTTGGTGTCATTTAGATCGAGAAGAGCTTCGTTTTCAACATAGATGAAGATGTTTTTACTCGCTTTGTTTCTAAGAAAATTAAGGGAGAGGTTGACAATTATTCGCTTCATCCAGGCTTCAATTGACCCTTTCCCTCTAAAATCAAAGTTTCTTAGATTAGACATGATCTTTATTAATGCTTCTTGCAACAGGTCTTCTGCATCGACACGAACAGGAACATAACGCATACACGTACTTAATAGTACGGGTGCGTAGCGGTCATAAAAGGATTCTAGCGCTTTGCTATCTCCTTTCAGACAAGCTTTTATCAGGTCTTGTTCTTCTGTCATTTGTGTTCTCAACATCCTAAACACTAAAAATTGGCGAAGTTGCAGCGAAGCTAGTGTTTTTATCAAAAAAAACGTAATCACTTACAGCGCAAATATCAGTACTTTAACCGTTCATGAGGATCTTTAGTCTTTGGATGTTTGAAGCGTGACAAGGCTTGATCAATGGTTCATTTTGCTATTAATAAGAAAGGCTACCTTTGCACAAAAAACCATTGAAAGAAATCCCTCGTTATAAGGATGTGTGGAAGGTGGGTTATCCAATTATTCTGAGTTTGATTGCTCAGAATGTTGTGAATGTAACGGATACCGCTTTTCTTGGAAGATTGGGTGAGGTGGCTCTTGGAGCTGCGGCTATTGGAGGATTGCTCTATATTTCGATCTATATGCTCGGATATGGGTTTAGTACTGGAGCACAAATTCTAATAGCCCGAAGAAATGGCGAAAAGAAGTTCAATCAAACCGGCGAGATTACTGATCAAGCTCTGTATGCTAGTTTGATATTAGGAGTTTTCATTACTGTGCTCTTATTCTTTTTTACGCCTACAATAATTCGAGCTTCTATTCAGTCAAAGGATATTGCCGATGCAAGTATAACTTTTTTGGAGTATCGAATTTGGGGTTTGAGTTTCGTCTATTTAAATGCTGTTTTTCGTGCTTTTTATGTGGGAATAACAAATACCCGAATTCTTAGCATCAGTGCTGCTATCATGGCCGGTACGAATATCTTCTTAGATTATACGATGATCTTTGGACATTTTGGATTTCCGGCTATGGGGATCGCGGGGGCTGCCATAGCTTCTGTGATTTCTGAGATGCTAGCAACTCTTTATTTTGTAGTAAAAACAACTACATTTCAATCTAGAAAGCTCTACGCAGTGTTTGGCTTTTCTAAACCAAACTTCAGAGTTTTGAAACAGATGCTCGATCTTTCTATTTGGATGATGCTCCAGAACTTTCTTTCATTAGCAAGCTGGTTAGGGTTTTTTATGATTGTTGAAAAGACTGGTGAGCATAACCTTGCTATCTCGAATATTATTAGAAGTATTTACCTGGTTCTTATTATTCCGATCATGTCATTGGGTACCGTGGTTAACACCATGGTTAGCAATTCAATCGGATCATATGGGCCAAAGCATGTGTTTTCGGTAATAAAAGTGGTTATGATATTCAGTACTTGGCTTTTGATTATTCCAAGTGCTTTTACTCTATTGTTTCCCGAACTTTTAATTCGGATTTATACCTCAGATCTGCAGCTGATAGCTGATTCTGTATCTACGCTACGTTTAATTGGCGGTTTGCTCTTCCTTTTTAATATTTCCTATTTATTATTCCAGGCAGTATCGGCAACCGGAAATACAAGAACCTCATTGGCTATTGAGGCATTCACCATTGCCGTTTATTTGGGCTTTTCCTATCTCTTTGCCATACCATTTAAACTTGAGGTTTTCTATATTTGGTCTTCCGAATATATCTACTTCTCGATTATGTTGATTCTCTCCATGGGTTATATGTTAAAAGGTGATTGGAGAAGTCGAAAAATTTAGTGATGATGGCGATGGAAAAGCTAAGTGTAACGATAATAACCTTTAATGAGCAACGAAATATAGAACGTTGTATCAGGTCTGTTTCTCAGATTGCTTCTGAGATAATTGTGTTAGATTCCGGATCTTCAGATGAAACGGTTCCTATTGCCGAGAGGCTTGGCGCAAAGGTCACTTATCACCCTTTTGATGGTCACATTGAACAGAAAAATAGAGCTTTGGAAATGGCATCGATGCCTTGGATTCTCTCGTTGGATGCTGATGAGGAGGTCTCTGATGAACTTAAAGATTCGATCGTCAGATTTCTTGATAATCCTGAGGGCAGTGTGGCCTCAATGAATCGTTTAACCAATTATTGTGGTCGATGGATTCGCCATGGTGGTTGGTATCCGGATACCAAGATTAGGCTCGTGAAAAGAGGCAGTGCTTCATGGGGAGGGCAAAATCCGCACGACAAGTTGATTCCTTGCTCTCAACGGATCCCTTACAAGTTAAAAGGAGATCTGTTACACTACTCTATCCCTGATTTACAATCACATCTAAGGCAGATTGAAAAGTTTAGTTCGATTGCTGCTAATCAGCTCGCAATGAAAAAGAGCTCGGTCGGACTGCTTAAGATTATCTTTTCACCTATTTCACGATTTATCAAGATCTATTTTATCAGGTTAGGTTTTCTTGAAGGGTTTTATGGTTTTACTATTGCTGCTCTTTCAGCTTGGGCTGTTTTTCTAAAGTATCTCAAGGCGAACTGGATCAGGAGAAATAACACAACAAACTAATCTTCTACAATGGATAATCTATTAGGTATAATACATGTCTCCAGCAAACTAGATTGGAGAGGAGGAGAACAGCAGGTTTTCTACCTCTGGGAGAATCTTAGAAATGCCAAGGTCAGACAGTGGATTCTTACTCCTGAGAACTCTGTTATGCAGCGGAAGGTGAACGAAATAGGCAATGAGTTGACCGTGGAATTTAAGTTTTTTAAATTTAAACCGTTACTGATATTCTCATTAGTCATTAGACTAGTAAGACTTGCAAAACAATACCCCTCTGCAATAATACATACGCATGACTCAGATGCGCATACTGCTGCTATTTTAGCTTTTATTCTTGGAAATCTTAAGAACCCGCTTGTTGTGAGCCGAAGAGTTGATTTTGCGGTAGGGTTAAATGCATTTTCTAAGTTTAAGTATAATCATAAGGCGGTTAAGGCAATTCTTTGTGTCTCTGATGAGGTAAAACGTATTACGGGAAGGGCGATAAATAATAAGGACAAGTTGTTTACGGTTTATAGTGGAATTGATGCTGGGAAGTTTGAAAATTGCCGAAGAGATTTTCTCAGGTCAAAGTACACTGTACCGGCTAACTTTAAAGTTGTCGGCAATGTCGCTGCCCTTGCTCCTCATAAAGATTATATAACCTTTCTCAAAGCTGTTCAGCTTATGCATGAACAAGACCCTGAGATCCTCTTTTTTGTTATTGGATCTGGCCCATTAGAGGAGGAGATTAGATCGTATATTGAGTCTGCAAATATGGCCGATTATGTTGTCATGACGGGCTTTATTTCCCCTGTAGAGCCGGCTTTGTGTAGCCTTGATTTATTACTGTTCTCCTCAAAAACAGAGGGTTTAGGTACTACTATTCTTGATGCATTTGCAGCAGAGGTGCCTGTCTGCTCAACCAATGCTGGTGGCATCGCTGAGATTGCATTGAATAATAAGACGGCTCTTACTTGTAACCCCGGAGATTATAAGGCTTTGGCTAATAATGCTATTACGCTGCTTAAGGATGTTGATTTACGAGATAGACTCAAGAGGAATGCCAAAGCATTGGTGCTTGATAAAAGCCATTTAAATACGGCTAATAATACCCTTCAGATTTATAGAAGGCTTATAAGGTAGTCATCTCTTAATTCATTTTTATTCTTAGCAAAAGGGTGTTGGGGGGCGTTAATGTATAGGACTGGTTGTTATCATAAAATCTTTTTCTAATCGTTATCTTTGTCATAAGCTATTAATTGGTAAATTCGAAGGGATGAAACGGGTCAATTGCCTAAAAAATGGATGTATTAAGCCACTTCTGTTCGTAATGATGATTGTATTGTTAATCTTTTCGGGTTGTCAGTCACAAAGACAGACGAAAAGATATAAGATGAAGAAGGCTCCTTGTAGGGAATGTCCCTCTTTCGGTTTTTCACAGGATGTTTCTAACAGTTTACCCTTGTCTTTTCTTTTAATCGAAAGGATTTCATAGGGCTTTGGGTTGCCTTTCCATCTAATAGGTAAGAGTCAAATTAGATCATCATCCTCCAAACAAAATATTAATGATTAAGATTGATAAGCAAGCAGAGTCATTTCTCCTGAGATATTTAACGGAACCTAGTTTATCGGCTTGGAAGCGTTGTATAGACAGGGATGTGGTCGTTTTTATAAGGCCGTTAAAACTATCTAAGACTAGGCTGGGCTATTATCAGTTTATTTATAATTGTCATCTAATTGCCATGGAAACGACCTTAGTACCATTGCGTTTCTTTTTAACATTACTGCATGAGACGGCTCATCTGGCCGTTTTCTTAGATGGGAAGAAAAAAGTGGCACCTCATGGTATTGAATGGCAAGAGCATTTTCTTCGGATTACCAACCTGATAAGAGAGGCAAACGTGGTTCCTCCAGAGGTAGCAGATGCTTATGTGAAGCATTCAACGACAGGAAAGGCTTCGTCAGAGTCAGATATTCTACTTGAAGCGATCCTTGAGAAGTATAATTTAGATCCAAACGATAAGGTTTACTTGAAAGATCTAAAAGTTGGTACGAAATTTTATTACCGTGATATACAACTAACTATCGTTAAAAATGAAGGGAAGGTTGCTCATCTTCGTAAAGAAGATGGTTCATTATCAGGCTTAAGCCGAGCCTACTCATTAACCAGGAAAGATATTATCTCCATTCCAGAAAAAATCACCGTAGAAGAGATCTCAACTGGTACCCGATTTGAGTTATGCGGAGATGTTTTTATTAAGGGAAAAAAGTTAAGAACTTTTTATGAGTGTATTCGGGAGTCCGATAATGCCCGGTGTAGGGTAAGAGGGATAGCAGTATGTAAACCTTTAGAAGACCTTTAAGAGCTCTGAAGTTGTTCATGTTTTTTTGAGAGCTCTGTTTTATTTGATTGAGTGGACGAGTTAGATAATCATATAAAGAGTTATATCTGTCAGATAAGCTCTTAAATTTAAAAAGTTAAGAAGTATCTTTGTAAACACCCCAAAGTGAAAAAAATGGATAAAAATAACTATTGCGTGATAATGGCCGGGGGAATAGGAGCCCGCTTTTGGCCAATGAGTAGGACTGAAAAGCCTAAGCAGTTTATTGATATTCTTGGAACAGGTGAGACCTTAATACAACAGACATTCAGGCGTTTTCTGGATATTTGTCCGGCAGAAAATATTTATGTGGTTACATCTGATCGTTATCGCGATCTGGTAAAAAGCCAATTGCCATTGCTTTCAGATCATCAAATCTTATGCGAGCCTTCTCGCCGAAATACAGCTCCCTGTATTGCCTATGCAAATCATAAAATTGCAAGTCAAAATCCAGATGCAACCATCGTCGTTGCTCCCTCTGATCATATCATTCTCAGAGAAGATATCTTTAAGAGTGTTATCGTAGGGGCTCTTGAGGCTGCAAGAAAAAACCCTTGGCTGATAACCTTAGGGATTACTCCAAGTCGACCAGATACCGGTTATGGTTATATTCAATTCAACGAAGAACTTATTTGTCCGTCAAACCCTAAAGTCAGAAAGGTAAAGACTTTTACAGAAAAACCTAATCATGAGTTGGCTACTACCTTCTTAGCTAGTGGTGACTTCTTATGGAATGCAGGGATTTTTATTTGGAGTTTGAGGGCTATTAATGAGGCTTTCCAAGCACATCTTCCTGAGGTAAATGATATCTTTGAGAAGGGGGCCAAAGTATATAATACTTCGGGTGAAGCCCATTTCATAGAACAAGCCTACTCTGTATGTCGAAATATCTCTATTGACTATGGTATAATGGAGAAGGCTCCTAATGTTTATGTCTTGATGAGTGATTTTGGTTGGAGCGATCTTGGAACATGGGGCTCTCTCTACACAATCAGACCTAAAGATGGGAATGGAAATGCAATTATGGGTAACAATGTGATGACCTATGATACTTCTTCGTGCATCATTAATATGCCAAAAGATAAAGTGGCGGTAGTTCAAGGTCTGGATGACTTTATTGTTGCTGAAGATGATAATATTCTACTGATTTGTAGAAAGAAGGATGAACAACAACTTCGGGATATCGTTAATGACGTGAAGATTAAAAAGGGTGATCAATTTGTCTAAATATAAATATATGAAGGTAACATTGCGTTTATTTGTTTTACTGACTCTGGGTAGTTTATTATCTGCATCGTCAGTAAAGGCAGATGAGGGGATGTGGCTCCCTTATCTGATTAATAAAGCTGCATATGCTGATATGCAGAAGAATGGGTTGAAACTGACTCCTGAAGAGATTTACTCTGCTAATCATAGCTCCTTAAAAGACGCAATTGTTCTTTTCGGACGTGGTTGTACAGGTGAGGTGATCTCAGATCAGGGGCTTATATTAACAAACCATCATTGTGGTTTTGGTTCTATTCAGAGTGTCAGTACCGTTGGTAAGGACTATCTTTTCGATGGTTTCTGGGCTCAAAGTTTAAAGGAAGAGATTCCTATTACAGGTTTAACGGTCAGGTTTCTTGTGCGCTTTGAGGATGTCACCATGAAGATTCTTGGCAACGTGGGGGCTAATGCAAGCGAAAAGGTTCGCAAAGAGATCATAGAGGATAACAAACGTCGGGTCACCAGTCAAGCAACAGATGGCACCTCCTATGATGCCGTTGTTAAGGAGTTTTACGATGGCAACGAATATTATCTTTTCGTTTATCAAACTTATAAAGATATTCGTCTTGTAGGAACACCTCCTCAGTCAATCGGAAAGTTCGGGGCTGATACAGATAATTGGATGTGGCCTAGACATACGGGCGACTTTAGCATGTTTAGAGTCTATGTTGGTAAGGATAATAAACCTGCTCCTTATAGCAAGGATAATGTTCCACTGAAGCCGGCTCACTACCTACCTATCAATGCCAGTGGGGTTAAAGAAGGTGATTTTACTATGATCATGGGCTTCCCCGGTACCACCAATCGCTATATGACTAGCTGGGGGGTAAATCAAGCCATTGAGGAGACGAATCCATCCATCGTCTCTATTCGCCGAAAAAAGCTGGATATCATGGGTGAGGATATGGCTAATGACCCTGCCGTTCGTATTAAATACGCCTCTAAGTATGCTTCAACTGCTAATTATTGGAAGTATTTCATCGGACAAACCAGGGGGCTTCAACGCTTAAATGTGGCTGAAAAGAAGCACCAATTAGAAACCAGATTTGCTGATTGGGCTAATCAAAATGAAACAAGAAAAGAGCGCTATGGAAATACCCTGCCGTTGTTCGATAGTGCTTTTACTGCCAAAAAAGCTACTGCTAAAACGATGGTTTATTATTCTGAGGCCTTCTTCAGAGGGGCTGAAACACCAGGATTCGCATTTAGCTTCTCCGATCTTATTTCTAAAATTCAAAAGTCGGAGAAGACCAAAGATCCTTTCCTTGCTAAACAGGCCATGAAGGAGATGCAAGCATCTGCCGATGCCTTCTTTAAGGATTTTAATGTTAATACGGATAAGAAGCTCTTAGCCGCTATGTTTGAGATGTTTTATAAAGAGGTTCCCCAGGATCAGCAGCCCGAGTGGCTCATCTCAATGGCCAAGAAATATAATAACAATTTCTATGAGTTAGCTGAGTATATCATCTCGGAGTCGATCTTCGCTAATCCGGAAAAGGTTAAAAAACTTCTGGATAAACCTAAAGTAAAGAAGATCGAAGAAGATCCAGCTTTTGTCTGTTATAAGGCTTTTAGTGATAAATACGCTCAGCTTAAGGAGGCCTCGGCTAAAGCCGATGGGCAGCTTGTAAAGGCAAAGAGACTCTTTGCTGATGGGCTTAGACAGTTCCAGTCTGAACGTCAATTCTACCCCGATGCAAACCAAACAATGCGTCTTACCTGGGGTACTGTTGGTGGCTACAATCCTGCTGATGCAAAGAGGTATAATTACTTCACCACTTACCAGGGTATCCTTGACAAGGAAGATCCAACAAACCCTGAATTTGTAGTTCCAGCTAAACTAAAAGAGCTCCTCCTTAATAAAGATTTTGGCCGCTGGGCTGATAATGGTACCCTCAAAGTCTGTTATATCCACAATACCGATATTACAGGCGGTAACTCAGGTAGTCCGGTGATGAATGGTAAAGGGGAACTAATAGGCCTTGCTTTTGATGGAAACTGGGAGGCGATGAGCGGCGATATCGCTTTTGAACCTTCTTATCAAAGAACTATCAGTGTTGATATTCGTTATGTCCTCTTTATTATAGATAAGTTTGCCGGTGCAGAGCGACTAATCAAGGAGATGAAGATAGTGGAATAGTATTGTTATAAAATAACTGAAGAGAGACTCTATATGGGTCTCTCTTTTTTTTGGGAGGGGGAGGTTCAGGAAGTATAGAGATTAAAGGGTTCAAGGGAAAGGCTACTGGCGGCTGGCGGATGGCAGGGAGATTTACTATTCAAGGATTCAAGGATTCGAGGATTCAAGATTCGAGGATTCAAGATTCGAGGATTCAAAAAATCAAAGGCGTTGAAGGAATAGATGGTTTTGCTTTTACGGGAATTAGGATATTAAGAGATCTCTTTTGGGTTGAGTTGTCAGCTCATTACATCTTTTTCTAAAGAAGCTAGGGGTTGAATACTATTTATACATAGAAGACTTTCCGATATGATAATAAACTACCTTTGTTTTATTGCATATGTGTGATGAATGTATTATGATATTATATTTGTAATTAGGTTCTTTGTCAAATTTACCCATTCAATTTGACAAAAAACCATTATTTTCAATTTAATCCTAAATAGTTCAAACTAAATTTTCGCTATTAAATTATTTTTCACTAACTCATACGCCTCTTGTGGATTATACGCTTCCCCATTGCGGAGTAGTAATTGAGTGTCGCCCAGGAACTCAGTATCTAACATTTTTTCTTCCATATTCAACAGGAATTCTCTTTGTGAGGGTACATTGCTGCCCACAACAAAGTTCATGTATTCGCGGTAGCAAGTAATTATTTGGTCGAAATTCAAATCCTTTTGGGTTATTGCTGTGTATAAGTCAAATAAATCACGTCCTTTACGACGTTGATAGAGTGCTCGGAGTTTTGTACCCAACAATTCTTCGAGTGGGTAGGTGGTGATTTCGCAGGCATCGTTGTACCATTCGCTCTCTACCGAAAAGGGAAATTTTGACCAACCTAATACAGAGAAATGTTCTCTACAATTTGTTTCTACCTTTAACCGAATAGGCATAACCGGTGCAATTTCGGATTCAAAGCGGAAAACTAAAGTATTGTTATTGGCCTTTTGTTTTACAACAGGTTTACCCAGAAAAGATAATATATCTCTGATTCGATCAATCGTTTCTTTGATTGGTTGCGCTGTTATTTGAACCAAATCAATATCTTCGGAATACCGGGGTTGAGGTGAAAGATACAGTTTATGTAATGCTGATCCACCACGAAAAGCCAAATGGCTTGCTAAAAGCTCATCTTTAAATATCTCGGTTAATGCCCGACAGATCACTAAGTCTTGTTCTACCTGTTCGTTTGTCTGCCATGGTACTTTATGTGACCATTCTGTGATATATGCTTGTGGTATCATATTCAGTCGTCAATTTCAATTTTTGTATTTTCTATTACTTTCCAGCGTTCGTTTGTTGTACATCCAGTTATTGAAGCCGATGTTTTGAGGCGTGTGCGAAAGAAAATAATTCCCTGCTGTTGCAATGCTTTGTATAATGTATCTGCCAATATTTTGTTTTCTAAAGCGTACTCTAAAATGTATCCCAGCCGTTGCAGAGTTGTAACCTGTACATGCTCAAAAAGCCCGTTACAGAACATCTCCGGATGAATTGATTCTGCCAATTCATTCAATACTGTTGACACTCGATTAATGCCACCTACTCGTTTCTCAAATTGGATTAAATCACAAGCCGTAAGAGCCGGATTGGAAATTTTAAGATAACCAGTTTCCGTTTTTTTTGATTCTATAAGCATTTCTGGAATATCTTTTTTACTGATATAATGTATCCTGATTCCCTTTTTCTGAGTGGTACGTAAAACCGGAAAGCTTGTAACGACAAAAAACTCTTGAGGTTGTTGATGCGACGCTCCGTAAAAACTTGCGGCATTCAGCAGTGCCAAATAATAAGGACGCTTTATGTTTTTCATCAAACCATCCAAAAAAAGAGTTGGTGGTAAAATGCCTTTCGAGGAATATTGAGGAGAAATGATCAGGTAATAGCTTTTGTACACAGAAATAATCCGACCCTTTATTGTTAAACGACTTAACGCTCTCTTTGCGGCAATTTCGGTATAACCCGGCAGCTCTGTTGCAAGCATACCTAGTGAGAAAGCATGCCTGCCACGCGATAAAAGATTATCTATCCATTGGCTTAATGTTATGTCTGCTTGCGTGATCATTGAAGTAATATTTTGCCAAAGATACCACTTTTCGGTACTTATCGCAAAATATTCATTCATTTTTATAATTATTTTTTGCGATAAATACCGATTTCCGGTACTTATCGCAATTTATTACTCGCGGTGCGTCCTTTTCTTACCTGAATAAACGGTAGAAACAAGTATGAATATGTCAAGTAAACGGCGCAAAATACTTGACATTATTCTTATAAATAACCGGCAATATATTTGAGATATCACCAGGCTTCTGTTGCAAATATTTGCGACAATATGTTTGATATATCTGTATATAGAAAAGTGAAGATTAAGTCTATATTTATGTACGACTTGATTAGTTAATTTGTCTCGTTTTTTACGTAATAAATGGGACAAATTAACTCGTATGTATCAAGTAAACAGCGCATAATACGTGACATTTACCCTAATGTTTCCTAACCCTTAAAGGGGAATAAGAGTCGGAATATAACAGAATTGGAAATGATTAGTGTTTAATCAAATGGATAGAACAGAGCAAGCATCTACCAAAAAAGCTATCGAGATATCACGATTATGTTCATCAGT
>JACCEE011379024.1_pt1 | contig 25650 bp, 23 predicted proteins | sample 7449931 | NCBI WGS metagenome assembly JACCEE01 (sample SAMN15323457, study PRJNA562643) | freshwater metagenome | isolation source: river surface water | place: USA:Blue River Watershed | collected 2017-08-19 | reverse complement strand
TGAAAAACAGCATAAAGCCGAGCATAGCCCAACTGACAATACGAGTAAAGAAATTAAACACGAAAGCTACACCAAGGAAAAATTCGGCTGCTGAAAGCAAAACACCCAAAGCAAATGCCAGACCTGTAAGCCATGGCATGTGGAATGCATTAAAATAATCGGTGAATTTGTAGGTTGAGCCCCAGGGATCGATTCCTTTTACAAATCCGGAAAATATAAATGTTAATCCAACCAGAATGCGGGCGAAGTGTTTCAGCATAGCGAAAATTTTAGAATTCAATCTTAATTAACGCAAAAACGGCATAATTGATCATGTCAAGGTAATTGGCTTCAATACCTTCCGAGATTATTGTTTTACCGAGGTTATCTTCAATTTGCTTAGTACGTTTCAGTTTCATCAAAATCAGGTCGGTGTACGAACTCATACGCATCTGGCGCCAGGCTTCGTCGTAATCATGATTTTTTGCCAGCATCAGCTCTTTGGCGGTTATAAAATAATTGTGGTAAAGGCTCAGTGTCTCTTCATGCGAGAGATCGTCGGTTTCCGAAGTGCCTTTTTCAAGCTGAATCAAAGCCATGATGCAATAGTTAACAATGCCAATGTATTCGGAGCGAACGCCTTCGTCTATTTTCGACACCCCTTTTTGTTCAATACTCCTGATTCGCTGCGCTTTAATGTATATCTGGTCAGTCATCGAACTGGGCCGAAGAATGCGCCAGGCGATGCCGTAATCTTTCATTTTCTTGGTAAAAATATCCTGACAAATACTAATGACATGATCGTATTGCTGGTTTGTCTGATCCATAATTATCGTAATTTTTTTGATCTGGTAAAAGTATTAATTTTATTCCACTTGGCTGCCTTTTCGGCTTCTCCCTTTTCTTAATAAATCTTAATCAGCCTGATTAAAATGTGCCTGAAATCAACCTTTTAAAGTTAGAATTAAATGAATTTGATTCCATTTTATTTTACTTTTGTAAAGCACATAAGTTCAATAGTTCAAAACAACTAACGTATGTTAATAACCACAAACGCAACTAAATTCCTTAAACGTAAGAATACCATTAATTTAAACGGGCAAATCATAAATCTGGCTGAGCCGGTTGTTATGGGAATCCTGAATGTTACTCCCGATTCGTTTTTTGATGGAGGAAAATATAAAACCGAGAAGAAAGTGCTTCGCCGTGCCGAAGAAATTCTGGAACAGGGCGGTACCATTATCGACATCGGCGCTTTATCAACCCAACCCGGGGCTGAAGCCATTTCAACCAAGGAGGAAATTGATCGACTACTTCCGGCAGTAAAAGCGGTTAAAAAAAGCTTTCCGGATGCACATATTTCCATCGATACTTACCGCTCGTGGGTGGCACTGAAAGTAATTGAAGATTGTGGCCCCTGCATGGTGAACGATGTTTCGGGCGGAAATTTTGATGCGCATATGTTCGATACCATCGGGAAGCTTGGTGTGCCATATATTTTGATGCACATGCAGGGAACACCGCTGCACATGCAGGAAAACCCAGAATATGAAGATATTATTCGCGATATATCGTTGTTTTTTACCGAACGGGTGAAGAAATTAACCAAAGCCGGAGTGAAAGACGTGATTCTCGATCCGGGATTTGGATTTGGAAAAAATCTGGAGCACAATTACGAGTTGCTTAATCGTCTCGATTCGTTTAAGGTGTTCCAATTGCCTTTACTGGTTGGCGTTTCGCGCAAATCGATGATTCATAAATTACTGAAATCGAACCCGGAAGAAGCACTGAACGGAACAACGGTAATCAATACACTGGCCTTAATGGGTGGAGCCGATCTGCTTCGTGTTCACGATGTGAAGGAGGCTGTTGAAGCTGTTAAAATATTGAACATGGTGCGCTCCACTTCCAAATAGAAAGGAGTAGTTCCCAACTGCAAAAAATGTTCCTGTCGGTTTTGAGCAAACTTTATACTTTTGTCAGAGAAAGCTGAAATATGAATTTATTTATCACGATACGGGTTTTGGATGTAGTCGACATTCTTTTGGTGGCGCTGTTGCTGTACCAAATGTATCGTATTATCAAAGGAACCATAGCATTCAGCATTTTTATCGGTTTTTTTCTGGTGTATTTAAGTTGGTTGGTCATTAAAGCCATGAACCTCGAATTGCTCAGTACCCTGATGGGGCAGTTTCTGGGCGTGGGTGTTTTGTTGCTTGTGGTGGTATTTCAACAGGAAATCAGACGCTTTTTGTTACTCATCGGTACCAATTACCAAAGTAAACGGAGCTTTGGCCTCGATAAGCTTTTTGCTTCCGAAAAAATAAAACCGGCTAACAATCAGCATGTAAAAGAAATTGTTCGTGCCTGCGACAATATGTCGAGGGCCAAAACCGGCGCACTCCTTGTAATTCCGCGCAAATCGGAATTAAAAGACATCATTCGTTCGGGCGAAAAGATGAACGCCCGGATATCGTCGGCGTTAATCGAGACTATTTTTTTCAAAAACACACCTTTGCATGATGGGGCTGTAGTAATTGTAGGTAGTAAGATTGCCGCTGCCCGCTGTATTTTACCCATTACCGAGCGTCACGATATCGATCCCAGCCTGGGGTTACGCCATCGCGCTGCCATTGGTGTTACCGAAGTTACCGATGCCGTTGCCATTGTAGTTTCAGAGGAAACCGGAAATATTTCGATGGCATCACACGGCGAACTGATGCATAAAATATCGGCAGTACAGCTTACCACCGAGCTCGAGAAAATAATTGTTGAGGAAGCATAGGTTCGGTTATTTATTTGTTTATCCTGAACAATCCGGTCGGTCAATCCTTCAATATTAATACCTTTGCACCCATTCTTTATAAATGGATTTTTGACATGGAAAACCGGATTTGTAAACTCTTCGGAATAAAATATCCCATCATTTCAGGCGGAATGGTATGGTGCAGTGGCTGGCGTTTGGCTGCAGCAGTAAGTAATCATGGCGGACTTGGATTGATTGGAGCCGGATCGATGCATCCGGAAACACTTCGCGAACATATTCAAAAAACAAAAGCAGCTACCGACAAGCCTTTTGGAGTAAATGTCCCGATGTTTTATCCCGAACTGGAAACTATTATGAACATTATTGTGGAAGAGAAGGTCCCGGTTGTATTTACCTCGGCCGGAAGTCCAAAAAAATATACGTCGTGGTTGAAGGAACGAGGCATAAAAGTCGCGCATGTAATTGCCAGTTCGGCTTTCGCTGTGAAATGCGAAGAAGCCGGGGTTGACGCTATTGTGGCTGAAGGTTTTGAAGCAGGCGGGCACAATGGAAAAGAAGAAACAACTACGTTGACTTTGATTCCTGCCGTGAGAAAAGTGACCTCGTTGCCTCTCATGGCTGCCGGAGGAATTGGCAGTGGCGAAGCCATGTTTGCCGCAATGGCACTGGGAGCCGATGGGGTGCAGGTTGGTTCGCGGTTTGCTATTTCCGAAGAATCGTCGGCTCACCCCGATTTTAAGAAACTGGTGATTGGACTTGCTGAAGGCGATACGAAGCTGGCCTTGAAAAAAATTGGTGCTGTACGATTGATCAAAAACGAATTCTTCCAAACGATCAATAAAATGGAACAGGAAGGCGCCAGCGCCGATGATTTGCGGGTAATGCTTGGCCGTGGACGTGCGAAACTTGGCATGTTCGAAGGCGATCTGGAAAAAGGAGAATTGGAAATTGGCCAGGTGGCTTCGCTGATCAACGAGATTTTACCTGTTGAAACCATCATGAAAAACATGATTCAGGAATACAACGAAGCAAAAGAACGAATGAATAAATTAGAAATTTGAAGATTCGGCCTTCGACAAGCTCAGGCCACAGACTTTGAATTTAAAACTTCGAACTTGAAACTCATTTATGATACATTTTGAACGTACAAAATTGGCGAATGGGCTCACGGTAATTGTTCACCGCGACACTACCACTCCGATGGTAGCAGTGGATATTTGCTATAATGTGGGCTCGCGCGACGAACATCCCGATCGGACAGGTTTTGCGCATCTTTTTGAGCACCTGATGTTTGGAGGATCAAAGCATATTCCGTCGTATGACGAGCCTTTGCAAAAGGCCGGCGGCGATAATAATGCCTATACCTCGAACGACCTGACGAATTATTACCTGACTTTACCTAAAAACAATATCGAAACCGGCTTTTGGCTCGAATCGGACCGCATGCTCGAACTGGCTTTTTCGAAGCAAAGTTTGGATGTGCAGCGCAATGTAGTGATTGAGGAGTTTAAACAACGACAACTCAATCAGCCCTATGGTGATGTTTGGCCCTTGCTGCGTCAGTTGGCTTATAGGGTTCATCCTTACCAATGGCCAACTATAGGTCGCGAAATAAGCCATATCGAAAAAGCGACTATGCAACAGGTGAAAGACTTTTTCTTTACCCATTATGCGCCTGATAACGCAGTACTGGTAGTTACCGGTGATGTGGATTTTGATCAGGTGGTGAAGCTTGCCGAACGCTGGTTTGGCCCGATACCTAACCGCAATGTTAAACCGCGAAATATTCCGCAGGAACCTGTTCAGACTGAAATCCGTGAGCAGACTGTGACCCGTGATGTGCCGAATGATACCATTTACATGGCCTACCATATGACCGATCGGCTCGATCCGATGTATTATGCTACCGACCTGGTTTCGGATGTGCTTTCGAACGGAAACTCGTCACGGATGTATCAAAATCTGGTTCAGAAAGAGAAACTATTTACCGAGTTGGATGCTTATCTTTCAGGAGATTATGAGCCAGGCTTGTTTGTTGTTTCAGGAAAGCCAAGCGATGGAGTTTCGCTCGAAACAGCCCGCAAAGCCATTGAGCAGGAACTTGAACGAATGAAGCAGGATCGCGTGCCTGACTATGAATTGGAAAAAGTGAAAAACAAAGTGGAAGCCAACATTGTGTATGGCGAAATGAATTACCTGACCAAAGCCATGAATCTGGCTACAAACGAAATTTTGAAAGATGCCGGTTTGATTAATAGTCAGGTGGAAAGTTACCGGGCGGTTACCCCCGAACAAATACAACAGGTTTCACAACAAATTTTCAGGCCCGAAAACTGTTCGGTGCTCAATTACTTTGCTAAAAAATAGAAACATGCTGAATCGCACGATACAACCCACGGTTAATCCGATTGAACACATCGATATGGTAAAGGCGGAAAAAAGGCTTCTTTCAAATGGGCTTCCGGTTCATTTTGTGAATGCCGGAACCCAGGATGTGGTAAAAATTGATTTTGTTTTTGAAGCCGGAACCTGGTTTCAGCCGGCAAATCTCATTTCGAGCATGTGTAATTCGATGCTCGAAGAGGGCTCTGAAAACTTTACTGCTGCCGAAATTGCTGAGAAGTTTGATTTTTATGGCGCATACATTCAGTTAACAGTCGACCAAAATCAGGGATTTGTAAATGTGGTAAGCCTTGGAAAACACTTGCCGGCAATACTGGAAGTGATGGAAGATATGATTAAACGATCAGTTTTTCCGGAATACGAACTTGGAATATTAACTGCGAAGAATAAGCAGAAATGGCTGCTCGAAAACGAGAAAGTTCGCACTCTTTGCCAGAAGAAATTTACCCAGGTGATGTTTGGTGATTCGCATCCGTATGCCATCAACAACAAGCTTGAAGATTTTGACCGCATTACCCGCGATGATTTGATCCGATTTTATAAATCATACTACCACTCCGGAAACTGCCACATAATTGCTTCAGGTCAGATTGATGAGTCGGTGTTGCAAATGCTCGACGATCGTTTTGGCGGTAACGATTGGAATCAACCTGCCGTTGCCGTTCCATCGTACGAGATTCAGCCTGATCCGTTGAAATATCACTTTGTTAAAAAGCAGAACGGCATTCAATCGGCTATTCGGGTTGGAAAATTCTGGGTTTCAAAAGATCATCCCGATTCCCATGCTTTATCCATATTAATTACCATTCTGGGTGGTTATTTTGGATCGCGTCTGATGACTAATATCCGTGAAGAGAAAGGCTATACCTACGGAATCGGAAGTTTTGTTTTGACCTTTAAAAAGGCAAGTTACCTGGTAATATCAACCGAAGTGGGCAATGAATACATTGAGCCAACTTTGAAAGAAATTGCAGTTGAAATGAAACGGCTTCAAACCGAGCCGGTATCGGAAAACGAGTTGGAAACAGTGAAAAGTTACCTTTTGGGTGAATTTTTGCGCGATTTCGACGGTCCGTTTGCTTTAGCCGGAAGCTTTAAGGCCATCAACGATTTTGGTTTGGATTATTCGTTTTACGACAACTATCTGCATACTTTGCGAAATATAACTTCGGATGAATTGATGAGTCTGGCTCAGAGATACCTAAACCCCGACGATTGCTATACAGTAGTGGCCGGAAGTAAATAAAATTAATCTGCACCCGGACTCACGCAACCCATGACAAGCCCGGTGCATCTTTTAAGCAAAACAATTTTAGGCTTATGTTGCCGGAATTTGTTTATATGGCAGCAATGCGGTATTTTTAATCACCAAATCTAATGTACTTTCAAATGAAAAATTTCAAGAAATGGATTGCCGGGGCAATCGGATTATCGGTTCTGTCGTTCACCACGACTTCATGCTTAAAAGATGCCAAACAGCAAGCATTGGCTGTTGGCGATGTTTTTGTTCAGGATATGAAAACTGACGCCGGAATAAAATATGGCCTGATTATTTATGTAACCAGTAATACTGAAATTGTATCGGGAAAAGTAACTGCTCCGGGAACAAATGGCAAAGTATACCAATTGTCAGCAGGGGCTGATAAATTTCAATACGTGTATTATACCCCGGCGGCTGAATATACGACCGAAATGCCTGTTAAGGGCGACTACAGTATGGAAATTAGCCTGACCAATGGAGAGTCGTTATATGGGAAAGATGCTCTGGGCGACGAGAAACTGTTGCCAATCAGCATTAAAACAACCTCTTTTGATGCTCATGTGCTAAAAACAACCTGGGATAAAGTAACCAGCGCCGATGCGTATATTGTCAGGTTGTATGATGCCAATAAGACGAAAGTGATTTTTTCGAGTACTTATTTAACAGATGTAACCCAATACGAATTTAGCGCATCTTCGGCAGGTTGGGGTGTAGGTGTGACTCCGGTAATTAATACTAATTATGTAGTAGAGTTGGTTGCTGTTCGGATTGAAACCGGTATCACTACTGATAAAGGCAATAATATTCAGTTCTCGACAGTTGATTCGAAAACTATTAAATGGGAATAACTATTTTCAAACTGATATTGGAAAACCTGGCCGAAAGCCGGGTTTTTTATTTTAAAGGAATTGAAAAACTGAATGTAGATCCTTCTCCTTTTTCCGATTCAGCCCAAATAGAACCACCGAGCAATTCAACTAATCCCTTTGCAATAGCTAACCCAATTCCGGTTCCATCGTATTTCCGGTTGTCCAGGTTTTCTTCCTGATCAAAGTTTTGAAAAATCTGATTTTTATATTCTTCTGAAATGCCTATGCCTGAGTCTTTTACAAAGAATACTAATTCAGTGTTCAGAACATTAAATCCGACTGATATCTCGCCTGAATCGGTAAATTTAATTGCGTTGTCGATCAACTGATTTAATATCTTTCCCAGCAACATTTCATCAGTGCTGAATCTGAATTCTGCCGGCAGCTCTGATGCTATAATATTAAGAGTTAGATCTTTGTCATTACACTGTTCTTTAAACTTCGATACAATCCATTCAATCAGTCTTTGGGGGTTACATTCGGTTCGAACCACCTGTTGGTTTCCCGATGATAATATGGAAATGTCAATAAAGTTAGTTACAGTATTGAGTAAGCGATCGCTACTCGCGTTTAACATTTTGAAATAAATGGCTTTTTCGTCATCCGGAAAATTTGGATTGGTGATGATTTGAGCAAATCCCAGTATTCCATTTAACGGTGTCCTTATTTCGTGCGAAATGTTGTTTAGAAACGCTGTTTTTAACTTGTCGCTGGCTTCAGCACTCTGCTTAGCTTTAATCAATTCTTGCTCAACTCTTTTTTTATCGGTAATGTCAATATTAACCCCATTCAGTTCAATTAGGTTATCACCATCAAAGATTGGGATAATATTATTCTGCACCCACAACGTGTTCCCATTTTCAAGTACATAGCGAAAATCAAAGCTTACCGCCGACTTATTCTGAATAATAGCCCTGAATTGTTCGTCAATAATATTTACATCTTCAGGATGCAATAGTTTTATAAATAGTGAATAATCGGGTTCAAACGTATTGGGTTCATAGCCCAGAATCAGATACATATTTTTCGACCACTTCATTTTATTTGTTCTCAGGTCGAACGACCAGTTTCCCATTCGGGCGATTTGTTGGGCAAAGTTCAGTTCATTTTCATTTTGCTTTAAGTTCTCTTCCACTAGTTTCCGTTCCGTAATATTTTTATTTACACCACGGTAGCCAATGCAATTTCCTTGTTGGTCGAAAATGGGCAATCCATTGGTAAGCAAACAAATTTTAGAGTTGCTTTTACCGATAATCCAATTCTCTAGGTCAACAATAGGTGCTTTGTTTTTAACAAATTCGGCATAAAGTGCTGAAACTCGCTGCGATTCACTTTCGGTCATGAAATCGAAAGGTTTTTTGCCAATAATTTCATCTTGCGACAGATCAATCAAATCAGTTCCCTGATGTGAACTGTACGTATATTTTCCATCCAGATCAATTTTCCAAACCCAATCGGCTATACTGAAAATAATATCTTTGAGTCGGTTTTCACTTTTGATCAAAGCTTCTTCTGCAAATTTCCTGTTTTTCTTTTCCCGGGCTTCTTCGAGGGCACGTTTTACTGAAAAGGGAAGCCGCTCCAGCCGGTCTTTGAGAACGTAGTCGACTGCACCCAGCTTTAAAATTTCTATTGCTTTGATTTCGCCAATTGCGCCCGATACGCAAATTACAGGCGTGTCGGGACAACATTGATTGCACAAATTGATTGCACCAACGGCATCAAATGATGGTAGATTGTAATCGACTAAAATAACATGGAATGTTTGTGATTGAATAGCGTTTGAAAAATCAGTCGCATTTTCTACCCTTGAAATAGCAATATCAAAACCGGCTTTTACCAGATTTTTTCTGATAATTTCGAAGTCGGACACTGAATCTTCAAGTGACAAAATACTGATCCTATTTATACTATTCTCTGAATTCATTATTATTTTACTTCGTTGGGAAGTTGGTTTATAACGGCCCAAAAAACTCCCAATTGCTTCACTACATCAAAAAAATCTCTGAAATTAACCGGTTTCACAACATAGGCATTTACACCCAGGTTATAACATTTTTTCAAATCGGGTTCTTCTCGGGATGACGTAAGCATTACTATCGGAATTTTTTTAAGCTCGTCGTTACTTTTTATTTCCTCCAACACTTCAATACCATCCATTCGGGGCATCTTTATATCGAGTAATATTACCGCCGGATTTTCAACGGCCCGCTTGGCATACGCTCCGCGATAAAATAAATAATCGAGAGCTTCTACTCCGTCACTAAGTGCAACAACCCTGTTGGCCAGGTTGTGTTCCGACAACGCTTCAATGGTTAATTCAAGGTCGTTTTGATTATCTTCAACCAAGAGTATTTTTTTTAAGTCAATCATCATAAATTCTCCTATTCTTTGGGTAGTGTAAAATAAAAAGTTGCTCCTTCGTTTAATTTTGATTCGGCCCAAACCCGACCGCCATGCCTAAGAATTATTCGTCTCACATTGGCCAGCCCAATGCCGGTTCCGTCGAATTCTTTTTGCGAATGAAGCCGCTGAAATACGCCAAATAATTTATGAACGTAACGCATGTCGAATCCGGCGCCGTTGTCGCGAATAAAGAAGATATTTTCCCGGTCGTTCTCGTCATATCCAAGTTCTATTATTGCCATTTCGCGATCTTTGGTGAATTTAATTGCGTTACTTATCAGATTATAAAGTACCATTCGTATCAGGGAGTGATCTCCCTTTGCTACCGGCAGTTCCGGATTAATCCACTGGATATTCCGACCGTTTATTTCAGGTTTGACTAAATGCATAACTTCCTGTACAACCTGCGACATATTCAGGCTGGTTTGAAGCATTTCCTGGCGCCCGTTGCGGGAGAACTGAAGTAAATCATCGATTAAAGTTCCCATTTGCCGCGACGAGTTTACAATAATATCGAGATAATGTTTTCCTTTATCAGGAATTGAATCGGCATAATTTTCATTTAATAAATCGACAAAACCGTTGATGTGTCTCAGTGGTGCCCTTAAATCGTGTGATACAGAGTATGAAAATGCTTCAAGTTCTTTATTGGCTTCCAACAATTGAGCGGTGCGCTGTTCGACTCGTATTTCAAGTGTTTCATTCAGTTTTCGCACTTCTTCTTCGGCTCTCTTTCGGTCGGTGATGTCAGTAAATGTTATCAGAAAGTGGTCGTTTATTAAAATCCCGGACACAATCATGATTCGGTCAGAACCATCTTTACATCTTATGGTATACTCAATGGGCTGAATATCCGAGTTGTTTTCCCTGGCAAAACCAATTGCTGTTTCCCAGGCTTTTTTAACCCAATCTCTGTAAATTTCATTAGGGTAAGCCAGTTGCCACCATTCGTTTACTGTTGGTACTTCATCCTGATTATAGCCGGTTACCTCAATAAACCGGTCATTCCTGAATAGTATAACGCCATTGCTGTTTACATAGGTCACCGGAATTGGAATACTTTCCATGAATGATCTGAATTTTTTCTCATTTTCACGTAACGCCTCTTCCGATTTCTTTCGTTCTGTAATATCCTGAAAAGAACCCCGTATCTTCAATACTTTACCGTCGACGACAACTGGGTGCCCTATGGTTCTTATCCATTTGTGTTGTCCCTTCCGGGTGATTATTTCCAGTTCAAGATCATAGGGTTTGGCTTCTTTTATGGCGTCGTCAACTGCTTTTTCGATAATTGGCCTCGATTGTTGGGAGTAATCGTTTAAACTAAGTTCGACCGATGCACCTGTATCCGGCTCCAAATCATGGATTAATGCAACTTCTTCGGTCCAGCTTGGGGTATTTGTTATTAAATCAATTTCCCAACCACCAACTTTGGCTATTCGGCCAACCTCGCGCAGTAAGGCTTCGTTATACCGAAGTGCTTCCTCCGTTTTCTTTAATTCAGTAATATCTTTTGTGGTACTAAGTATATACTGTATTCCTTCAAGCTGTATAAGAGTTGCCGATACCAAAGTGTCTTTAACGACGCCATCTTTTGTTTTCAGTTTGGCTTCATAATTCTCAACCAACTTATGTTTTTTAAGTTGATTGACAAAAGTTTGTCGATCGTGAGGGTTATTCCACAATGAAATTTCAATAGAGGTCTTCCCGATGACATCTTGCTCACTAAAACCAAAAATTTGGGTAAATCCGTTGTTTATAGAAGAATATAGTCCGTCGGAAAACCTATTGATTGTTATAGAGTCGGGATTCGTTTGGAAAGCATTTCGAAATTTAGCCTCACTATCGCGTAAGGTTTTTTCCATTTTTTTACGTTCGGTAATATCTTCAATGGTTCCTTCGTAATAAATGATATTTCCGTTTTGGTCATAAAAGGCTTTTGCATTTTCGTTTACAATCACCGGAGATCCATCCTTGGTTAACCATGTCGATTCCATGTTGATCATTCCGTCGCGGGCAATTTTCTGCTGAAATTCGTTTCGTTGATGTATATCTTCAAATCCTTCATTTTTTAAATTTCGTGCGGTTAAATCCTCGAACGAATCGAACTTGAGTAAAGCAATAAGCTTTGGATTTGCCATTAGTATTTGCCCATCGGGAGTTGATCGGTATATTCCAATAACGGCACTTTCGAAAACATTCCGGTAGCTCTCCTCGCTTTTGGTAATTACTTCGTTCAATTGCATTTGTTCAATCTTCTGAAACGACATTTCGCTGATCAACTGGGTCATATTCAGCAGGAAATCCATCGCAGTTTTTACTTTTTCCTTCGAAACTATTGGAACTTTTTTTAATGAATTGATATAATCTGTTTCATTGAAATTGTGTCGTTGGGCTTGTTTTCTGAAGAAGTTCTCATCGGGGTCGTCAAAAAAGAATTGCCCTGAAAACAGGTTTGCAACATGTTCTCCTTTAATCACAATGGGCACAGCTACATCAATCAATCCGTTTAAACATTGATAAAAATGATAGCTTTCACCTTCATTCATTTTCCCGGCTAATACGGTATCACTTATCTTACATCGACTTGAAGTTTCAGGATTAATGCGATGAAATTCGGTACACATTTGTCTCCATCCCGATTTTGATAACACATTACCCTCCAAATCCAAAATTGCAGTGACAAAACCTGTTGTTTGATTAAACCCTTCCAGCAACGTATTTACTTTATCAAAATCAATTATATCAAGGATATTTATTTTCATGATTAAATTGTTTAATTAGATAATTGAATTTCAATTATTTAATGCGTTCGTGAAAATGACGGTGGATGTGCGTACATTTGTATGATGGAAATTTTAAGTTTAATAGGTGAATACTTGACTTAGTAATTGCATCGTCGGGCTATAAAACAAATCTGGATTTAATTATCAAAATCATTTTCAAACAAATTAGTCCCTCAAATATCTTGTCGTGTTATTATGCTTAAAATTTACAAAATTTCTTTATTAAAATATATGTTTTATAGTATCTGCTTTATTTATTGTTTATGGTCTATCTGTTAATGTCGAAGCTTTCCAATTTCTTAACGAAAGACCATTTTTCTGGAATTAAAGAAGCTTATCCTTCGGTTTGGTTAATTTTGCACGTTCATTTAGATCGCTATTGAGAGATGGATAGTATTTCAAATTCAGAAACAGAAGAAAAAATAATCAACAAAAAACGGATACGAATTGCGGTAGCCCTTGTTTACTTTAGTATGGGGCTGTGCTTTTCGTCGTGGGCCAGCCGAATTCCGGATATTAAAACCGATCTGAATCTGAATGATGCGTTATTCGGAAGTATTTTATTTGCTTTACCTGTGGGGCAATTTTTAATGATGCCTTTTTCAGGAAAGCTGGTTACCCGCTTTGGTAGCCATAAAACGTTATTATACGCGTTACCTGCTTATACCATTTTGCTTAGTACCCTAGGCTTGGTTAAGTCGGGTTGGCAATTGGCGATTGGCCTTTTTGTTTTCGGGTTGGCCGGTAACTTGTGCAATATTTCAGTCAATACCCAGGGGGTGTCTGCCGAACGAATTTACAAACGCCCGATTATGGCATCATTTCATGGTGGCTGGAGTCTGGCTGGCTTTACAGGGGCTTTGATCGGGTTGGTCATGATCAACTTAAATGTGTCCGTGTTTTGGCATTTTGTCACTATCATTATCATTGTTTTGACAACGGTTTGGATTAATTATCCGTTTTTAGTCAGAGCAGTGCCGGTAACTTCGAATGACAATGAACCACGCCGTAAATTCTTCAATAAGCCTGATGCTATTTTATTTCAACTCGGAATAATTGGGTTTTGCAGCATGGCCAGCGAAGGAGCCATGTTCGACTGGAGTGGTATTTATTTTAAAGATGTGGTGAAAGCCCCGGCTTCGCTGGTTGTTTTGGGTTATACCTCGTTTATGATTATGATGTCGACCGGACGTTTTGTTGCCGATTACCTGATAGCTAAGATTGGACGCAAACGACTTTTACAGATTTGCGGTGTGATGATTTCAACCGGGTTGTTTATCTCGGTTTTATTTCCTTACCTCGTTACTTGTACGCTGGCATTTATGTTGGTTGGTCTGGGAGTATCGAGTATTGTACCAACCGTTTACAGCGCTGCCGGACGTCACAGTAAAATACCGGCAGGTATTGCGCTGGCTACTGTGTCAAGTGTCAGTTTTCTGGGCTTTTTGATGGGTCCACCGCTGATTGGGTATATTTCTGAAGCTGCAGGGTTACGTTATTCGTTTGCTGTAATCGGAATTTTTGGAATGGGCATTACATTGCTTGTTTCGCGCGTGAAGGCCCTGAATACTGATTAATGCAATTATTTCGGGTAAAATTTTTGAATAGGCATATTGTATCTGTAGGTGCTGTCTGGTTTTAGAACAGGCATCGGCATTCGGTATCCGGGTTTTGCTATCGGCATTCCGAAAATCGGATCAGTTTCATATACAAACTCCTGATTCTCTTTCTGAGATGTCTGGAAATTTTTAAAATTTTCAGGAATAATTAATTGCAGTGAATCAGCCTGAATCTTTGGACTTATTTCCATCCCTGAAATTATTGTGTCATTTTTTGATATTGGGCCCGGTTGGGCTGAAAGAATACCCAAAGAAAACAGAAAAATTCCGATTGTTGAGAGTAATGTTTTCATGGCTTTATCGGTTTTCGACAAATAAAATTAGCCAAAAATTACTTTCATCGATTTGTTTTTAACCTTTTTAACATTTGAACTTCAGGTAAATAGAAAGCCCGGATAGTTGTTTCAATCAATCCGGGCCTGGCATATTGTAAAATGATGTTATTCTTTTGGATATTCATAGTCAATCATCCACTGAATGCCAAACTGATCGGTAAACGAACCGTAATAAGCACCCCAGAAGGTATCCTGAAGTGGCATTTCAATTTTACCATTGACCGAGAGTTTTGCGAATAAATGGTCGGCTTCTTCTTTACTTTCGGCCCCAAGCATGAAGTAATGATTATTTCCTGCAACAAGTTTTTGCCCCATCGATTCCAGAGAATCGGTTGCCATTAACATGTTCCCGTTTCCTACCGGCAAAGCAATGTGCATAATTTTATCCTGCACCCCGGCTGGTAAATTTTCGTTTCCCGGCACATCTTTAAATCGCATCAGCATAGCGAATTCACCACCAAATACCGATTTGTAGAAGTTAAATGCTTCTTCAGTGTTGCCGTTGAAATTAAGGTATGGATTAAAGTTTGCCATATTATTGTTTTTTTAGTTGTTCCAGTCGTTGCTATTTCAAAGTCAACAGTCCCTGATATTTTTTACGATGATAATAGGCAAGGAATAAATTCCCGATTAGCAGCAGTGCCGCAATAGCCAATCCCGATGGTTCAAGAAACGCGTGAAATAAAAAGATATTCAGAGTGATAGGAAATATCACGACTGTAGCTAAAGGAACCAGTCGACCCGAGAGGAATGCGACAGCACAGAGCAATTCAATTATTTTCACCGTTGGCATTAGATATACCGAAGCGGCCATGCCGTCGTTAAATACCTTTACACTTCCGGTAACTTCGGGAGCTTCAACAAGCTTTAAAAAGAAGGCAATTGAGGCAAAAGCATATAGCAGCCCCACCAATACCCGGATAACAATTGAGGCGATTTTCATGAGTAAATTTTTTAAGATTATTTATTGTTTTTAATGTATTCACTTAATGACGTTTTTATAATCCACGTCCAGCCTTCAACAAAGTTTTCTCTTGCAAAATCAGGAACATCAGTTGGAAAACTTTCCAGGCCTGTATGAGAAAGTTTTACAGTTGTACTGTCGCTGGATTCAGTCAGTTCAAAACTCACTTCGGTAAGTCCGGGATAGCCTTCATATTGCCAGGTATAGGCAATTTTCTTTTTGGGAATTACTTCTGTGATTTTACAAAGGTGCTTGTACTGGCGGTCTTCGGCAGGTCCGCCCCAAAAAGAAAACTCGCATCCTAATTCAGGCTTAAAATCAGGAAGATCGAAATACCATTCCTTCATTTTTTCGGGTGAAGTCAGCGCATCCCAGATTATTGATGCCGAAACGGGAAAGTTCTGTTCGACGACAATTGTTTTGTTTTCCATTTTTCTGAATTATTTGAGACTATAACCTCGATGTAAAGCAAAAAGTTCTACTTCGGATTGAAATTATAATTGCCTGAAAGACACGATTGTTGATTTTTTAATTGAAAAAATATGGAGCAACAAATAGAAGTAAGTAAAATTTGTATTTATTTTGTATTGAATAAATATTCAATCAATAAAAATATGCCAAGAAATAAGGAAGCAAATCAGAAGGTAAAAGACGAACGCCGTGAGAAAATTCTTTCGTCGGCCTTATCCCTTTTTATTACCAAAGGACTGGCTGCAACAAAAATCAGTGATATTGCCGAACGTACCGGTATGTCGCAGGGTTTGGTATATCATTATTTCAAATCGAAAGAAGAGGTTTTTGTATTTCTGATTGATGGAGCCATGCAGAAGATGAACGAGGCAGCCTTAGGTTTAGAAAAGCTTCCCATTTCGGCAAAAGAAAAAATCATGCTTGCAATCGACGGACTTTTTAAAGGATTAGAAACCAATACACAAACCTCAGGTTATTACTTCCTCATAACTCAAACTGCATTGACTGAGGCGAATCCACCTGAAGCACGCGAAATTATTCGAACTCAGAACGATGTGAAGTATAAGGTAATGACCCGAATTTTTGAAGAAGGTCAGCGAGATGGAACGGTTAAAAAATTCCCTTCGCCAGAAATGGTCACTTTATTTTTTTCATCAATCAACGGTTTAGCCTTAAATAAAGCGATTTATGGCGACCGGTTTATTATGCCTGATAAAAAGATATTCATGGGTATGTTCCTGACAGACAACTAAAAATCAATGATATGCAAAGCTTAAAAAGTAAAATCATTCTGGGGATGATGGTCAACCGACATCTTTTCAGGGGAAAACTTCGGAAACAACCGTTTGATCCCTCGCCCGATGGAGTCCGACAACTGCGCACCCAGACTGAGAATGGTGCAAAAATGTTCGGAAAACTTCCATCGGAAGTTGAACTCGTGCCGGTTCGGATTGGCGAAATGTATGCCGAATGGATGAAACTACCGGCCAATAGTCCACAAAAGGCCATGCTGTATTTTCATGGAGGAATGTATGTAACGGGTTCGCCACAGTCGCATCGGCCGCATGTGTACAAATTTGTGAAAGGCAGCGGTGTCAATGCGCTGGTTTTCGATTACCGGCTGGCCCCGGAACATCCATTTCCAGCAGCACTCGACGATGCCGTTGCCGCCTATCAATATCTTTTGGAACAAGGTTTTGAACCACTTAATATAGTATTTGCAGGCGATTCGGCAGGCGCTGGTTTGTGCCTTGCAACACTGCTTGCCATAAAAGATAAAGGCATTGCATTGCCCGCAGCGGCGGCAGTTTTATCTCCCTGGACCGATTTGGCTCGCACCGGAGAATCGTATGTAACCAATGTTGAGAAATGCCTTTCTCCCAAAGGAAGTTCAGAATATGCCAGCGAGTTATATGCGGCCGGAAATGATAAGAAAAATCCATTTATTTCGCCGCTGTATGGCGATTTGGCTGGATTACCTCCACTCCATATAAGCGCCGGAAGCAACGAAATTTTACGGGACGATTCAATTCGCTTTGCCCAAAAAGCAAGATCTTCAGGAGTTGAGGTTACCTTACTGATGGGAGAGGGGATGTGTCATTGTTATCCGGCATTTGGTAATCTTTTTCGCGAATCGAAACTGGCACATGCTGAAATTTGCGATTTCCTGAAGTTTCACGCAAAACAGTAGTGTCTGGTGAGCAGTTGACTCAAAGTCATCCGCTCAATAAATTGGTACGTGTAATTTTTTTGTTACCAATAAATCAGTGGATATCTGTTTGGTGAAAACAAAACTCATTTTGCCTTTATTTTTGCGAGAAACCCCTAACTCAAGCAAAATGGCGATCAAATATGGTGTTGTCGGCACCGGCGCTTTGGGCGGATTCTATGGTGGAATGCTTGCCAAAACCGGTCAGGATGTACATTTCCTTTTCCGAAGCGATTTTGAATATGTACAGCAACACGGACTTCGTGTCGATTCGGTAATGGGCGATTTTCATCTCCATGAAATTCAGGCATACAAAAAATCGACAGACATGCCTGAATGTGATGTGGTTTTGGTCTGCCTGAAAACCACCGGTAATCACCATTTGGCAGAGTTGATCAAGCCCATTTTGCATGCGGGAAGTATTGTGATTTTGCTTCAAAACGGACTTGGAGTGGAAGAGGATCTGGCCAAACAGCTACCCGAGGCCTACATTGCGGGTGGATTGGCATTTATTTGTTCAAATAAAATTGGACCCGGACACATTCATCACCTCGATTATGGGAAATTAATTATAGGGTCATACAATGTTCCTGATGACGCGATATTGAAACAAGTGGTTTCCGATTTTCAGGCTGCCGGAATTCCTACTGATCTTTCGCCCAACTTATTATTTGCCCGCTGGCAAAAGCTGGTTTGGAACATTCCGTTCAATGGAATGACTGTCGTTCTGAACACAACCACCGACAAAATAATGGACAATGAGCAAACCCGCGAATTGTCGAAAGAACTGATGCTGGAAGTTATTCATGGAGCCAATGCTTGTGGTGTGCCGCTGAAAGAATCGCTGGCGCAGCAAATGATCGATATGACCATCAAAATGAAGCCTTATGCGCCGAGTATGAAACTCGATTACGATCATCGGCGAGCGATGGAAATTGCTTATATTTATTCCAAACCAATTGAAACAGCTCGAACGAATGGCTTTGAAATGAGTAAAGTCTCGATGCTCGAAAAACAGTTGCGGTTTATTCAGCACAACCAGTAACCTTTCGTTTCATGAATAAGCGCTTATTTATCGGCATGCCGGTTTCATCCATAAAAACGGTTCAGAAAGTTGAATCGTGGAAAAATAACAGCCGAATTCGACTCAATAAGATGAGCTGGGTAAAACCAGAAAACTGGCACATTACCCTGAGCTTTCTGGGAGATACACCTTCTGAAAAAGTTGACCAATTACAGAAACTGATTGATGATGCTTTCTGCGAAGTATCGGCATTTAAAGCTAATCTGGAAGGTGTAGGCGTGTTCCCCAACCGGCGCGATCCCAATGTTCTTTGGCTGGGTTTAAACAGCCTTCAGCTTATAATCCCGGCCTATGAGCAATTAGGCAAATTACTTTTGAAAAACGATTTTAGCTTCGATCAAAAGCCTTTAAAACCGCATTTAACCATTGCCCGAATGAAATATCTGGCAGATAAGGCAATCATCGATACCTTGGTGAAAGATTACGGGCAAACGGTTTTCGATCAGGTTAAAATTGATCGGGTAGTGCTTTTCGAAAGTTTACTGACTCCGCAGGGCCCAATATACAAAGCTCTTTATGCCAAACATTTTCAGGATTAATCACCCGAAGAATGGTGGTTAGTGTTCGAGCGTTAAATCACGAAATACGGCTGTCACTTTTTTCTTTGTGTTGTGCGATGTAACCGCGAGCCCAATGTATATTTTCGATGGAAGATCAAGCGAGTGTGTGGTATATACCTTCCAATTTTTACCGTCGGCGCTGTAATATCCGGAAAAAACATTTCCTGACCGTTTTAATCTTATCCAGGTATTTGGAAAATTGACCGGAAATTCAGGAACTCCATCATATTTTGCCGGATAAATAGCCTTCATTTCTCCATCATTTTCCTGACGGAACTGGAATTCGTAGCCACCGTTGTTTTTGTTTCTCGGGTTGTTATTCGGGAAAACCTGGAAATAAATATGCCGGCAATTGTCCGAAAGATTTTCGCGAGCCATTAATCCTGCTTTGGTGTACAAATGAGGATCGGTAAGGCTTTCAATTCGTGCCGCGAAATCAAAATCGCCCGATTGTTCAAGGTATACAAATCGAAATTCATCTTGTTTGCCCCAAATATCGGCTCCTCCGGCAGTGATGGTTACACTTTTATCGTCAATTTCCGATTCGCCCGAGATCTCGGGATTCCCAATGTCGGTCGATTTAAATTTCTTTGGTGAGATTGACTTTTCTTTGGCTGAAAGCGAAAATGTGACGGTAAGAATAGTAATAAAGATTAGCAGGAAGATTTTCTTGGTCATGATTTTTCTTGTTTGTTGGTTTAGAATTTGAAGGCTGATATTAGCAAAAAATAGTCGGAAAATAAAGTATTCAGGCATTATCACCCAACTGCATTTAATTGTTTTGATCTGCCATCCAGATTGCATCGAGTTTGATCATCGAATCAAGTGGGACATTTTTTTCAATGGCTTTCTTTTTTACTTTTTCGATCCAGTCCGGTGTATTTTTAATGGTTTCAATATACCTGTTGATTCTGACCTGTCGTGATTCATTGATGGCATTCAGCGGTATCCATTTGGTTTGCGAGTTGGTAGCTTTTATTCGGATAATTTCATCCTTTGATTGTTTGTCGGCATAAACTGTGTCAATGGCTAGCTGGAGTTTATTTCGCTCTGCCGATTGTACGAGCATCTCTTTCAAAACCGAGGCGTTTCTTTCGGGCGACGAATAGATAAAAATGTTTCTTCCGCTGGCAGCAACACTGTCAAGGCTGGTTTCTATTCCTCTCCAAAGCTTAACGGGCATATCGTTTCCTTCGTAAGTAATAACATTAGGATTTATAGCAGTTAATTGCGGCACATATTTGTCGCGGTGTCCGCAATAGCTTAAGCCGTAAACAATCGCATTTTCCTTAAACGGACCCGACAGCCAGGTTGGTTCAATGAAAAGAAAGTCGTTGGTAGTTATGGTTTTGTCGGTAAACTGCCTTACTAATTCCCTATGTTCCTTTTGTTCGCTGATGATTGGAAAATCGCGTTGCACTTTCCATGCGGTTGAAAGAATAAACAGAACCGGAAGCAGATTGCAGACTAAAATATGCTGACTTTTCGATTGGGTAATTCTCTTCCAGTAACCCGAAATTATAAAAAACATGAACCCATACAGAATGAATGTTGGTGCCAGATAGTAGTTTTTGAAATGCTTCGAAACCATCACGATCTGTACCAGGATGATGAGCAGAAATCCGGCAAATAAAAGTGCTGACTTTTCTTTTCGTTTAAAAGCAATAAACGCAAGCCCCGCTAAAAGTGCAATTAGAAAAACCAGTTCAGGATTTAGTTTGAATATTTGGGTAAAGCTGTCGAGCATCTTATCCAGATTTAAAACTTTCGATTCGCCACCGCCATACAATCCATCGTGTTTGAAAATGCCCGTCAGAAACCGAAAATAGTCGTCGAATTTGGTAATGATGGGAGCAATAAATGCAAAGAACGAAGCAATTCCGGAACCGATATAAATCAGTCGGTTTTTGTTGGTTTCGATTAAAAACAATGGAAGCAACAGCACCGGTAAATAGTTAAACTTTGTGGCCAATCCCAAGGCCATCACGATTCCGCTGTAAACGGCAAATTTTACTGACGAACGGTTTTCGTAGCCATATTTCAGGAAAACAATGACGAAAAGTAAACCTGAAATCATAAAAAAGCGATCGGGATTTACACGTGCAAATAACCAGAACAAAACATCGTTAAAGATGAATCCAGCCTGCAAAAGCAAGATTTGCCAAACCGATAGTTTTCTTTTTAACCCGAGCCAGCCAACAATTGTAATTAACGAGGCTTGCAAGATGGTTAAAGCCATAGAGCTTGCATTCAGATAATATTCAGGCCGTGCAAAAACGTCTTGTGCCAAATCTACTTTTCCTGAAATGAGATAAGCAAAACGAATTACTATTCCGATAAAAATCTGGAATGGCGTGCCGGGATGATCGTAATGCCCGATGTAGTTGAATTTGAGCAACGCGCAATTCAGCCCGTTGACCAGATAAGGAAATTCTGGGTCGGACGATTTGGCGAAAAATGGATCGAAAAAGCTCAGGTTAAAGATTCCCCAGGCAACCACAAGTGCCGGAATTATAAATATCGCTGGCTTTATTCGATTCGTTTTCATTTCTTTTATTTGAATTTGATTTTTCGGGCGGCAAACAGGCTCATTTTTATCAGGAGCCAGCCATGACTAAAACGGCTGATTTGCGTCGATCCATATTCGCGATCGCGGTAATGCACAATTACTTCGGTAATTTTCAGGTTTAATTTGGCCGCACCGAATAACAGGTCGAAGTCGCCAAACGGATCAAAATCACCAAAATAGCTCCGGTTGGCAATAATTCTATCGTAATCTTTTCTGAATAACACTTTGGTGCCGCATAAGGTGTCTTTTAAGCGTTGGCCCAGCAGGTACGAAAAGAACCATCCAAAAAATTTATTGGCAAGGTAATTCAGAAAACGCATGGCTTCCTTTTCCATTGGGTAGACCAGGCGGCAACCGTTAATAAATTCGCCTTTGTTATTGCGCAAAGCTTCATAAAATTTGGGCATATCTTCCGGTGGCGTAGTCAGGTCGGCATCCAGAATCATAAGAATGTCACCAGTAGCCACAGCGAATGCCTCACGCACCGCATTGCCTTTCCCTTTCCCGGTTTGCTTCATCACTTTGATGTCCATTTCAGGATAAGTCTGTTGAACCCGAAGCATCTCGGCGTAAGTGTCGTCTTTCGAGTTCCCTTCAATAAAGATAAACTCCTGATGCGTCCCGAATTTTGGAGTTCGTTTTACTGCATTTTCAATATTGCCTTTCTCGTTTCGGGCCGGAACAACAATGGAGACAGAAAATTCCTGAGGCTCGGAATAAACCGGCCGTGCGGTGATAAACTGAATAAGATCGAGACCGCTAATTCCGGGCAGATTAGCCATAAATTTGTTGAAAATCAGGTTGAAAACCGGAATGTATTTGGGCAGCAATAACTTCTTTTCAACTTTAACAATCTCAAAATTTTCGAGCCGAAGTACATTTTCAATGTCTTTTATTGTCAGCCAGTTTTGCAAAGGCTGTTTGGCCTTCAGGTGAAGTATTTCTCCCAGTTTCAGGATGGGTTCCCAAATATAATTGTAGCTCGAAATAACGATTTTGGTTCGCGGAGTAACATACGTTCTGATGTTCCTGAAAAACTCCTGAATATCCCACAGCGAGGTGATTAAATCAGAAACAATGATGTAATCGATTTCGGTGTCGGGCCTAAAACTGATGGCATCGGCAAGATGAAATTCCAGATGAGGGTATTTTTCACGTGCAATTTGAAGGACACTTTCCGAGAAATCGACACCAATACCTCGGCCCGGTTTTACCGAATTTAGTAAATCGCCTGTCGAGCAGCCTAATTCCAGAACTGTTGATCCTTCAGGAATGATAAATGCAAATTGCCGTTCAATGGTTCTTTGGTAAAAACGGTTTCTTTTTTTCCAGCGATCGCGTGTAGAGGCGTTCTTTTCGAAGTAATCCAGTAAAATTTGTTGTCCTCGTTCCATAAAGTAAAATTGGAAAAGTTACTCGAGGATGGAAATTTTGTCGGTACTAAATTAAGAATTCATATTGGTTTCCGAAATCAAATAATTGGGTCGGCGTTTATTTTCAATGAAAAGTTTTCCGAGGTATTCGCCAATAATTCCCAGCATTAGCAGGTTTATTCCACCTACAAACAGCACCGAAATGATTACCGAAGTCCAGCCAGCCACCGCCTGATTGGTAAAAAAATGAACGTAAACGGCATATAACCCATAAATAAAACTGAGCAATGCAATTACCGAACCCAGGTAAATCGATATCCGCAATGGCTTTACACTGAATGCTGTAACGCCGGTGGTGGCGAATTTCAGCATTTTCCGAAAGGTATATTTGGTGGTTCCGGCAAATCGTTCGGCGGCTGTAAATTCAACGGTGGTTTGCTTAAAACCCATCCACGGAATGATTCCCCTGAAAAACAGGTAATTTTCCTGAAAGCCTTTGAGCTCCTTCAATACTTTTTTGTCAACCAACCGGAAGTCGGCCATGCCGTTTTCGATGTTAACATCTGACAGCTTTTTCATGATCCGGTAAAACAATCCCGACGACATTTTTTTCGCCAGTGAAATGCTTTGATGGTCGTGGCGGAGGGTATTCACAATTTCGAATCCCTGTTCCCATTTGGCAATCAAGTCCGGAATTACTGCCGGTGGGTGCTGCAAATCGGCATCCAGACTAATGGCGCAATCGCCCGAAGCATAGTCGTACCCAGCTTTCAGGGCATTTTGGTGTCCAAAATTGCGTGAAAATGAAATGTATTTTATTTGCGGATTGTTATCCGCCAAAGCTTTGATTTCCTGAAAAGTGTTGTCGCTGCTCCCGTCGTTAATGTAAATAATCTCGTAGTCGTAATTCCGGGGTAAAAACTGAAGCAGGGTTTCGTTGAAGGTTTTCAGGCTTTCTTCTTCGTTAAAACAAGGCACAACCACCGATATTTTCCGGAAACTATTCATAGCGTGAGTACGAATTTTTCTGTAAATATAGTTTTATTTGTATTGAAATAAATCATAACGTTAATGGATAATCTCAGAAAAGGCTTGCTATTTACTGGTATTCTGGGGCTTCTGGTCATCCTCGTTTTCTTCGGAAAAATACTTCAGCATCCCAATCAGGTGTATTTCGCGCCGGGTGGCGATGGTTTCAAATCGTATTATGGGGCAATTTACCATTTGGAGTGCGATTCGTCGTATTTTAAGTTCGAAGGGATGAATTATCCTTACGGCGAGTCGGTTTTTTTTACCGATAACCAGCCTTTACTGACCAATACGGTAAAGTGGATCAGCCGCAATATCGTTGATATTCGCGAAAATATTGTAGGAATTATCAATCTGTCGATGATCTTTTCGGTGCTGATTGCTGCCATTTTCCTGTTTCTGGTATTCAACGAGTTGGCGGTTAGCTGGTGGTTTGCATCGTTGGCTTCGGTGGGCATTTGCATGTTGTCGCCGCAGATCGGGCGAATGGCTGGGCACTTCTCATTGTCACATCTGTTCTGGATTCCGGTAATGCTTTACCTCATTATACGTTTCTCGAAGAAGTCCGGGTGGTTACTTTCTGTTTTAATCGCCGTTGTGGGTTTTCTGGCTGCTTCGATGCAGCTTTATTTCATTGGATTTTACGGTTTATTGCTGACGTTTTACTGGCTATTTGCAAAAAACTGGTTCCGCGAAAGTTGGGCCGCTCGCCAAAATGCGCTCTTACATTGGTTTCTGCAAGTCGGAGTACCGTTTATTCTGCTCGAAATACTCATGATTTCAACCGATCCAATGACCGATCGCACCTCGCACCCTTATGGATTCTTGACTTATTTAGCGCATCCGTTAAGTGTTTTGCTGCCATCGGGCGCGCCATACAGTTTTGTTCCGAAATACATTCGCGTGTTTAATCACATCGATTGGGAAGCTTATGCATTTATTGGTATTGCAGCGCTTTCGGGATTTCTGGCAAGCATTGTTTTATTCCTGAAAAAATTATTTACCGGAAAAGATTTCTGGAATGTGAGTTCCAATTCCGTATTGACAGCCTTCTTTTGGGCATCGTTAGTGGCGTTGTTGCTTTCTTTCGGAATTCCGTTTGTGATGGGAATGGAGTGGTTGATCGATTACATTGGTCCCTTCAGGCAGTTACGCGCACTTTCGCGTTTTTCTTGGCTATTCTTTTATGTGATTAATGTGTTGGTATTCTATCAGTTGTATGTGTGGATTGGACAACGACGAAGCACAGTTCGCATAGCACTTACAATTATTGCTTTTGGGTTTTTATGCGTCGATGGTATTTATAATTTGAGAGCTACGGCACCGCGACTCGATAATACGAAACCTTTGCTTGCCGACAAGAGCAACCAACTTCCTGAGAATAAATGGGTGAATCAATTGGATTTTTCTCAGTTTCAGTCCATACTTCCTTTGCCGTATTTCCATGTGGGATCAGAAAATATCTGG
>JACCEE011872401.1_pt1 | contig 25652 bp, 21 predicted proteins | sample 7449931 | NCBI WGS metagenome assembly JACCEE01 (sample SAMN15323457, study PRJNA562643) | freshwater metagenome | isolation source: river surface water | place: USA:Blue River Watershed | collected 2017-08-19 | reverse complement strand
AGAAGCTACTACGTGGATGCCACACTCAGCCATGATGGCCATTTTTGCAGCAGCTGTATCGTCTTTACCACCTACGATGGCTCCGGCGTGACCCATTCTACGACCTGCAGGGGCCGTTTGACCTGCGATGAATCCAACAACAGGCTTGGTGCCGTGTTCTTTGATCCAACGAGCAGCTTCAGCTTCCATGCCTCCGCCAATTTCACCAATCATAACAATACCTTCAGTTTCAGGATCGTTCATGAATAGTTCAATGGCTTCTTTTGTAGTGGTTCCAATGATTGGGTCTCCACCAATACCAATTGCGGTTGTTTGTCCAAGACCTAGTTTGGTCAATTGGTCAACGCACTCGTAAGTGAGGGTACCTGATTTTGATACAACGCCAATGTTTCCTTTTTTGAAAATGAAACCGGGCATGATACCTATTTTTGCTTCGCCTGGTGTAATGATACCAGGACAGTTTGGACCAATTAAACGACAATCTTTACCGGTTAAGTATTCTTTTACCATGACCATGTCTTTGGTTGGAATACCTTCGGTGATGCAAACAATAACTCCAATTCCAGCGTCAGCAGCTTCCATGATGGCATCTGCAGCAAATGCTGGAGGTACAAAAATGATGCTCACGTTTGCACCTGCCTCTTGCACGGCTTCAGCAACAGTATTGAATACTGGGCGATCAAGGTGAATGCTTCCACCTTTACCTGGGGTAACACCACCTACCACTTGGGTGCCGTATTCAATCATTTGAGATGCGTGGAATGTTCCTTCGTTTCCGGTAAAACCTTGAACGACGATTTTTGAATCTTTGTTTACTAAAATGCTCATGGTGTTGAAATTCGGTGCGAAAATAACCCTAAGTGACTAAAATCCCATAGGGAACGGCCGATTTATTTTTTTAGGAATCGAGTTATGTCGCTTGATAACGGACTAGTGGTTGATGGGAAGAAGCCCAGAAGCTCGCCATTCTCGTTGATTAAATATTTGCAGAAGTTCCATTTGACTTCGCTGTCTAAGACGCCATTGACTGACTTTTGGGTCAACCATTGAAATAACTCGTGTTGGTTTTGCCCTTTTACGTCAAGTTTTTCTGTTAAGGGGAACGTAACGCCAAAGTTTTTTTGACAGAAGGCTTTGATGGTGCTTGCATCGCCGGGCTCTTGTCCGCCAAATTGGTTGCAGGGTGCACCGATTACCACCAATTGGTCTTTGTATTGGTCTTGTAGTTTTTGAAGTTCTTCGTATTGAGGTGTAAATCCACATTCAGAAGCCGTATTTGCAATCAAGATTTTTTTTCCCTTAAATTGAGACAAATCCATTTCTGTACCATCGAGTGATTTGATTTTTATGGAGTAAAAAGAAGTCTTTGGTGGATTGCTTACACTTCCTGCTTCAACCGTTTTGGTTTTTCCGAAAAAACAACCTGTGAGCGCAGCTATTAAGCCTGATGCTAAGATCTTTGACGTAATTGAATTCTTTTTCATTTAAGTTTAGAACAAAATTAGGGCCATTTAGTTTGTGGTTCAAGGGCTAAGGTCGTATTTTCGTACATTATGTCCCACAAATGGTTATTTGCAGTTTTAGCAGTGTGGTTTGTGTCTTGCGAAGAAGAACCACCGCCAATTAAGTTTACCGAAAAGCCCTTGTTAGATACGGTCTACCAAGCATCGGCGCCTTCTGCTCAAACCAAAAAGATATTGTTGAGTGATATCACCGGTGTGCGTTGCAATAATTGTCCGCGAGCTGCCGAATTAGCAAAGAAAATATCGGCTGATAATCCCAATAGAATTGAGATTATTGCCTTATACCCCAATGCAGGGACATTGACTTTTCCTTGGGACGGATACGATACCTTAAATACCTCTGATGCAGATCAACTTATTGGTACCAAGCCAAGTTCCCTTCCGGTGGGAATGGTTGACAACATATCCTATAATGGAAGTGTTTTAATTGGTGAGCTCGCATGGACCGCGGCAGTAAATCAACAACTTCCAAAAACAACCCCTGTAAATATTCAAATTAAAACTTCTTGGCTAAATGCCGAAGATAAAGCTCGATTGGAAGTCAAAGCCATTGCCAATACTGCTGCTAATATCAATACAAAATGGATTTTTGCTGTGGTTGAAGATGATATTAAAGGAAAACAGAGCGACTCTAGATTGCCGTCTGGGTATGATGAACAATACAAACACAGTCACGTATTGAGACAAGTGGTGGGTTCGCCATTTGGAGATCCTGTTTTTACGGGAATGGTTAATGCTGGCGCTACGCGTGAGAAGCATGTATTCATCCCCCGAAACAAAAAATGGAATGCAGACAATTTGCATATCATGGTTTGGGTCATGGATGCTACGACCCGGGAAGTGTTGCACGTTGAGTCGGCCAAATTAAAGCCGTAATCTGAGTCTATGGTGCGTTGGGAAGATGCACTTTTGGGTTTTAATACCCACTTGAAGCTGGAAAAGTCGCTGTCTGAAAATAGCGTCGAAGCCTATCTGAGAGATATTGAAAAATTAAAGAATTTCGCAGATAATCAGGGATTTACATCGCCAGTAAGCATTGGAAAAGCCGATTTGGAAAGGTTTTCGGCGACTTTGGCTGAATTGGGACTACAACCCAGTTCGCAAGCAAGGATTGTTAGTGGGGTCAGAGCTTTTTATAAATACCTCACGCTGGAAGATTGGATTGCTGAAAGTCCGGCAGATTTTTTAGAACCTCCCAAATTGGGTAGAAAGTTACCCGTGGTTTTAAGTCCGGAAGAAATTGACGCCATGATCAATACCATTGACAGATCCAAGCCCGAAGGGGAGAGGAATGTGGCTTTGTTTGAGACCTTATATTCTTGTGGATTGAGGGTTTCTGAGCTGATTGGATTGTCATTGACCCATGTTCATAGAGAAGAGGGATTTGTGCAAGTCATTGGGAAGGGAAACAAGGAAAGACTGGTGCCAATATCTGATAGGGCACTGAAGCACATTGATTTATATATGAAGTATGTGAGAAATCACATGGAGGTAAAAACACAATCCCGCAACCTGGTTTTTCTGAACAACAGAGGTGAAGGCCTGAGCAGGCAATCGGTGTTTTTGATGATTAAAAAAGCGGCCATGCTTGCAGGGGTGAAAAAAGTCATTTCTCCTCACAGTTTTAGGCATTCCTTCGCAACGCATTTGGTCGAAGCTGGAGCCGACTTGAGAGCCGTTCAAGAAATGTTGGGACATGAATCTATCACCACCACCGAAATTTATACGCATTTAGATCGTAATTATTTGGCGGAAACCTTGACGCAATTTCACCCAAGGTCTAAATAGCAAAGTTATTTAAACCAGGAACTCCAAAGCTTTTTCCCTTGGAAGAAATAACCAATCACCAAGCTGTGGCTCAAAACGCCTTTCAGTTGATCTATGGGTTTGGCATTTGCATTCAATGTTAAGGAAGATTTTAGCCTATCGAATTCTTGATGAGCCTTTATGATTTGAATGGTGTGCTTGGGTTTGCCTTGGATGAGGAAAAACAACCCTGCGAGTCCATCGAAAAGTTTGCGTTTTAAAATCAAGGATTCGCGGTTTACCAAAGGAAGGTTTTTGTACAACATCATCAGTCCATTTCTGAAGTTTAGGAAGGTTTTTCGAGGGTTTTGGTTGGAAAGTGTGGCCCCTCCAATGTGGTAAACCAAGGCTTTTGGACAAGAAATGATTTCATATCCCATGGTTTGCATGCGCCAACACAAATCAATTTCTTCCATGTGTGCGAAAAACGATTCATCCAATCCACCGGCTTTTTCCCAAGCTTCTCGTTTCACGAACATAGCAGCTCCCGTTGCCCAGAAAATGGGGATTTCGGAGTTGTATTGGTTTTGGTGAAACTCAACGTTCCCGAATATACGTCCTCGGCAAAACGGAAATCCAAAGTGATCTAAAAATCCACCAGCAGCGCCGGCGTATTCAAACTTTTTGAGGTCTTGATGTTTGAATTTATAGTCGAGTAAATGGGGTTGAGCAGCACCTAAATTGGGGTGTCTCACGGCCAAATCCAACAGTTCTGAGAGCCAATGTTCGTTGACGGGCTCGGCATCTGAATTGAGAAGCACGAAGAAATCTGCCGTTCTGCCTCGAAGGGCATTGTTGTATCCGCCGGCAAAACCGGTGTTTTCTTTCAAACGAATTAACTCAATTCCTGGGAATTCTGCAGCCACAAAATCGGCCGAACCATCGGTGGAATTATTGTCAGCCACAACAATGTTGACCCAAGGTTGTTGTGAAAATTCAATGACTTGGGGGAGGCATTGTGCAAGTATTTCTTTGGTGTTGTAGTTTAAGATAACTACATCTACTTGAAAGGTATGTTTGTTGGAGGTCAATGAGTTTAGATTAAAAAGGAATAAAAACGAAACGTGTGAATTCGCCTTTCAACCAAAGTACGCAGTAATTCTTTTTGGCGTCGCCGTAGGCTTTTTTAAAGTCGGCTAACTTATCTTCTTGAATGATGTTCAGTTCAACCAATCGTTCAATGGTGGTTGCATTGATGCTGTAAGGAAAACCAAATTCGGTTCGATCAAAAAGAAGTTCGCCAATGCGAGCATTTTCTTGATGAGCAACAAAAATGGGATATTCAGAGAATTTTGCCTCTATAATATCATTGCTCACTTCTTTTAACTCAGCAGATAATCCTTTAAGTTGTTTTTTGAGTTCGTCAAGCGCTTGTTTTAGTTCGTCCATATCACCTTATGATGAATTTTTGTGTAGATGTGCCATGTGCAGCATTCACCTTCACAAAATAAACACCCTTTTTCCAATTTTCGGTTTTTATGATGCAATCATACTGTTGATTTCCTTTTTCATCGGCAATGAGTTGCCCATTCGAGTTGAAAATCACGTATGATTGTATGGGTTGATTGGATTCCACCCTCAAAGAAGCTCCAATTTCTGCGGGATTTGGAAACAATCTTAACAACGGTTTTACGGGTTGATTGCTGGCTGTTTTGACGTCTTTCAATTTGAGGTACCACATTCCACGACCGTGAGTGAATGCGAATAGAGCACGATCTTTCAATCTGATTTTCACCTCGTGAACGGCCACGTTGGGTATACTCATTTCTTTTTGCCACGTTTGGCCACCATCCATGGTATAATACAATCCAAAATCTGTGGCAGCAAAAATGTAGTGTTCAGGGCTCCAGGGATCAACAGCTATAGAATTCACAGGCAAGCCAGGAGGTAAATTCCCTGTAATATTTTCCCAGATGGGTTTTGAATTGCTGTCCAAACCAGAAACCTTCCAAACACGACCTTGTAAACTATAATTGCTGAATGCTACAAATATTTGATAGGGATTCGAAGGATTTACTTCGATGAAATTCAAGAAATCATTGGTCACCGGAGTAGGAACGCTCGCATTGAAACTTACTTCAGTACCAATTTTATTTGCCGCACTTTCCAATTTATATAGTTGTGCAGAACCACCACCGTAATAAAGTACAGGATTATCGCCAGAACTTACGCCCATTGCTTTGATTGAAGACCTGTTGGTTTTGTTGGTTTTTTCCCAACTTCCACCGCCGTCAATGCTTCTGTAAACTCCTCGGTTGGTTCTGTAAAACAGCAAATATTCATCGTATTCGCTCATGGTGTAAGCATTGATGAAAGATACTCCATCGCTTGAAAAGGCGGGGTCGCCAATTGATTCAGTGTAGTCATTGGCAGTATTGAATCCAACAACTCTGCGAATACCCTCATTTTGGGTGGACAGATAAGCAATGTTTCCAGTTTGTTGGCCTACATGGCAATAAGCCCCATCACCTCCAAAAATGTACTGGGTCACCAAACGATTGCTGGCTGTGTGTGTGCCGTTATCTTGAGCTCCCGCAATGGCTTGAAGGGTCTTATAGCCTTCGCCACCGGCATAAAACTGAGTTACTCTATAACCGTTATTTAAGTTTTCTAGAATGGCCGATTGTCCCCATTTGCAACGGTACATTCCACCGTCAGTACCAATAATATACTCACCGGGGGTTTGATTGAAGTTTGCAAAGCTGTGATGATCTGCATGGCTTCCTGAAATGCTGTTCCAGTTTTTTCCGCCGTTGGAAGAATAGGCTGAGTATACTCCACCCGCAACCACTTGGTTAGAATCGTTTTTCCCAGCGCCTAGCATTACGCAATAAGCTTGATATCCTGCTCCTATTTGAGAAGGAATGGTTCTCTCAGTCCAGGTTCGTCCACCGTCAGAGCTTTTGTAAAATGCCACCGGTGGATCAGAGAATCCCAATCCCTCGAAAAGAGCATAAACCACATTCGGGAATTTTTCGCAAGCAGCCAGCTGAATTCTTCTAAAAGATGCTGGTCTACTGGGAAACGAAACTCCGCTCCAAGTTCCTGGATTTCCGCTGCTATCAGAAGCATAAACGCCGTTTGATTGCATGGAAATCAAAATCCTGCCTTTTGGCAAAACTAAAATATCATTGACCTGTTTGTTGGCGCCATTGTAGGCAATTGACCAAGTCTGACCGCGGTCTTGTGAACGGTAAAGTCCGTGTGTATGAGTACCCACAAAAAGGGTGCTGCTATCGTCTAAGCTGTGTGCTATATCCCAAATGGCATTCATGCCTCCAAGTCCAACGGTAGAACTCAATTGAGTAAATGATTTCCCTCTGTTGGTCGACATGAAAACGCCTTCGCCTTCAACATCGGCGCTGTTGGCGCGGCTTTCACCTGTGCCGTAATAAATGGTGTTTGCATTGAACGGATTCGAAGTTATTGCGCTAGCCATCAACGAAGTTTCATGGTCATTGATAGGCGCCCAAGATTTTCCTTTGTCGTTTGATTCCCAAATTCCGCCAGAGATGGCGCAAGCCAAAATATGATTGTCAGTGGCTGGGTCAATCCACAATGAACGTGTTCTTCCTCCGATGGCACGAGGGCCAAGCTCAATGATGGTATCAAAAATGGGAGAATTGCCGCGTTTCCCAAAATTTTGCTGTTTACGGTCCCATTCTTGCCATTTTGTGCGCATGAAAGTAGGAATTTGTCCGTTCGCATCCCTTTTCTCTTCCAACCACTGACTGAAATAGCCAGGGTGCTCGGCTCTCAGGGGCTTTATTTTTTCGGGGGATAATTTAATCCCCACCCAACCCAAACCGGAAATGATGAGCGACACTGATAAAACTGAAACGAACGAAGATGACCGTAAAATCCTTAACATATATCTACAAATATAGCCAATTAGCCATTAATTGAAGGTCTGCAAATGATGAGGAAGTTAAGTATGACAACCTTTTTACATTTTTACTTACCTTCGAATTTCATTCTAAATCAAATGAGAAAAGTATTTAAAGTATCGTTGGTAATTGCCGTATTGATTCTGTTGATTTCCTTGCTGAGACTGTCGCCATTTGGCTATCTTATTAAAGGTGTCCGAATGTCTTATCTCCAAGGAGAGTCCTCCGCTCACCCCACTGATTGGTACGGATTTAACCTGCGCACGGTTGAAAAAGGTTCCACAACCAACGGAAAAATCGTCAAACTCTCCAACAGATTTGATTATAAACTCTCCAAAAAGTTGGTAAATGAACTCGAGAAAACCAATTCAGCTTCCTATCTCATCTACCGCAACGATACACTCATTTGCGAAAAATACTTCAACGGCTACTCCGATAGCCACCGAACCAACAGTTTCTCAATGGCCAAATCCATCATGGCCTTGATGGTTCAAAAAAGCATTCAAGAGGGTTATATTTCTTCTTGGGATGAGAAAGCCGTTAAATTCATACCCTGGTTAACTGAAACCGCTCAACTCGCCCCCAAAAAGTCAGAGAGCGAACAATTTGTACAAAACCTCACCCTCCGACATCTCATCACCATGACCGCAGGATTGGACTGGGATGAAAGCTATGTTTCTCCTTGGGGAGTCACCGCAAAGGCCTATTATTCAGACGACGTGGAAGGAGTTATGCACGGCGTTCCCCTGATGCGCGAACCCGGCACTCACTGGCAATATCAAAGCGGCGCCACTCAATTGCTCACCTTCTGTTTGATGCAAGCCCTACAGAATCCCCCAAATAACTTACCGGTTTATAACTCCATTTCGTCGTATTTCTCAGACAAATTCTGGAAGCCCCTCAACATGGAAGCCGATGCCTACTGGTCACTCGATCACGAAAACGGCAAAGAATTGGGCTACTGCTGCTTCAACGCCATCAGCCGAGATTTCGGCCGCTTAGGACTTTTGGCTCTCCACCAAGGACATTGGAACGGTCAACAAATCATAGACTCCAGCTTCTTTACACTGGCCACCCAACCTTGGAAGCACATCAACTACGGACACGGCTTCTGGATCAGTCCAAGCACACCCACTCCCTTTTATTACTACCAAGGACTCAAGGGCCAATACATCTGCGTCATCCCCTCAAAAAACACCGTCATTGTCCGCACCGGAAACGGCGTTAACAAAGGCGACGGCACCGACAAAGTCCACGACTGCGTAAAAACCTACGTGGAAGAGGCTTTTAGATAGTCCATAGTCCATGGTCCATAGTCCATGGTCCGTAGTCCATAGTCCATAGTCCATAGTTCATAGTCCACAGACTACCGACCGTACACAATTTATTCAGTAGGAAATTTCGACATATCCATGAAGAATATTTCCCAAGTGTGGCCATCAAAATCTTCGATGGTTCTTTGGGTCATAAAACCGTAATCGCGCATTTCGCTGGGTTCAATTCCTCCGGCTTTAAGTCCGTTATCCATCATTTGATGAACCTCTTCAATACTGTCCAGCGACAAAGAAAAAAGGCCAGCAATTTTTGACTTGGTATCGGCAATGGGCTTATCGGTAAAACTTGAAAACTTTTCGTGATTGAGCAACATCACGTAAATATTTTCGCTCCAAACCATACACTTTGCAGTGTCATCGGAGAATTGAGGGTTGTTCACAAATCCCATGGCACTGTAAAAGTCCATTGATTTTTGAAGATCTGTAACGGGTAGATTGAGGAAGATTTGTTTTGTCATATTGGGTATTGGGTATCGGGTTTCGGGTATCGGGGGTCGGGGGTTCAAAGTCCAAAGTCCAAAGTCCGTGGTCCGTGGTCCATAGTCCGTGGTCCATAGTCCGTGGTCCATAGTCCGTGGTGGCTTAAAAAAAATTGGAGACCAAAGTTAAAACAATGTTTCCATTATTTCTTCTCTGAGCTCCAATTTGGGTATCGGGTACCAAGTACCGGGTGCCAGGTATCGGGTTTCGGGTCTCGGGTCGCGGGTCGCGGGTCTCTAGCCCCTCGTCACTCGTCACTCGTTACTCGTCTCCAGCCCACCGACTACAGACTACAGACTACGGACTACAGACTACCGACTACCGACTACCGACTATCTAACCGATTTCCTAATAATATTCAACGCCCCACCTTCCTTGAACCACTCGATTTGTTGATCGTTGTAGCTGTGGTTTACGGTGATGGTTTCTGAGGTGCCGTTGTCGTGGTGTAGAACCATTTGCAAGGGCTTGCCTGGGGCGAACTCGGTTAATCCGATGATGTCGATGTTGTCGTTTTCTTGGATTTTGTCGTAGTCTGATTTGTCTGCGAACGTTAATGCCAACATGCCTTGCTTTTTCAAGTTGGTTTCGTGGATACGTGCGAAAGATTTTACCAATACCGCACGAACCCCTAAATGACGAGGCTCCATGGCTGCGTGCTCGCGTGATGAACCTTCACCGTAGTTTTCGTCACCCACTACAACGCTTCCTACACCCGCTGCTTTGTAAGCGCGCTGAGTGTGAGGCACTGCACCGTATTGTCCGGTCAATTGGTTTTTCACTTCGTTGGTTTTTTCGTTGAAGAAGTTTACTGCACCAATCAACATGTTGTCAGAAATATTGTCAAGGTGTCCGCGGAATTTCAACCAAGGACCCGCCATCGAAATGTGGTCAGTGGTGCATTTTCCTTTGGCTTTGATCAACAATTTCATTCCTTTTAAGTCAGTGCCTTCCCAAGCTTGGAAAGGATCTAGCAATTGCAAACGCTTGCTTGATGGGTCAACCGCTACTTTTACACCGCTTCCGTCTTCGGCGGGTGCTTGGTAACCTGCATCTTCTACGGCGAAACCGTTGCTTGGCAATTCGTCGCCGGTTGGAGGATCTAATTTTACTTGCTCACCGTTTTCGTTGGTTAGAGTATCGGTCAAAGGATTGAAGGTCAAATCACCGGCAATGGCCAAGGCGGTAACCAATTCAGGAGATCCTACGAAAGCGTAGGTATTTGGATTTCCGTCGGCACGCTTTGCGAAGTTTCGGTTGAACGAGTGAACGATGGTGTTTTTCTCTTGTTTTTCAGCGCCCATACGGTTCCACATACCAATGCAAGGACCGCATGCGTTTGCGAAAACTTTGGCACCAATTTTATCAAAGGTATCTAAGAAGCCGTCGCGCTCAATGGTGTAACGCACTTGCTCAGAACCTGGAGTGATGGTGAATTCGGCTTTGGTTTTCAAGTTCTTTTCAGAAACCTGTTTTGCCAAACTAACCGCTCTTGAAATGTCTTCGTAAGAGGAGTTGGTACAGCTACCAATCAAACCTACTTCCACTTTGGTGGGCCAGCCATTTGCAGCGGCAACTTCTTTCATTTTAGATATAGGCGTAGCCAAATCGGGAGTGAAAGGACCGTTCAAATGCGGTTCTAATTCATTCAAGTTGATTTCAATAACTTCGTCGAAGTATTTTTCGGGATTCGCATAAACGTCCGCGTCAGCGGTCAAATGTTCACGAATGCCGTTGGCCAAATCAGCCACATCGGCGCGGCCGGTTGAGCGCAAGTAGCGTTCCATGCTGTCGTCGTAACCGAAGGTAGAAGTTGTAGCTCCAATTTCGGCACCCATGTTTGCAATGGTTCCTTTTCCTGTGCAGCTCATAGAGGTAACTCCTTCGCCAAAATATTCAACAATGGCACCGGTTCCACCTTTAACGGTAAGAATGCCGGCCACTTTTAAGATAACGTCTTTGGGTGCTGTCCAACCGTTCAATTTGCCGGTTAATTTTACACCAATCAATTTAGGCCACTTTAGCTCCCAAGGAAGTCCCGCCATCACGTCGCAAGCGTCAGCGCCGCCTACACCAATGGCAATCATACCCAAACCACCCGCGTTTACGGTGTGAGAATCGGTACCAATCATCATTCCCCCGGGAAAAGCGTAATTCTCAAGCACCACTTGGTGAATGATACCCGCACCGGGCTTCCAGAAGCCAATTCCGTATTTGTTTGAAACCGAAGCCAAGAAATCATAAACTTCCTTGCTCTCGTTGTTGGCCATGTTTAAATCTTCTTCTGCACCGTTTTGAGCGGTGATCAAGTGATCGCAATGCACCGTTGAAGGCACTGCAGCCTGAGGGCGACCCGCCTGCATGAATTGCAACAAAGCCATCTGAGCCGTTGCATCTTGCATCGCAACACGGTCTGGGGCGAAATCAACGTAATCTGCTCCGCGCTTAAAATTTTGACTTACAGGATTTTCCCACAAGTGGTTGTACAAAATTTTCTCAGACAAGGTCAATGGGCGACCCAACAACTCTCTCGCTGCCTTTACTCGTTCAGGCATGCGGTCATAAACGGATTTGATTACATCAATGTCAAAAGCCATAATAAAAAATTTTACGCGAATGTCGTGAATTTTTACCTATTTTTCTACCTTTTGCGACCATCAATGTCTATTATTCGACATCTTTGCATATGCTTTCTTCTGGGGATGCTTTGACCGCGCCGCGAATTGTACTGGGAATCGATCCGGGTACCAATCTCTTGGGCTATGGCATCATCAAAGTGACCGCAGGACATGTAGAATTGCTGGGCTTGGGTGTGGTTCGACTGGGGAAGATCACCGATGCCGGTGAAAAATTGCACCATATTTACGAGAAAATTGGCGGACTCATTGACGGTTTCGAAGCCACCGAAGTGGCCATTGAAGCACCCTTTTTTGGAAAAAACGTTCAAAGTATGCTCAAACTTGGGAGGGCACAAGGGGTGGCCATCGCAGCAGCGATATCTCGAAAATTGCCCGTCTTTGAATACGTCCCCCGAAAAATAAAACAAAGCATTTGCGGCAATGGAAATGCTTCCAAAGAGCAAGTTTTGGCCATGCTTCAAATGCAGTTTAAATTTGAAACTCAGCCCGAAACCATGGATGCTTCCGACGGATTGGCGGCCGCTCTCTGTCATGTTTATCAGTTTCAACCCAGAGCGTTCGGCTCGAACAGCACCGCCGTAGGCACATCCTCCAGAAACAATCAAGCGAAAAGCAAAAGCGGATGGGCGCAGTTCGTGAAAGAAAATCCCGATAGGTTGAAGTAAACCTTTTGCCCATTTAAGCGTCTAACAGTTATGCGTTTATATCTTTTGGTTTTTTTTCTGGGGACACTTTCATCGCTGAAGGCTCAATATTTTCCTCCCGTTACCGGCAATCAGTGGGACACTCTCAGTCCGGCGAGATTCGGATATTGCAACGACCGAATCGATAGTTTGTATGAACTTTTGGATCAGCAAAATTCGAAAGCGTTCATTTTGATCAAAGACGGCAAAATTGTTCTTGAAAAGTACTTCGATAAATTCACCCAAGACAGTTTGTGGTATTGGGCATCGGCCGGGAAAACGCTCACTGCGGCAGTGGTGGGAGTGTTGGAAGGGCAGGGCAAGTTACAGTTGACCGATAAAACCCAACAATATTTGGGAAAAGGTTGGACGTCATTGACCCAAATTCAGGAAGATTCCATCACCGTTCGGCATCAGTTGACCATGACTACCGGGCTGGATGACGCACCGGCAACTGCAGATTGCACCTCACCGTCTTGCTTGAAATACAAAGCGGCAGTGGGTACTCGCTGGGCATATCACAATGCGCCTTACACCTTGTTGGATCAAGTGATTTCGGCGGCATCGGGCAAGACCTTGAATCAAGTCATTTTCAGTGAATTTACGGGTGCTACCGGATTGAAAGTGGCCTACATCAAAGTGGGAGATAACAACGTGGCGTTCTCAACTCCTCGCAATTTTGCTCGCTTTGGAGTGTTGCTGTTGAACGGCGGGAAATGGGGCTCAAAGCAAATCATTCCATCGAATTATTTTGCGGCGATGACCGCAAGTTCTCAGTCTTTGAATCCCTCTTATGGATATTTGACTTGGCTCAACGGAAAAGATAAGTTCATGATTCCGCAATCGCAGTTCAAATTCAATGGCGATTGCATGCCTGGCGGACCCAGTGATTTAATCATGGCGTTGGGTAAGGACGGACAGCAAATCATGGTCTCTCCATCTGAAAATTTGGTGTGGATCAGAATGGGGGAGTCGCCCGACACGAAAAATCCGCTGGTCAATTTTGCGCTGGGTGAAGAAATTTGGCAGAAGGTGAACCAACTGAATTGCGGAAGCTCATCAACGGAGGGCATTGCGAAGGATGTTTTGATTTTTCCAAACCCTGCAAGGCGTGGAACAAGCATCAACATCAAAGATGGAATGTTAACCGATTTCTTGGGAAGGCAGTTTGCCCTTGAAAATGGATATATACCTGTTTCTTTGGCAGCTGGTATTTATCAGCTCAATGCCGGGGGTCGAAACCAAAAATTGGTGATTACAGATTGAAATTTCGTATCATTTCATTCAGATTAGGAACAGGCTTCCTAATCTGAATGGTTTGTGATTGATATCAAGCGTTAAAAGTGGAATAGGGGTGAATTAAATCTTCAATTCAGCACATAACGTAACCTGAGATATTGAATTTTTCTATAATACTTTTCGAATGGCATTATTAAATAAAGTACTTTGTGCAATTTTCCGTCATTGAGCAACTCCGTTTTAACGTCGAAGTCTTTAATTTTCGGAGGATAACCACGATAACCAAGGTGACTCCATGTTCGCACATCATCGCCATGTCCACCACCAAATTTCCATGCATATTTCATTAAACCACCGTTTACCATATATGCTTTATCATCAATAATTGATTGCGCAAAATCTATTGGATCATATATATAATTCAGAAAATCGTGACTTTGAATGTTTGTTAAAGGATATGGAATATTATGAACATCATATACATTCATCAAGGAGTCGTAACTATGTTTCAGTTCTTTGTAATATTTACTTCTTTTCTTGTAATCATAAATATCAAACCATACGTCATCAACATCATCTAAGGTTTCATAGAATCTTGAAGTAATACGATATTCACTAAAATTCATGGTGAACACGGTATCGTTTCGACGCTCACCAATTAAACCGTTGGAATCATTAACGTAAATGGCAATGGCTCTTTTTACCATTACACCAAATGCATATTTATCGCGGTTCGGATTTTGCGGTTCAATTTCACCTACCTTAGTTGTAAACAATAGAGCGTTGCGGTCCCTGCCGAAAAAAAGGGTATCGAAATCAATCTTAAATAATGTATCAATGACTTTCATTCCGAAAGTTCCCATCACTTCAATAGAATCAACCATTATGGTTGGGTTCAAACCAGTTTTTGAACGTATTATTGAATCCAGCCGCTGTTCTCTTGTGAGTGGATTGGTTGTGAGTGTAGTGCCTTGATTATCATCTTTTGAGCACGCACTGGCAAACAGCAACAAGGCTGCAATGAGCGCGTAGTGAATGGTGTGTTTGAGGTTTTTCATGGGTTTTGATTTTTAATGTGATACGATAAATTTAAATGTTTTAGATTCTTTGGTAGTTTTTGATTTAATACTTAAAAAATATAAACCATCAGGAAGTTGGCTGGTTTCAATTTCGGCATTTTTGTTTGAAATTCCAATTTTTGGATCTGAAATAATCGTTTTTCCAATTGAATTTTTAATTGTGTAACTGTATTCAGTGTGATCGGTTTGATTGCTTAAAAATATTTTATTATCTGTTGGATTCGGTGATAATTGAATCTCTTTAATTGGGAAAAAGTTATTTGTCAATGGCTGTGGGCCAGGAAAAATACAGTCAATATTCAACAATGAGTCATTGATTAAATTGTGAATATAATTTGTTGTAGAAATGTGATTTGAATCGTTAGGTAAATATACTCGAACATAATACCGGAGTGACGAATCTATCAGGTTTGTTTCAATATCGGTAAACCGGAAATAACCATTGTCTTCAGTGGTTGTGGTTAGTCCCGTTGAATTGCCGTATTCGGTGTACAATTCAACGGTTATGCCAGAATTTCCACCACCTGAGCAATTTGCAGTTACCCGGCCCGTTAAGTATGGGCCTGCATAGATTACTGTGTCTTGATAATTTGATTGATAACCTGCAAATCGCAAAAAATTTCGAGCAAAGTAAGCAGATGGGCTCGTTTTATACGGAGATACCTTCGACAAACTATCTAGGAGTAAATAAGTTGAATCACTTAAGGCTTCGTATGATAACCTAAAATGGGCAGTATCGGTTTGTATATCTTTTACTAGCCAAGTTGAGTCATTGGTCCACACTCTAATTTTTTGATTTACATTGTTTTGAATAAAACTTGTATCGTAAGTGTAAACATAATGGGCCCAAAGTTGAAAAATGTTTTTAATTTCGGATTGGAACTGATTGTTGGGGGTAATTGAATTTAAAGCACTGTTGATGTCTGCTTCTGTTCCTGTATCTATCAATGTTTCTAAATTCAATATTTGATCTTCAAAAATATTTAAATTGAGCGCGAATCCATTTAATAGATTGTATTTGCTGGTGGTGTAGTTTTGCCAAAAACTCTCTATATCGTTAGTGGCATTGTTTTCATTCTCAAGGGTACTATCAACATTCGATCCAGGTTCTGTATATGAACAGTCGTAGGTTCCAAGATTATTAAATATGAAGGCTTTATTTTTAGTATTAGATAATAGATAGGGGTTGTTTCTAGTTTGAGCGTTTAATATCCATTTATTGCTAAATGGGTTTTTCACTTTTTCATTATTGAAAATACAACGATTAAATGGTACATTATTATATTCATCAATTCTAGCAATGTAACCATTAGGCGAAAAGTTACCGTGAACCGTTTTGTTGAAGATTTTGAAAGGAGTATAATGGTTTCTCAATATGGGTTCATCCAATGTAATGCAATTGATATTGTTATTAAAATAGTTGCAGTAAATATTGCTATATATATTGTTATATTGAATTTCAATTCCTTTATTTAGATTCAACATGCTATCCCTATTTAAAAGAGTATTGGAGGAATTGAGTATTTTGATTCCTAGGCCGAAAATATTGGAATTCAAAGTGCTATTTTGGTCAATATAATTATTAACGCAATAAATATGATCGGAGGCATCAATTAAAATTCCTTTTAGATTATTACTTGAATTTATAGTATTTAAAGTAATTCGGTTTTTCGAAACATGTCGTTTATAAAGACCGCTGCTCCAATCACTGCCCATGGGTAATATCTGGTTGGGTTCGTTAACCTGAATATTTGAAATAATAATTCCGTTACCAGCTAAGATGTTATTTTGGTGAATAATTAGAGTATCCAACAAATATTTTTTACCTTGTATTAAATCGTAATGTGTGTTAATTCCGGTCAATAAAGAACTTCCTGAAATTTGATTGTTTTCAATTCTTATTGACTGTTTTAAAGGAATCTGGAAAATGAAAGGTCTTCCAAAAAATTCAAACGAACGAGAAATTGAATTATTAAAAGTGGGAGTTTTGTTTATTTTGCACTCAATTGCGGTACCCTCATAGATATCAATATGATTGCTGTCTTGTAGTTCACCCCCAATGTTAACATTGCTCGTTGGGTGACATTCAGCAAAAATACCAGTGTTATAATTTAAATTTTGCTTAATGATGTTTTTCTGAGCGATGAAATTTTTAAACGAACTCACAAAAAGCGAACTTGTATTGGTTTTCGATGGTTTGATATTGCAATTAGTAAATTTGCAATTTTCAACAGTAATTTTTTCAACAGAATACATCTTTATTGCTTCATTTAATGTTTCTGAAATGTGCGTATTTTTAACGATAACTTGTTTATCGCTAATTGCATTAATACCCATAATTCCACCAATAATTTGAATTGGCCAAGAATCGTTATTGCCAATAATGATATCGGAAGAATTATAAATGTTTATAGCACTTTTTGCGTTGTTGCCATTGTTCAGCTTTGCTGTATCCAAGAAAAAAGTATTGGTAATTTTTGTAAAATAGGAATCAGCATTATTTAGTTCAATCCCGTTTTCATTTGCCATGAAAATGGTACTATCAGAAATAGACAGACCATGATAGAAGTTTCTTGTTTTAATGGCAGTTATTGCGTCCCTAATTAATGTCTTTCTTCCTTGGGTATTTTTTCTGCAAATTATTCTAGAATCATAATTTTCATTTTGCAGAATTTCTATACCCTTCCACATTTCACCGCATGTAGCCATTAATTTGGTGCCTTTCAATTCTAAATCTGCACCCCCAATTACCAGCAGCTTTGCATTTTCATAAAATTTAATGGTCATACTATCAAAAATCACCCAGTCAGCGATATTGGTGATAATTAGACTATCAAAAACAATAATTTCACCTTTACCCTTCGGTGTTAAATTGTGAAATGAATTTGAAAAGTAATTAGTTTCAAGTGCTGGTGGAGTTTTAATGATAATGTGGTCAACAATTGCATTTTTGTCCTCTAAAACTGCACTTTCAAAGTAATCAATTTGATTTGGCAAATAAAATACTTTTACAAAGGAATCAATTTCACTTACATTATCGTCATCAAGCGTTTTGTCATGAAGAAATGAGTAGGTTTTACTAGCAGTAAAAGATAGAGAATTAATAATAGTATCATTTGTAAAATCATAATGGTATAGGCCATCTGCTTTTAGCATGTAAATTGTCCCATCTCTATCTTTCTCCAAGTATGAAGATTTGAAATCTTCTGAATTCGGAACTTTGTTAAATAAATTCTGATTTCTGTTATATACGAAAACTCCTTGATTGTTGGAGTTTTGATTATTGTAATTCATCACTGAAAATAAAACAAGACTATCATTTAAATATTCCGTTCCGATTATATTGTTTGTTGAGTCGTCAACAGTATTATTAGAAGGTATGCACTGCTTAACAACATTTCCGAATTTATCATCAGAAACATCTATCCTGAGGAAGCAATATGAACCGGATAAAAATAGTTCGTTTTGATCCTGGGATAACTCCATTTCACTCAATGAATAGTTGAAATTAATATCAGTTGAAAGTTGATTGTCTATGCGGTAAGAATCTGAATTGTAATGAGATAAATTGTTTTTTGCCCAAATAATATCTGTTGCAATCAAATATCTACCCGTATAACCCATATTGTTTGCTGCAATTGTAAAAATTCTATAAGAAATGCTATCACAGCTGTTATATAGTATTTTAACACAGCGTTTACTTACTCTTGAAGGGCTATGTTGACCTACGGCGATTCTCGAAAGCGGCAATTGTACCCGACTACGCATTAAAATATCACCGTAAACAGAGTTTGTTAGTGCTTTTAGGTCAAGATCGTATAAATATTCACCAACGACAATATGATATTTGATGCCTCCAGGTAGAGGAATAATTAACGGCGAAATATCGTATTCCGGAAAAATATCTACACAAACATTATTCGAGTTAAATAGATATACGCTATCCGATGTGGAAATCAAATAGAAAAGTAAATTACCCGCTTTATCTGTTTGTGAGTTTAGCGCCAGAAAATTTGAAAAGTAACTGTTATTGTGAGGATTTCGTGGGATGACTGTTGGATTCTTTAATACGGGAGTTGACGATTGAAATGAAATGTTGGATGCAGTATCGCCGGATTGATATATTGCCCAATTATTCTGCTGGGACAACAATGTTTGGGATAAGAATAATATAGATACAAGAAAAAATAAGTTCTTTTTCATTTTGTAGATTTAAACTATTTGCATTTATTTGATTTACTGACAGGAATGGGCGAAATCACACTGTTAATATCGAAGCACTCCTTGAAAGTTGTGTGATTGTGTTTTGGGCACAGAGGTATAATAAATTGTGTTTTGGCTGCATTTCCATGACAATTAATGACATGTCCCCCATGTGTTGCTTTTTCAGTACAACGAAATACAGCACATTGCTTGGCTTTTTTGCCAGAGTTATTTTCCCAGTGTTCTAGTGCATTCCCATTGCAACAGGTAATTCGTTGAGACCCATTTGAGTTCTTATATTGTGACATGCTCCAAAATTGAGCATTGTTATTTTTTTAATATTGATGAATTTGTATCAAAAATTAAATTTCAGCCTAGATCCGTTTTGTATTATCGTTTCTCTATAGAATACCGACTGACAATTAGAGTTGTATTCAGAGGGATTCCCTTTGTTAAAATTCTAGATTTTAATTTAAGCTTTAGAGTAATATAGGAGCTTGGTTGATGAAAATTAATCAATCATGCGATACCGAAAATGAATTAATTTGCAATTTTAATAGAATGAGCAATATTATTAATTTATCACAAGCAGTTACTCAAACTCATGATTACCAAAGTGATACCCGCTTTTTGGGGTTGGCTAAATCTTTGTTGATTGATGCATCTGCGTATGAACAGTTATTGGCACAACCGGGTGTAAGTGGAGTGCGAACATACTTTGCAATTGATAACGGAAATTTAACAATTGTCGTTGTAGGTGTAGATTCATTAGGTGAAGATTGCACACAGGGTTTGATTCTGGGGAATGCCCAACCTTGTCCGTTTAATTGCCCTACAAATTCCCCCTTACTTTAGTGAATGTTTATTCTATAATAAGTCCTTTAATAGCAGCAATTTTTCTGATTCATTTCTTGTCGAATTGGATTCATTGCATTCGGTCTAATTATCGTTTGAAGACAGATAAAAATTACTTGTCGGTCTTTTTGTTTTCTATAATTGTATTGTTAAATTTTTTGTATCCACCGGGATATTATATTTTGGATCGCTTGTATTTTGCGTTAATTGCGGTACTCTTTCTGCCCCTTCCTTTAGATAGAATAAATTCAATCACAAAGTATACGGTGTTTGTCTTGGTTGCTGTCTCAATCAATTTTATTTTCAATGATGAGATATTAATCGTGTTTGAGCTTTTGGCTTCTTTTTTTATCATTCTTTATAGAACATTTAAGACGATCACAGGTCCCGCCAAAGAACGGGAATTCGCCTATGCACATTTTTTACTTGTTTTTTACTTGAGTATGAGCATCCTTCAATACTCTGTCTACAGATTTCAATTTGCATTGAATCAGTCGGCTCTGATAAGTTATTTTTCTTTCTTTTATTTATTAATAGTTACTATATTCTATGTCCTCATTAACACCAAATTCAGGCGACATTTTTTTATTTAGATTAACTGTAATTTTATTGCCTGCTTTCTGCATCTTGATATTTACATTGATAATTTCATGGGTAATTATTAGGAGGTACCAAAAGGCATTGAAAAGATTGTATCAAATGAATTTTCAAGGCGTAGAATTTGAAAGAAAAAGAATTGCAAATGATTTGCATGACTATATTGGTTACTCTGTGGCGAGCATGAAAAGTTCGTTAATTGATGTGGTGGAACAAGTAAATTCAAATGAAAATTCAAAATTGCTGGTTGAAAAGTACAATCATTTACTAACTGATTTTCATACAGAAATACGTCATTTGATTGAAGGTATTTATCCACGTGATTTAATGGATAACAATTGGAGGTCATCCTTCCAGAAATTGGCTGAGGGTATTTCTTTTGGAGGTAGAAATGTAGAATTGTTTATTGAAGTGTCAACTGAATTGAAAATCGAAAAATTGCACCATCTATACAGGTTGACACAAGAATTATTGGCTAATATATTTTTACATGCAGATGTCAAAAGAGTGACGGTTCAAATATTCGAAGAAGAGCAGTATCTGTATATGACGTTTACATATAAAGGTAAAAGTGAAAAAAAATTCAGGTACTGGAAAACCGGTAGAGGTTCCTATATTATCAATGAACGACTCAGAATTTTGAACGGTTCAATGAGCCAGACTCAAGATGAGGATTTTGTTCATCAAACACTGAAAATTAATTTAGAATGAAAACACTATTGGTTTTGGATGATCATCATGCCATAATTGAGTATTTGAATTTGATTTTACAGGTTCATTTTACCGATGTGAAAGTGATAAAGTCTAAAACAATCGAATATGCAAAAGTCATTTTAGAAGAAGGTATTGTAGATTTTGTAATTTGTGATTTACAGATTAAATCGGGAAAAAGTATGGTGATTCCTGAACTTTGTTCAACAAGACACATACCCTATATGGTTTATAGTTCTCACGTGAATTTTTCTTTATACACAGATTTGAAGAGATTGGGTGTGAACAGTTATGTTTCAAAAGCTTCAGATTTGGAGTTTCTAAAAAATGGGATCTCTTGTTTATTCAAGGGTGAATTTTATGCATGCCCGTTGGTGAAAAATGAAGCCAAATTAGAGAGTACTAACGATTGTCCCCGCCCAATTTTATCCGAAGCTGAGAAAAGAATGATCAAAGCGTATGCCGACGGCTTGACTACAAATCAGGTTGCTGAAAAACTATTTCTACAGCCCGTTACGATTAGAAATCATCGTGCTCGGGCAATTGAAAAAAATGGGTGTAGTTTCCAGGAATTATTGCTCAGATTTAATTATTGGGAAGGTACTTAGAAACCATTAAATTTGGGGAAATGCGCTTATTATCAATTATATTTAGAGAAATGCACTGAATTCCTGGTGCCATTAAAATGACAATGATGGGTTTACATATCGCAAATAATTATTAAATTTGTAAACCAATAGAAGTCGCAATGAAATCGCAAATCGGAATTAGGTTAAAATCGGCACGTTTACTTGCAGGCTTATCACTTCGAGAGTTGTCTGAGGCTCTAAATGGTTTGGTTAGCCATAATGCAATTAGTAAATATGAAAAAGGCGAAATGATGCCAGATAGCAAAGTGCTCATAGCTATTTCTTCAGCATTGAATGTGAAAACTGATTATTTCCTCAGGACTCAAACCGTAGAAATTAGTCAAATAGAGTTTAGAAAAAAGAGCAGTCTTCCCATTAAAAGAATCAATGCAATTAAAGAAAGCATCAAAGACAGTATAGAAAGATATTTAGAATTAGAGTCACTTTTGAATGTTCAACGTACTTTTCAGAATCCCATAAATGAAATAAAAATAAGTAATAATTCAGATGTTGATTATGCCGTAGAAGTGCTTTTACATAAATGGGATTTGGGTATCAATGCTATACCGAATGTCATCGAAATGATAGAAGATAAAGACATCAAAGTTATAGAAATTGAAGCTGATGATAAGTTTGATGGGTTATCTGGTTGGGCAAATGAACATATACCGTTCATTGTTGTAAACAGCAACTTTAATGCAGAAAGAAAACGCTTTACTATGTTACATGAATTAGGTCACCTGTTGCTCGAGGTTGACAAGAATCAAACTACACACAAAGAATTGGAGAAGTTTTGTAACATGTTTGCGGGTTCAATGCTGTTGCCACGACAAACTATTTACAAAGAGTTAGGTCAAAAAAGAAGTTCAATTTCATTGAATGAACTTATTTATTTGAAAGAATCATACGGTTTGTCCATTCAAGCCATCATGGCTCGAGCGAGAGATTTGGAAATTATATCCAACGATCAATTTGTTAGATTCCGAATTTGGGTCAATCAAGATTTAAATCGAAAGAAGGAAATTGGTTTTGGTCAATTCAATGGCATGGAACATTCATCTCGTTTTATGCAGATGCTATACAGAGCGGCTGCAGAAGAAATCATTTCCATGAGCAAAGCAGCAAGTTTGAGTAATGTTAAACTCGCTCAATTTCGCGATGAATTCATGGCAATATGATTGTTGTTGTTAACGATGCTAATTTACTGATAGATTTAATCAAGCTTCAATTATTAGAAGCTTTTTTTAAAATTGATTGGGAATTTCATACGACAGATTTAATTATTGAGAATGAATTTTACGAAGATCAAAAAGCACAACTAGAACTCTACATACAAAGCGGAAGATTAAATATACAAACACTAAATGCAGATGAATTGGAAATTCTCACAGAAATCCAACTTAAAAGACCTCAACTCTCTGATAAGGATTGTTCGGCATTTTATTGTGCAAAAAAATTAAATGCTTCATTGTTAACATCAGATAATACATTGCGTAAATATGCTAAAACACAAGAAGTAGACGTGCATGGTCATTTATGGGTATTTGATGCTATGTTAGAGCATAATTGTATTGATAGTCAAACTGCAATAAATAAATTAATTGAACTCCAAACCATTAATATCAAGCTCAATCTTCCCAAAAAAGAATGCGAAGCTAGAATTCTTAAGTGGAAAGGGGTGCAAGATGAGTAATTTCATCAATTCAAAAACACCATGAAACCCTACCTTCTGCTTGCCTTAATCTTTGCTCTAGGCTCCTGCGAAAAGCCCAATTCCCGAAACAACCTCTACCACACAGATCAGCGCGAAAAAGAAATTATAAACTGGTTTGAGCAAATTCAGCTTCCCAACGGACTCATGCCCAGCGTGGAGAATGGAACCGTGATCTCACTGTATGACAATGCTCTCGCGGCCTTGGTGTTCATCGAGAATGAAGATCTTGCAAGTGCAGAGCAGATTTTTGACTTTTTCGACAACAAAGTAGACCAGGAGTTGACCTAGGGCGTCGGTGGATTTTTTCAGTTTCGTAACCCTATGGGCGTCCCCGGAAATCATCGATGGATGGGAGATAACGCCTGGCTGCTCATCGCAATCAACCACTATCATGCAAGAACGGGTTCAAAGAAGTATCAACACATGGCCGACGAAATTGAAAAATGGTTGCTCGCCCTGCAAGATGCTGATGGCGGACTCTTTGCCGGTTACGATGCTCAGAGTAAGTTGCTCAATTACAAGGTCACCGAAGGCATGATTGATGCATTTTCGGCCATTCCCGGCTATACTCCGGCACACAGTAAGTTGCTCAAATTTTTGAAAACGGATCGTTGGAGCGCTACAAATCAAAGCCTAATCTCATGGCCCGATAATCCCAAATACCTGTATGCGCTAGATCTTCATCCGTGGAGTTATTTGATTTTTAAAGACTTCCCCCGAGAAACCCTAAATGCAGCTGATCGCTTCATCAATACCCAACAATCTGCTTCGGGCACCGCGGTGACCGGTTATTGTTTTGACGAAGACAAAGATGCCGTATGGCTGGAAGGTACCGCTCAAATGTGTTTGGCCTTGGGAAGGGCAGGTCTGAACGCCCAAAAAGATTTTTACCTCAACCAAATCGACTCCACCTTTCAACGAAGCGCAATTCTTTCGAATGCCGGCGGATTTCCTTACGCCACCAATCGGGGCACGGGCTACGGTGCTGACCTCCTTTGGGAAGGCGCCGACACCAAACCTTGTATTTCTAGCGCTGCTTGGTATTTGTTCGCAAAATGGAATTTCAATCCGTTCGAAGCGGGGCGGGGTAAGGATATTCCAGCCATTGACCGGTTTTGGTAATCACATCCTCTCAACCGTCTCAACACCAATCAGTCGCAACGCGCGTTGCAAGATCTGAGAGGTTTGTAAAGCCAGCTGCAAACGCATGTTGCGCAAATCTTCGTTGCTCTCCTTGAGTATGCTGACCTCGTTGTAAACCTTGTTGTACGATTTGGCCAAGTCTAAAACGTATTGACAAATCGCTGCTGGATTATACTCTTCTGCAGCTCCTGCTAGAACCGTTTTGAACTCGTTCAACACCTTGATGCACTCCATTTCGGTGGCGTGCAACACCAAATCCGTCTTGATCTGGCAGCCCTCAAATTGTGCATTTCGCAAGATGCTCTTGATTCGGGCATAAGTGTACATCACGAACGGGCCTGTATCTCCTTGGAAATCAATGCTTTCTTCGGGATTGAACAGCATCCTCTTTTTAGGGTCTACCTTCAATATAAAGAACTTCAATGCCGCCAACGACAATCTGTGATACAACTCGTGGAGCTCTTCGGCCGACATTCCTTCGGTTTTGCCCAATTCTTCGGTTTTCGCTTTCGCCGTATCGTACATTTCTTGCAACAAATCGTCAGCGTCAACCACGGTTCCCTCTCTGCTTTTCATTTTTCCCGACGGAAGATCAACCATGCCATAACTCACATGATACATGCCAGGCGCGTACGATCTGCCCAACTTAGACATGATCAAGAAAAGTACTTTAAAGTGGTAATCTTGCTCATTACCAACTACATACACGCTTCTGTTGATGCCGTGTTCTTCGAATTTGAGATCGGCGGTACCCATGTCTTGGGTGATGTAAACCGATGTTCCGTCGCCCCGCTGAACGAGCTTTTCGTCCAAGCCGTCTGACGACAAATCAATCCAAACCGAACCGTCTGCTTTCTGAAAAAATACGCCCTTTTCAAGTCCTTCTTGAACAATATCTTTTCCCAATAAATAGGTGTTGCTCTCGTAATACATGGCGTCGAAGTCAACTCCCAAACGTTTGTAAGTACGGTTAAATCCTTCGTAAACCCAGCCGTTCATGCTGCTCCAAAGTTCAATGACCGCCGAATCTTTGGCTTCCCATTGACGGAGCATTTCCTGGCAAGTTCGCATCAATTCTGACTGGTTTCTAACCAAATCTTTGATGTCGCCCTTCAATTTAGATATCTGTT
>JACCEE010107201.1_pt1 | contig 25659 bp, 28 predicted proteins | sample 7449931 | NCBI WGS metagenome assembly JACCEE01 (sample SAMN15323457, study PRJNA562643) | freshwater metagenome | isolation source: river surface water | place: USA:Blue River Watershed | collected 2017-08-19 | reverse complement strand
GTGCCGATGCAGATCGCCTGCAGGCCCGGCAAGCTGCGCGCGCCCTGATTCGGGAAGCGCAGCAGGACATCCTGTCGACCAGCCCCAACACGCGCCACAGCCCAGGGGCTGAGGGCTCCACCCAGGCGTTCTTTCCACAGACCCTGTCTGCCTGGCCAACCTTGACTGCACGCTTGCAAGGCCTGGGCGCCCTGCCCTGCCAGGAAGGCATCTGCCTGTCCTTGTCCAACGCGGACAACTCAGCTTCCACGGTTGGGCTGTGGACCTCTCGTCTGTCAGGCGCAGCCAGCCCCGGGCAGTTTGTGCCGCGTGTAGCGGGTACCGACCCACTGGTCGCCCAGTTGTACCCGGGTACGGCGGCCTACTGGGTAGAGTTGATGCCCTTTGACAGCGCAACCGCCGCCGACTCCTCGATCGTCGAGGTGACACCGGGCGTCCCGCCCCTGGTTTACCGCATCACCAGCTATGCACAGGGGCGGTTGCCGGGCACGCAGGTGGTGCAGCAAGTGCTGTGGCTGGCCACTACCAACGCCCCGCATCGCGGCAACGCCCCCCGTGTGCTGCAGTGGCGGGAATGGCTGCCATGAGACCGGCCGCAGCGCCGCCCTCCCGCGGCTGGACCCTCATCGAACTGCTGCTGGTGCTGGGCATCGTGGGCGTGTTGATCCAATGGGCGCTGCCCTCGGCAACAGAGTGGGTGCAGCGTGCGCGGCGCAACGAGGCACGGCTGGCGCTGCTGCAAACCGCCCACTGGCTGGAACGATACGCCGCGGCACAAGGGCGCTACCCGACCTCGCTGCCAGACAGCGCGTGGTCGGTTGCCAGCCAGAGCTACCGCGTGAGTTACACCGTCACCGGCCAACGCTACACCCTGCTGGCCATCCCGTTGGGGGGGCAGGCCTCGGACCCCTGCGGAACCTTGAGCCTGGATCAAGCAGGTACACGGGGCGTGCGTCTGGCCAGCTGGAGTGCGCAAACATGCTGGAGCCGCTGAGCCACGCCCTCCCTGCATAATCCCTCACCATGTCGTTCTCGGACTTAGACCGCCGCCTGATGGATCAGGCGCTGGCGCTGGCGCGCCAGGCCCTGTGGATCACCTCGCCCAACCCCCGGGTGGGCTGTGTGATCGCACGCCCTGATGGCACGGTGCTGGGCTCAGGGCACACCCAGCGAGTGGGTCAGGCCCATGCAGAAATCATGGCGCTGCGCGATGCGCAGTCGCGTGGTCATGATGTTCGCGGTGCGACGGCCTATGTCACCCTGGAGCCTTGCTCGCACCAGGGACGCACCGGACCCTGCTGCGATGCGTTGGTGCAAGCCGCGCTGTCGCGTGTGGTGGTGGCCCTGGAGGACCCCAACCCCCTGGTGGGAGGCCAAGGCCTGCAACGGCTGCGCGCCGCTGGACTGCAGGTGGAGGTGGGGCTGGGCGAAGCCACGGCGCGTGAGCTCAATGCGGGGTTCATCAAGCGCATGACCACTGGCCTGCCCTACGTGCGCATGAAAATCGCCGCTTCGCTGGATGGCCAGACGGCCTTGCTCAATGGCGTGAGCCAATGGATCACCAGCGAGCCGGCCCGACGCGATGGCCATGCCTGGCGTGCCCAAGCCTGCGCGGTGCTCACCGGCATCGGCACGGTGCTCGAAGACGATCCGCAACTGGACGTGCGCCTGGTGGATACCTCCCGCCAGCCCACCCTGGTGGTGGTGGACAGCCGACTCGAGACACCGCCCCAGGCGGCCTTGTTCCGCCCCCAGCGCCCGGTCTGGCTGTACCACGCCTCGGGCACGGCGGCTACCCAAGCGGCCCTGCGCGCCGCAGGTGCTCACCTCACCCTGCAGCCCAATCCCCACGGCAAAGTGGATTTGCCGGCCCTGATGGTGGATTTGGGGCGGCGCGAGATCAACGAGGTCCATGTCGAGGCCGGCCACAAACTCAACGCCTCCTTGCTCCAGGCAGGCCTGGTGGATGAAGTGCTGGTGTATCTGGCACCGCTGCTGATCGGCCAGGGGCGCGGTATGACGGCCCTGGGGCCGTTGGAGTCCCTGTCGGACGCCCTGCCCCTGGTCTGGCAGGACATCACCCCCATCGGTGTGGACCTGCGCCTGCGCGCCCGTTTGCGCTGATCACCCCCTGGTGCCCCCGGCGCAGAGCGCGTCCCAGGTCACCTGCGCGGCTTATCTCAAGGGTCCAACGGGGCTCCCTCCACCGTACAAATGTCGCCTTCAAGCCTTTGGCCGGCCCAGGGCATCACTTCTCTGCGAAAATACGGCCATGTTCACCGGAATCATCACCGGCGTGGGGCGCATCGCCGCCGTCCACGACCTGGGTCGCTCTTTGGATCACGGCAAACGCCTCACCGTGCAGGCGCCTGCCGGTTATCTCGACGACGTGGGGCTGGGTGACAGCATTGCGCTCAACGGCGCTTGCATGACCGTGACCTCGCTGGACGTCCTCCAACACCAGTTCACCATTGACATCTCGGCCGAGTCACTGGCCCGCACAGCCGGGCTGAACCAGGCCGGCACCTCGCTCAACCTCGAAAAAGCCTTGCGCGCGCACGATCGCCTGGGCGGACACATCGTGTCTGGTCACGTCGATGGCATTGGCCACGTGAGCCAATTCGAGCAGGTCGGCGAAAGCTGGGAGTTGCGCATTCAGGCCCCAGGCGAACTCGCCCGTTACCTGGCCTACAAAGGCTCCATCACCGTCAACGGCGTGAGTCTCACCGTGAACCAGGTGCGTGACAACGCACAGGGCACCGAGATCAGCATCAACCTCATTCCACACACCGTGACCCACACCGCGTTGGGCACGCTGCGCGCCCAAGACCCCGTAAACCTGGAGATCGACACCGTGGCGCGCTATGTCGAGCGCATGCTGCACGTCGGTCTGACCCCGAAAGCCCCCGCATGAGTTCCCCCTTGCAACCTGTTCCGATTTCGCCGGTCGAGGAGATCGTCGCCGAGCTGCGCGCTGGCCGCATGGTGATCCTGGTTGACGAGGAGGACCGCGAGAACGAGGGCGATCTGGTGCTCGCCGCCGACCATGTCACACCGCAAGCCATCAATTTCATGGCGCGCTTCGGTCGCGGCCTGATCTGCCTCACGCTCACCCGCGAGCGCTGCGAATACCTGAAGCTGCCCCCCATGGCAGCGCGCAACGGCACGGTGTACAGCACGGCCTTCACCGTCTCCATCGAGGCGGCCGAGGGCGTGACCACCGGCATCTCCGCGGCGGACCGCGCGCGTACCGTGCAAGTGGCGGTCGACACGCACTCCCAACCCACCGACCTGGTGCAACCCGGTCACATTTTCCCGCTGCAAGCGGTGGATGGTGGCGTGCTCATGCGCGCCGGTCACACCGAGGCGGGCTGCGACCTCGCTGCCATGGCCGGCTGCTCACCTTCCGCCGTGATCTGCGAGATCATGAAGGACGACGGCACCATGGCTCGATTGCCCGACCTGCAGCTGTTTGCCGCCGAGCACGGTCTGAAAATTGGCACGATTGCCGACTTGATCGAGCATCGCAGCCGCACCGAGTCGCTGGTGCAGCGCGTGGGCACCCGGACCCTGCAGACCGCACACGGTGAATTCACCGCGCATGCCTACCGTGACCTGCCCAGCGGTGGCATTCACATGGCACTCGTGCGTGGCCAGTGGAGCCCGGACCAAACGGTGCCGGTGCGCGTGCACGAACCGCTGTCGGTGTTTGATTTGCTGGAGCCCTCGCGTCGCATGCACTCGTGGGGCTTTGACTCCGCGCTCTCCCACATCGCCAACCATAACCAGGGCGTGATGGTGCTGCTCAACTGCGGCGAACACGCCGATCAACTGCTGGCCCAGTTTGAAGGCACCGCCAAATCCTCTCATGCCCCCGAGCGTGGCCGCATGGACCTGCGCAGCTATGGCATTGGCGCGCAAATCCTGCGCGACTGCGGCGTGCACAAGATGCGCCTGCTGGGCAACCCGCGCCGCATGCCCAGCATGACGGGCTACGGACTTGAAATCGACGGCTACCTGGCCAAGGACTGACCCCATGTTCACCCCCCACGCTTTTTCCACCGACCCCACGGTCAACGGTGCCGGCTTGCGCATTGGCATTGTGCAGGCGCGCTTCAACACCGACATCACCAACGCGTTGGCGCAAGCCTGTCGCACCGAACTGCAACGCCTGGGCGTGGGTGATGACCAGATCGAGCATGTGATGGTGCCGGGCGCGCTGGAGGTGCCGCTGGCATTGCAAGCGCTGGCCACCCGCGATGGCGCGCAAACCTTTGACGCGCTGATTGCCTTGGGCTGCATCATCCGCGGCGAAACCTACCACTTTGAATTGGTGGCCAACGAATCGGGGGCTGGTGTGACGCGGGTGGGCCTGGACTACGGCGTGCCCATTGCCAACGCCATCCTCACCACCGAAAACGAGGCACAGGCCATCGCCCGACAGCACGACAAGGGGCGCGACGCCGCGCAAGTGGCGGTGGAAATGGCGCGCCTGATGGAGCGATTGATTTGAATGCCCCCCACGAACCGCAGAACCCGGTGAACCCCAACACCACTGCACCTGTTGCCACACCGGGCTCAACGCCGCGCGGACGTGCCCCCGCACGAAGCGCCCGCAGCCGCTCGCGCGAATTTGCCTTGCAAGCGCTCTACCAAGTGCTGGTGGGACGCAATGAAGCCTCCGCCGTGGACACCTTCACCCGCGACCTGGCCGGCTTTGGCAAGGCCGATGCGGTGCACTATGACGCCTTGCTGTTCGGTTGCTCGGCGCAGGCCGAAGCCCTGGACCGGTTGATTGAACCGCTGCTGGATCGCCCCTTGGCCGAAATCTCCCCCATCGAACGCGCCACCATGTGGATGGGCGCCTACGAATTCCAGCACTGCCTGGACGTGCCGTGGCGAGTGGTGCTCAACGAGTACATCGAACTGTCCAAGCGCTTTGGGGGCACGGACGGTCACAAGTACGTCAACGGTGTGCTCAATGGACTGGCCCCGCAACTGCGTGCCATGGAAGTGGCGGCTGACCGCGCCAACGCCAGGGCTCGCAAGTGATGCGTCTGGCCTCACGCGCCGAGCGCATCGAGCCGTTCTACGTGATGGAGGTGGCCAAGGCCGCCGCCGAGCTGGGGGCCCAGGTGGCACACACCGATGCGCCCATGCTCTACCTCAACATCGGCGAACCCGATTTCACGGCACCCCCGCTGGTGCAGGCTGCCGCCGAACGCGCCATCCGCGACGGCCGCACGCAATACACCTCGGCCCTGGGACTGCCCGCGTTGCGCGAGCGTGTCAGTGACTGGTACCGCTCGCACTTTGGCCTGAACATTCCAGCCCAACGCATCGTCATCACCGCGGGGGCGTCGGCGGCGTTGCAGCTGGCGTGCCTGGCCCTGATCGAGCAGGGCGATGACATGCTCATGCCCGACCCAAGCTACCCCTGCAACCGGCATTTTGTGAGTGCCGCTGAGGGGCGGGCCGTGTTGTTACCGACCAGCGCCGAGCAGCGATTTCAGCTCAGCGCCGATCAGGTGCGCGAACACTGGGGCGCCCGGACACGGGGCGTGTTGCTGGCCTCACCGTCCAACCCCACCGGCACATCCATTGCACCCGAGGAGATGCGTCGCATCCATGCCGAGGTGCAGTCACGCGGCGGCATCACGGTGGTGGACGAGATCTACCTGGGTCTGAGTTATGACGCGACCTTCGGTCACAGCGCACTGGCCCTGGATGACCAGGTCATCAGCCTCAACAGTTTTTCCAAGTACTTCAACATGACCGGCTGGCGTCTGGGCTGGATGGTGGTGCCCGAGGCGCTGGTGCCAGCACTCGAGCGCCTGGCACAAAACCTCTACATCTGCCCCAGCACCGTGGCACAGCAAGCGGCACTGGCGTGCTTCGAGCCCGAGAGCCTGCGCGTTTTTGAAGCGCGGCGCGCCGAATTTCAGGCGCGCCGCGATGCGTTCATTCCCGCCTTGCATTCGATGGGTCTGACCGTGCCGGTGATGCCCGACGGCGCGTTTTACGCCTGGGCCGATTGCACCCAGGCCTGTGAGCGGCTGGGTGTGAAGGACAGCTGGGACTTTGCCTTTGAGGTGATGCGGCGCGCGCATGTGGCCATCACGCCGGGACGCGATTTTGGGCAGGCCGACACGGCCCGCTTTGTGCGGTTTTCCACCGCGAGCTCCATGCAGACGCTGCAGACCTCGGTCGAGCGTTTGCGCCAATTGCTGGCCTGAAGCCCCATGAGCCACGCCTTCAATATTCGCGTGTATTGGGAAGACACCGATGCGGGCGGCATCGTGTTCTACGCCAACTACCTGAAATTTTTCGAGCGCGCTCGCACCGAGTGGTTGCGTTCATTGGGCATCGGCCAGCACGCCTTGCGCGAGCAGACCGGCGGTATGTTCGTGGTGAGCGAGACCACCGTCAAGTACCACCGTCCGGCTGTGCTCGATGACCACTTGCACGTCACGGCGGGCCTGCTGGAGAGCGGTCGAGCCAGCCTGTTGATTGGCCAATCCGCCTGGCGAGCAGAACCCGGCCCGCGCACCCTGTTGTGCGAAGGCAGCATTCGCATCGGCTGGGTGGATGCCGCCACCCTGAAGCCTGCGAGAATACCCGCATCAATCCTGGAACGTCTCTTATGACTCAAGACTTCTCCATCGTTCACCTGCTGCTCAACGCCAGTTGGGTGGTGCAGTTGGTGGTGCTGCTGCTCCTGGGCGTGTCGGTGGTCAGCTGGGCTGCCATCTTCCGCAAGGTGCGGGCGCTCAAACGCGTGAACCAGCTCAACGACGATTTCGAACGCGATTTCTGGTCGGGCAAAAGCCTGAACGAGCTCTTTTCCGCCGCCACTCAAAACGCCAAGCTGGCCGGCCCCATGGAGCGCATCTTCGCCAGCGGCATGCGCGAATACCAAAAGCTGCGCGAACGCCGCATCACCGACAGCAGCCTGCTGATGGACGGTGCCCGACGCGCCATGCGTGCCAGCTTCCAGCGCGAAATGGACGCGGTGGAATCCAACCTCACCTTGCTGGCGTCGGCTGGTTCGGTGTCCCCCTATGTCGGTCTCTTTGGCACGGTGTGGGGCATCATGCACGCCTTCACCGGCCTGGCCGCGTTGCAGCAAGTCACCCTGGCCAAAGTGGCGCCGGGTATTGCAGAGGCCTTGGTGGCCACCGCGATTGGCCTCTTTGCCGCGATCCCGGCCGTGCTGGCCTACAACCGCTTCTCGCGTGACATCGACCGCGTGTCGATCAAGCTGGAGACCTTCATCGAGGAGTTCTCCAACATCCTGCAACGCAACGTGGGCGCGCAGTCCACGTCGGGTCACTGAGTCGCGCCATGGCTGCCGTGGTGTCACGCGGACGCGGCCGTCGCCGCAGCATGAACGAGATCAACATGGTCACGTTCATCGACGTCATGCTGGTGCTGCTGATCATCTTCATGGTGACAGCGCCGCTGATTTCCCCTAGCGTGATCGATGTGCCCAGTGTGGGCAAGGCCGCCACCACACCCGACCGCGTCATCACCATCGAGATCACCAAGGACAGCAAGCTGACGGTGCGCTCACGCAGCACCGGCAAGGGGCCCAGCACCGACTCGACCTTGACCGCCACGCTGGACAACGTCGCGCAGCAGACACTCCCACTCATTGGCGATGCGCGTGACACCCCGGTCGTCATCAGTGCCGACCGCACCATCGCCTACGAAACGGTGGTGAAGGTCATGGACAGTCTTCAGCGCGCCGGTGTGCAGCGTGTCGGCCTCTCGGTGCAACTCGTCAACTGAACGCGCCCACTGGCATGACCGCCCTGGCCCAGCACCTCGAGTTCGCGCCACCGCCCCCCGCTGATGGCGCGCGCTCGTTCGGGCTGGCGGTGCTGGTGCATCTGCTGTTGGTGGCCGCGCTCACCTGGGGCATTCAGTGGAACAACAGCGACACCTCGGTGGCCGTGGAGGCCGAACTGTGGTCGGCCATTCCCACCGCGGCCGCGCCGCGCGCGGTGGAGCCCGACCCGCCGCCCCCCGCACCCCAAGCGGCGCCCGAGCCACCGCCGCCTCCCCCGAAAGTAACCCCCAAGCCCACGCCACCCGCGGCCCAGCGCGAGGCGCAACTGGCCATCGAGCGTGAGAAAAACAAGAAGCTCGAGCAAGACAAGAAGCTGGAAGAGGAACGCCAAAAGCGCAAGGACAAAGAGCTGAAAGAGAAGAAGGAAAAGGAAAAGCTCGAGAAAGACAAACAGGCCAAGCTGGACAAAGAGAAACTGGAACGCGAGAAACTCGAGAAAGACAAGCTCGAGAAGGACAAGAAAGAGAAAGCCAAACAGCTCAAGGCCGAGCAGGAAGCCAAGGATCGCGCCGACGCCAAGCGCCTGGAGGCCGACCGCCAGGCCAATCTCAAGCGCATTGCTGGCATGGCGGGCGCCACCGGCAGCCCCACCGACACCGGGTCCGCCTTGAAAGCCTCGGGCCCCTCAGCCTCTTATGCCGGTCGTATCCGCGGCAGGGTCAAACCCAACATCGTGTTCGGCGACGATATCCCCGGCAATCCCATGGCCGAGGTGGAGGTCAAGTGCGCACCGGATGGCACCATCCTGTCCAAGCGCCTGTTGCAATCAAGCGGTCACAAGTCATGGGACGATGCCGTGATCAAGGCACTTGAAAAAACCGAGAAACTGCCGCTTGACACGGATGGTCGAGTGCCTGCAGTGATGGTCATCAGCTTCCGGCCCAAGGACTGAACCACAACCACCGCCCGCTAGCGCGGCTAGCACGGTTGTCATGCATCGAGTCGCGGTACCAGATCGTCCGCCCCCACATCGAAGCGGTTGTGCGTGGGCGAGATCACCACCTCATTCAGACAGACGTGCGGTGGCAAGGTGGCCACATGGTGGATCAAATGCCCCAGATCCTGCATCTGCAGCATCTGCTCGCAATCCTTGGCACTGGGGGGGCGTGGCCGGGTGTTGAGAATGGGGGTGAACACCTCGCCGGGCTGTACCAGCGTGCAGCGGATGCCGTGGCGGCCTTCCTCATGGTTGACCGTGCGCGCAAGCATGGTCAGACCTGCCTTGGAGGCGTTGTAGGCCGCGCCGGTGAAGGACAAAAATTCATGGCCGGCCCAGGACGACACCACCACAATCACGCCATCGCGTTGCGCGCGCATGGCCGGCAGCACCGCCAAGACGCAATGGGTGGCGCCCTTGAGGTTGATGTCCACCACCTTGCCAAAGTCGTGCGCAGTCAGCCGCTTGAAAAAGCGGGCAGGCACATTGGTGCCGGCCGAGCAGACCAGCACCGACACAGCGCCCAACTCGCGGCTGATGCGCGCGTGGACTTGCTCCACCGCTGTGGCGTCTGAGACATCCAGCGGCATGCCGTGAAGGCGAATGCCCTCGGCCTGCGCCGCTGCGATGGCTGCATCGATTTCGGTTTGTCGCCGTCCGGAGATGACCACCGTCGCACCATCAAGCGCCAGCGCTCGCGCCGAAGCCAGACCAATGCCGCTGGCCCCGCCGGTGACCCAAGCCACCTTGCCTAGCAAGGCCTTAGACAAAGCGGACTCCCAGGGAACCCAACGGACCGTAGTCGGCCTGGACGACGTCGCCTGCCGCGATGTTGACCGGGCGGGTGAACGAACCAGCCAGCACCATCTGCCCGGCCTTGAGGCCCACGCCATGGCGCGCCAGCTTGTTGACCAGCCAGGCGATGCCGGCGGCCGGGTGGCCCATCACCGCAGCGGACACACCCGACTCCTCGATCACGCCGTTTTTGGAGAGCGTGGCCCCCACCCAGCGGATGTCCAGATCAAAGGGGCGAACCAGACGACCCCCGGTGATCATGGCGCCCGCCGCCGCGTTGTCGGCGATGGTATCCACGATGGCGCGCGGCACCTGGGTGCGGTAGGCGATGAGTTCCAGCGCGGGGGTGACGAATTCGGTGGCGCGCATGACGTCGGCCACGGTGCAGCCCGCGCCTTGCAAGTCCTCGCCCATGATGAAACACAGCTCCACCTCCAGGCGTGGCGAGAGGAAGCGCGCCGCCTCGATCTGCGCGCCATCCGACACCAGCATGTCGTCGGTGAGGTAGCCGTAATCAGGCTCGTTGAAGTTGGAGGCCATCTGCATGGCACGGGAGGTGAGACCTATCTTGCGTCCCACCAGACGCGCGCCGCGGTCGATGCGCATGGTCAGCCACAGGTCTTGAATGGCGTAGGCATCTTCCAGCTCGATGCCGGCAAAGCTCTGGCTGAGCTGCGGAATCAGATGGCGTTGGGTGTCGGCATGGAACAGCTGCTCGGCAGCCTGCTGGCGTTGGGCGGGAGTCAACATGGGTGAAACCAAAAGTGAATGGACAGAACGCCCATTATGAAGCCAGCTGTGACGGTCAACCCAGTCGGTGATCGTCAGGGGCGTGGCGGCGCAACACCCAGGCGAACACGGTTCCCAACAGCGCCGCCGGCACCGAGGCCCAGAACACCGCCTGCAGCCCCCAGTAGCCACTCAGGGTGCTGCCCCCCACCGCGCCGATCACCCCGGCCAGGCCGTAGCCAATGGTGGAGTACAACGCTTGCCCGCGCCCGCGCAAACGCTCGGGGAAGTGACGGGTCAGCCAGGCGGTGCAAGCCGTGTGGTGCACCGCAAAGGTGAGCGCATGCAGGCACTGTGCCACCAGCATCAGCAGCAGCGACTCGCCGCCCCAGGCGGTGATCAGCATGCGCAGCACCATGACCGCGCTGCACACCAGCAACCACCCGGTCAGCGAGAAGTGATGCAACCAGCGGCTCTGGGTGTAGAACGCCAGAATCTCCACCACCACCGAGACGCCCCACAGCACCCCGATCATGAGCTTGCCGTAGCCCAGTGCGTCCAGGTAGAGCGAGAAAAAAATGTAAATGCTGAAATGCGCCAGCACATGAAAAAACACGCTGGCAAAAAAGCTCAGGTTGTGCGCTTGCAACAACACCGGCAGGACCGAGGGCTTGTCTGCGCTGCTGCGCACAGCCTCGGGTCGATGCGGCAAACACCAGACGCTCACATTCACCGCCAGCAACGTGAGCCAGGTGAGGGCCGGAAAGTCCTGCATGCCGCGCCGCTCAAACCACGCACCCGAGACGATCACCGTCACCAGAAACCCGACCGACCCCCACAGGCGCACACGGCCATACAGCCGTGTGTCAAATTGCCCGCCGGCGCTCACCAGGTGCGCCATCGCTGCCTCGGCCATGGGCATCATGGAGCTGGTGTGGATGAACATGAGCAGCAGCACCACCACAATCCAGGTCACGCTCTCGTGCCAGGCCAATCCGAGCGACATCACGAGCGCCACGCCTGCACTCCAGCGCATGAGGCGCACACGGTCGCCGGTGTGGTCGCTGAGCCAGCCCCAGATGTAGGGCGCGAAGGTACGGGTGAGCGACTGCGCCGACAGCATCAGGCCAATCAGCCACACGGCCAGGCCCAGGTCTTTTAACCACAGCGAGAGGTACGGGTTGAAAAACCCGATGTGAGCAAAGTAGCTGGCCGACAACGCAGCAAACGGCACGAGTTGTCGTGCAGGCGAACGCTGCTCAGCGCTCATGCACTCAACGACCAGCGTGCGCAGCGATGGGTGTGGCGGGTGGCGTCACATCGCCGCACTGCGCGCGATGCTGCAACACATGCTCCATGACCACCAGGGCCAGCAATGCTTCGGCGATGGGCGTGGCACGGATGCCCACACACGGGTCGTGACGACCTTTGGTGATCACTTGCGTGGCGTCACCCGTGAGCGTGATCGAGTCGCGCGGCGTGAGGATGGAGCTGGTGGGCTTGATGGCGATACTCACCTCCAGGTCCTGGCCGGTGCTGATACCGCCCAGCACACCGCCCGCGTTGTTGCCGACAAACCCGTGTGGTGTAAGACTGTCGCCGTGCACCGTGCCGCGCTGACTCACGCTGTCAAAGCCGGCACCGATCTCGACGCCCTTGACCGCATTCAGGCCCATCATGGCCCAGGCAATGTCGGCATCGAGCTTGTCAAAGAGGGGCTGGCCCAGACCCACCGGCATGCCGGTGGCGGTCACCCGAATCCTGGCGCCGCAGGAGTCGCCGGACTTGCGCAGGCGGTCCATGTACGCTTCCAGGGCCTGCACATCGGCACAGGGGGCAAAGAAGGGGTTGTGCGGCACGTGGTCCCAGCTTTCGAAGGCAATGGGCAGCTCCCCCAGTTGCGTCATGCAGCCGCGAAAACGAATGCCGCGCTGCTCGTGCAGCCATTTTTTGGCCACCGCACCGGCAGCCACCATGGGGGCCGTGAGGCGCGCCGAGGAACGCCCGCCGCCGCGGGGATCGCGCAGCCCGTATTTATGGAAATAGGTGTAGTCGGCGTGGCCGGGGCGAAAGGTCTGCAACACCTCACCGTAGTCCTTGCTGCGTTGGTCGGTGTTGTGGATCAGCAGTGCAATGGGGGTGCCGGTGGTGCGCCCCTCAAACACGCCCGACAGGATCTGCACCTGATCGGGCTCCTGGCGCTGCGTGACGTGACGGCTGGTCCCGGGGCGACGGCGGTCAAGCTCGGGCTGGATGTCGGCCTCGGACAGGACCAGGCCGGGCGGGCAGCCGTCGATCACACACCCGATGGCCGGGCCGTGCGATTCGCCAAAGTTGGTCACGGCAAACAGGTGACCGAAGGTGTTACCGCTCACCGTCTGCCCCCTTGCCCTCGGGCCAGTCGCGGATGTAGGCCTTGAGCATCTTGTTCTCGAAATTCTGGCTGTCCACCACGGTTTTGGCCACGTCGTAGAAGCTGATCACCCCCATGAGCAGGCCGTTGCTCATGACCGGCATGTAACGCGCGTGCCACTCGAGCATCATGCGACGCACCTCGTCGAGCTCGGTGTCGGGGGTGCAGGTCAGGGGGGCATCGTCCATGGCCGAGCGCACGCTGGAGTTGCCAATGGCCCCGCCGTTTTGCACGATGCGCTGGATGACTTCGCGAAAGGTCAGCATGCCCACCAGCTCGCCGTGGTCCATCACCACCAGGGAGCCGAGGTCCTTCTCGGCCATGGTGTTGACGGCGTCGGCCAGCGGATCGTCGGCCCGAACGGTGATGAGGGTACTGCCTTTGACCCGAAGGATGTCGCTGACTTTCATGATCTCTCCTGCACCCTGCAATATAGCCCACAATGCAGGGGTATCTGTGTCCGACTGCTGAGGTCTTCATGTCTGGTTACTCTGACCCCCATTTCGACACCCTGGCGCTGCACGCCGGGGCCACGCCCGACCCGTCCACCGGCGCGCGGGCCGTCCCCATCCACCTGACCACCTCGTTCGTCTTCGAATCGAGCGACCAGGCTGCCGCCTTGTTCAACCTCGAGCGCGCCGGTCATGTGTACAGCCGCATCAGCAACCCCACCAACGCGGTGCTGGAACAGCGGGTCGCGGCCTTGGAGGGCGGCATTGGCGCGATCACCACGGCCAGTGGTCAGGCGGCGCTGCACCTCTCAGTCGCCACCCTGATGGGGGCGGGTTCTCACATCGTGGCCAGCACCGCGCTCTACGGAGGCTCGCAAAACCTGTTGCATTACACGATGCGACGCTTCGGCATCGACACCACCTTCGTGAAGCCGGGCGACATCGATGGTTGGCGCGCCGCCGTGCGGCCCAACACCAAGCTGTTTTTTGGAGAAACCGTGGGAAACCCGGGACTCGACGTGTTGGACATCCCCACCGTGTCGGCCATTGCCCACGAAGCCGGTGTTCCCCTGCTGGTGGACTCCACCCTCACCTCGCCCTACTTGATCAAACCGTTCGAACTCGGGGCTGACCTGGTTTACCACTCGGCCACCAAGTTCCTGAGCGGGCATGGCACTGTGATTGGCGGTATCGTGGTCGACAGCGGCGCCTTTGACTGGGAGCGCAGCGGCAAGTTTCCCGAGCTCACCGACAGCTACGAGGGCTTTCACAACATGGTGTTTTCTGAAGAAAGCACGGTGGGCGCCTTCCTGCTGCGCGCGCGCCGCGAGGGTCTGCGCGACTTCGGCGCCTGCATGAGCCCGCACAGCGCCTGGCTGATCCTGCAGGGCATCGAGACGCTGCCCTTGCGCATGGAGCGGCACATGGCCAACACCGAGCAGGTGGTGGAGTTTCTGGCCAACCACCCGATGGTGAGTCGTGTGGGTCATCCACTCTTGCCGGACCACCCCAGCCATGCACTGGCCCAACGGCTGTTGCGCCACGGCGCACGCGGCGCGGGCTCGGTGTTCAGCTTTGACATCCGGGGCAGCCGCGAGCAAGGGCGTGCTTTCATTGAAAGCTTGAAAATCTTCAGCCACTTGGCCAACGTAGGCGACTGCCGCTCGCTGGTGATCCACCCCGCCAGCACCACCCATTTCCGCATGACCGACGAGGCCCTGGCGGGCGCTGGCATCGGCCCCGGCACCATCCGCCTGTCCATTGGGCTGGAGGACCCCGCCGATTTGATCGACGACCTCAAGCGAGCCCTCAAGGCGGCCGAGAAGGCCGCTGCACGCACCGGGGGTACCGCATGAAATTTTCTGTGAAAGGGCACGAGACCTACGCCTACACCGGGGGCAAGCCCTTCAACCCGGCACAACCCACGGTGGTCTTCATCCATGGGGTGGTGAACGACCACAGCGTCTGGATTTTGCAAAGCCGCTACTTGGCCCACCATGGCTGGAACGTGCTGGCGCTGGATCTGCCTGGCCACTGCCGCAGCGCGGGTGATGCGCCGTCCAGCGTGGAGGAGGCCGCCGACTTCATTAGCGGTGTGCTCGACGCCCTGGGCGTGCAACACGCCGCCCTGGTGGGGCACAGCTGGGGCTCGCTGATTGCCCTGGAAGCGGCAGCGCGGCTCAAAGATCGCATCAGCCACCTGGTGCTGGTGGGCTCAGCCTCGCCCATGACCGTCTCGCCTGCGCTGCTGGAGCTGTCCCAAAACGCGCCGCGCAAGGCGCTGGAGATGGTGAACGTGTTCTCGCGTGCCACGCTGGCGGCCCCACCGTCAGCCCTGGGGCCAGGCACCTGGGTCTATGGCGCCAACCTGGCGCTGGGGCAACGGGTGATCAACAGCAACACCGCCGTCAATGTGTTTCACCGCGGCTTTGTGGCCTGTGACAGCTACCGTGGCGGCGAACGCGCGATGGCGCAGATTACCTGTCCGGTGCTCTTCATCAACGGGGCTCAGGACCAGATGACGCCAGCGCGTGCCTCACAGCCACTCATCCAGGCGGGGCGCGAACACGGCAAAACGGTGCGCATCGTCACCGTGCCGATGGGGCACCATCAGATGAACGAATCGCCCGAGGAGACGCTGCAGGCACTGCGGGAGTTCCTGCGCTAGAGCGCCCTCAGGGGCTGCGCAACAACTCGCCCACCGTGAGCGAGCGGTAGCGCTGCAAGAGGGCAGCACCACGCCCAGACGGCGCCAGCAACAGCCGCTGCATCAGCGGCTCGAGCGGTGTCAAGTCGGGGTCCACCAGCAACACCCAGCGCGAGCCACGCTGGGTGTCCTGCGCCACTTCGCCTGCCCAGTCCAGCGCCTGCAAGGTGTCGAGCACTTCGGCCACGTCCAGGGGGTCTACCGTCAACTCGCTCGCCAGGGCCTGGGCCTCGCACCCCCGCTGACCCAAGAGACGCGCCTGCTGCAGGCGGTGCAACACGTCCAGCGCCAGTTCGAAATGTGCGCCCGGGTTGTCGAGTCGGCGCAGGGGCGCGGAGAGCAGGCTGGGCAGACTGGCCACCAGCACCGCGCCACTCAACACAATCACCCAGGCGGTGTAGATCCAGACCAGCAAAATGGGTACCGTTGCAAAGGCTCCGTACACCGCCGAGTAGGCGGGCATGTGCCCCAGGTAATACGTGAGCAGTCGGCGCGCCACCTCGGTGGCCACCGTGACCCACAAGCCTCCCACCAATGCGTGCGGCCAGGGCACCTGGGTGTTGGGCACAAACCGATACAAGGCCGACACCCCGCCAACCAGCAGCAAGAGTTCCAGGCTGTCCAGCAGCAGGTGCAGACTGCCCGGCATGGCACTCACCACCCCGCGCGACACCGACACCACATAGGACATCATGGCCAGGCTGCCCGCCATCATGACCGGGCCCAGCGTGATGGCGGCCCAGTACAGCAGCGCGCGCTGCGCCAGGGTGCGCGACTTGCGCACCCGCCAGATGGTCTGCAGGCTGCGGTCAATGGTGAACATCAGCATCACCGCAGACGCCACCAGCACCAGAAAACCCACCGTGCCCAGCCGGCTGGCCTTGCTGGAAAACTGGGTCAAATACCCCATCACCTGGCGGGCAATGCTGTCGGGCACCAGGCTCTCCACAAACCAGCGCTGCAAGCCGGTCTGGAACTGGCCGAACATGGGAAACGCCGTCAGGACCGAGAGGGTCACGGCAAACAGCGGCACCAGGGCAATGGTGGTGGTGAAGGTCAGACTGCCGGCGGCCTGCCCGAGCCGGTGCTCACGGAAGCGCTCACGCAGGGTGATGTAGAACGCTCGCCAGGGGAATCGGGGCAGGACCGCCAGAAAACGTTGCAGATGCGGGACAATCATCCCCCTGATCATGCCACTGTCCAGGAACTCCACGGGGACCCCCTCATTGACCACCTCTCAGCCCCCTTCATCCCCCTCTGCGGTCAACACGGCTGCGGCCTCTTCGGCCCACGCGGACTCGCCGCTTGTCACGGCCAATTCGACGGCAACACCCGAACTCGCCCTCTCGCGCCAACTGGCGGTGGGCAGCCTGGTCGGGCTCATCGTGCTGTGCCTGGCCTGGGAGCTGTGGCTCGCCCCGCTGCGACCGGGCGGCAGCCTCATGGCGCTCAAAGCCTTGCCGCTGTGTCTGCCCCTGGCCGGTCTGCTCAAGCACCGGCTCTACACCTACCGCTGGGTCAGCCTGCTGGTCTGGCTGTACTTCACCGAAGGCGTGGTGCGCGCCTATTCCGACACCTGGCCCAGCCAACTGTGGGCCGGCGTGGAGGTGTTGCTGTGCCTGATCCTGTTTGCCGCCTGTGCCCTGCATGTGCGCTGGCGTTTTCGGCATGCCGCAGCCCAGGCGGAAGCTGGCACGCCGCCTGCTCCCCAACCTTCCTCATCCGTCACCCCCTGATCACCCTGACATGACTGCCCTCATTGACCACCTGCGCCAGCTGATTGGCACGCCCCACGTCCTGACCGAGGGCGACCTCAGCGCCTACGAACAAGATTGGCGCAAGCGCAGCCACGGCAAGGCCTTGTGCGTGGCGCGCCCCGGCTCCACAGCAGAGGTGGCTGCCGTGGTCAAAGCCTGCATGGCTGCTGGCGTGAGCCTGGTCCCGCAAGGCGGCAACACCGGCATGGTGGTGGGCTCCACGCCTGACACCAGCGGTACCCAGGTGGTACTGAGCCTGCAACGCTTGAACGCGGTGCGCGCCATCGACCCGGGCAATTCCACCGTCACGGTGGAGGCCGGTTGCATCCTCCAGCAGCTGCAGCAGACAGCCGAGCAAGCGGGCTTTTTGTTTCCGCTGAGCCTGGGCGCCGAAGGCAGTTGCACAATTGGCGGTAACTTGTCCACCAACGCGGGCGGCACCCAGGTGGTGCGGTATGGCAATGCACGCGAACTGTGTCTGGGTCTGGAGGTGGTGACCGCCGACGGCGAGATCTGGAACGGCCTGAGCGGTTTGCGCAAGGACAACACCGGCTACGACCTGCGCGATCTGTTCGTGGGCAGCGAGGGCACCCTGGGCGTCATCACCGCGGCCACGATGAAGCTCTTTCCCCTGCCCGCCGCCAGCCTCACCGCCTGGGCCGCCGTGCCCAGCATGGAGCAGGCGGTCGAGTTGCTGGGGCTGGCCCATCGTTACCTGGGCGCCGGCTTGACCGGTTTTGAGGTGATGAACCAGTTTGCGCTCAGCCTGGTGGACCGGCACTTCCCGCACCTGCGCGTGCCCCTGTTTCGCGACACGCCCTGGTGTGTGTTGCTGGAAAACTCGGACAGTGAATCGGAAGAGCACGCGCGCTCCCGCTTCGAGGCCTTGCTGGAAGACGCCATGGAACAAGGACTGGTCTCTGATGCCGTGGTGGCCGAGAGTCTCTCGCAAGCGCGCAACCTGTGGCATATCCGCGAAAGCATCACGCTGGCGCAAGCCGAAGAGGGCCTCAACATCAAGCACGACATCTCGGTGCCCATTTCAGCCATCCCGGCCTTTGTGAAGGAAACCGATGCCTTGCTGGCGCAGCACATCCCGGGTGTTCGCATGGTGGACTTCGGCCATCTGGGCGACGGCAACCTGCACTACAACGTGCAAACGCCCGAGGGGGGCGACGCCGCCGCCTTCCTGCGCCAGTACGAGCCGCAGGTGAACAAGATTGTCTATGACGCGGTGTGCCGCCACGGCGGGTCCATATCCGCAGAACACGGCGTGGGCAGCCTGAAGGTCGATTCGCTGCCCAAGTACAAAGACCCGGTGGCCCTGGGCCTGATGTCTCGTATCAAGCACGCCCTCGATCCCAAGGGTCTGATGAATCCTGGCCGTGTGATTCGGGCGCATTGAGCCTCGCCGCTCCTGGCCCAGCCATCACCGCCCACCACCAGCCTCTCACTTTTACAATCGTTGTCATCACTCAGCGAGCGACCCATGACCGACCGCCCCGTCCGATCCCAATACGAAGATTTCATGCGCCATGTCTACACCCACGGCGTGGCCAAAGGCGACCGCACGGGCACGGGCACCCGCAGCGTGTTTGGTCACCAGATGCGCTTTGATTTGAATGAAGGTTTTCCGCTGGTCACCACCAAGAAGGTGCACCTGCGCTCCATCATCGTCGAGCTGCTGTGGTTTCTCACGGGATCGAGCAACAACCAGTGGTTGCTCGACCGTGGCGTCACCATCTGGAATGAATGGGCGCGCGAGGACGGCGACCTCGGCCCGGTGTACGGCGTGCAATGGCGCAGCTGGCCCACGCCCGAGGGCGGCCACATCGACCAGATTGCCGATGTGGTCAAAACACTGCGGACCAACCCCGATTCACGTCGCATCATCGTGAGTGCCTGGAACGTGGCCGAGCTCTCCAAGATGGCGCTCATGCCCTGCCACGCGTTCTTCCAGTTCTATGTGGCACCGCCGCAAAGCCCCGGCGAGCGTGGCCGCCTGAGTTGCCAGCTGTACCAGCGCAGTGCCGACATTTTTCTGGGTGTGCCCTTCAACATCGCGAGCTACGCGCTGCTCACCCACATGCTGGCGCAGCAGTGCGACCTCGATGTGGGCGACTTCATCTGGACCGGTGGCGACTGCCACATCTACAGCAACCACCACGAGCAGGTGGAGTTGCAGCTCTCCCGCCAGCCCTACGCCTACCCGACGTTGCACATCAAGCGCCGCCCCGACTCGATCTTTGACTACGCCTTCGAAGACTTCGAGGTGCGTGACTACCGCTGCCACGACGCCATCAAGGCGCCCGTGGCGGTGTGAACATCCCACCATGGCGCTGAACCTCATTTACGCCTGCGCCGACAACGGCGTCATCGGGCGCGACAACGCCCTGCCCTGGCACCTGCCAGAGGACCTGGCGCACTTTCGTCAACTCACCCTGGGCTGCCCCGTGCTGATGGGGCGCAAGACCTGGGACTCCTTGCCCCCGCGTTTTCGCCCGCTGCCGGGCAGGCTCAACCTGGTCCTGACACGTCAGGCCGACTGGCACGCAGACGGGGCCCGGCGTGTGGCCACCCTGGATGAGGCCCTGGCGCAGTGCCCTGCAGGCCAGGATCTGTGGGTGATCGGCGGTGCCGAGGTGTATGCCATGGCCTTGCCACACGCACACCGCCTGGAAATCACCGAAGTACATCTGCAGGTGGAAGGTGATGCCACAGCGCCGGCGCTCGACCCTGCTGTCTGGCCTGAAGTGGCCCGCAGCCATCACACCGCAGCCAACGGGACCGATTACAGCTTTGTGACACGCCAGCGAGCCGCCTGAGTTGTTCTGCCTGTGACCAACAGGCGGACGCTGGGTGGGTTGCACGATGGCGCGCAGCTCCGCATGAATCCCACTACCGGATGACACGCAGGTTTGCTAGAGTCGGCCCTCATCGCGTTGTTCAACCTTTGTTTTTTCTCGATAGGAATGCACCATGTCTGGTCACGGTTTTCATGTTCACGGCCCCCACGATCACGAACTCGAGCACGCCACGCAGGGCGGCGGCCATGGCCATGACGCCGGCTCCTCCTCCATGACCAACCAGATCGCCATGTTCACCGCCATCATTGCCACGGTGGGTGCGATCTTCGGCTATATGGGCGGCGCCACCCAGGCCAATGCGGGCCTGTTCAAAAACAACGCAGCCATCAAGAAGACAGAAGCCTCCAACCAGTGGAACTACTACCAGGCCAAAAGCAGCAAGCAAAACCTGAGTGAACTGGCCCTGGAGTTGGCCCCGGCCTCGAAAAAAGAGTTCTACGAAGGTGAGATCAAGCGCTACAAATCCGAAAAAGGCGACATCAAAAAAGACGCCGAGAAGCTGGAAGCCGAAGCCAAGGCCTGGGACGAGCGCTCAGACGCCGAGATGCACCAGCACCACCGCTGGGCCCAGGCCACCACAGCCTTGCAAGTCTCCATCGCCCTGGCGGCCATTGCCCTGCTGACCCGCAAGGAATGGCTGAAAAAAGCCATGTATGTGGTGGGCGCGATCGGCGTGGCCGTGGGTGGTCTGGCGGCGATGCACATCTGATCGATGAAACTCGCCACCTGGAACGTCAACTCCCTCACGGTGCGTCTGCCCCAGGTGCTGGCGTGGTTGCAACATCCCACCGAGGCGCTGGTCAGCGCACCGGATGTGCTGGTACTGCAGGAAACCAAAACCACCGACGACAAATTTCCGCACCAGGCCTTCACCGATGCGGGCTACCACGCCGAGTGGTTCGGGCAAAAGACCTACAACGGCGTGGCCTTGCTGTCGCGCACACCGGCCACTGACGTGGTGCGCAATATTCCGGGGTTTGACGATGACATGGCCCGCGTGATCTGCGCCACGGTGGACGGGGTGCGTGTGATTGGCGCCTACTTCCCCAACGGACAGGCGCCCGACAGCGACAAGTTTGTCTACAAGATGCGCTGGCTCGAGGCCTTGCACGCCTGGATACGCGTGGAATTGCAACAACATCCTCGTCTGGTGTTGATGGGCGACTTCAACATCACAGTGGATGACCGCGATGTGTGGGACCCGGTGGCCTTGGCTGGCACCATCCACTGCACGCCACAGGAACGCGCCCATTTCCATCAGTTGATCGAGTTGGGACTGCACGATGCGTACCGCCTCTTTGAGCAACCCGAGAAATCCTATTCATGGTGGGATTACCGCGAGTTTGCTTTTCGCCGCAACCGCGGCTTGCGCATCGACCACATCCTGGTGAGTGATGCGCTCAAGCCACAGGTCGAGTCGTGCACCATTGACAAGGCACCGCGCAAAAACGAACGGCCAAGCGACCATGCGCCCGTGATCGTGACCTTGGTGTGAGCGCCAGGCCTGGCGCGCTTACTCCAGCCCGAGTTCCTGAATCTTGCGGGTGATGGTGTTGCGACCGATGCCCAGCTTGTGTGCTGCCTCGATGCGACGACCTCGCGTGTTGACCAGTGCCGTGGCAATGAGTCGTCCCTCAAAGCGACGGCTCAGCACATCCCACACATCGGTACGACCCGACGCCAGCAAGGCCATGGCCTCGGCCTCCAGGCCGTTTTCCCAATCGGCCCCGGGCATGTTGAGCACCACCGGCGTCACACCCTCGCCGAGGACAGCGACCGCTGCGGGTGAAGGCACTGCGGCACGGCTCTCGCTTCCCGAAACCGGCAGGGACATGCCAAGCGGTTCGATCGCCTCGGACGACAGCCCCACGGCCCCACCCTCGCTCACGGACTGCAGGGGCGACGTGTCGCCTCTGAGTTGCGCGCTCATCGCCACCTCGGGCGGGAGGTCTTTGGGCTCGATCACTTGCGCCGGCGCCATCACGGTCAGCCAGTGACAGACATTCTCCAATTGGCGTACGTTGCCTGGAAATTGGAATTGCATCAGAAGCGTCATGGCCGCATCGCTGATGCGCTTGGGCTCCACGCCAAGTTGCTGTGCCGAGCGCTGCAGGAAATGTCGCGTCAGCATGGGCACATCCTCGCGTCGCTCGCGCAGCGCGGGCAGACGCAGGCGGATGACGTTCAAGCGATGAAACAAGTCTTCGCGAAAGCCGCCCTCGCGCACCCGTTGCTCCAGGTCTTGGTGGGTGGCCGCGATGACACGCACATTGGCTTTGATGGCACTGTGCCCACCCACTCGGTAGAAGTTGCCATCGCTGAGCACCCGCAACAAACGGGTTTGCAAGTCAAACGGCATGTCCCCGATTTCATCCAGAAAGAGCGTGCCCCCTTCAGCCTGCTCAAAGCGACCGCGACGCATGGCCTGCGCACCGGTGAAAGCACCCCGCTCGTGGCCAAAGAGTTCACTCTCGAGCAAATCCTTCGGGATGGCTGCCGTGTTGATGGCCACAAACGGTCCGCTCGCCCGAGGCGAATGCTTGTGCAGCGCACGAGCCACCAACTCCTTGCCGCTACCCGATTCACCGGTGATCATGACCGTCACATGGCTTTGGCTCAGGCGCCCGATGGCACGGAAAACGTCTTGCATGGCGGGTGCCTGACCCAGCATCTCCGGCGTTTCCTCCAGGGCCACCGCACTCACCTCTTCGCGCTGGCTCTCCTCGACCGCACGGCGAATGAGTTCGACGGCCTTGGGCAGGTCAAAGGGCTTGGGCAGGTATTCGAAAGCACCGCTTTGGAAAGCCGAGACGGCACTGTCCAGGTCCGAGAAGGCGGTCATGATGATCACGGGCAAGGCCGGCAAGCGCTCCTTGACTTTGCCCAGCAGTTCCAAGCCTGACCCTCCGGGCATGCGGATATCGCTAACCAGCACCTGCGGTCCGGGTTCGTCACCAGGATGATCCAGGGCTTGCAGCACTTCGCGCGGGCTGGTGAAACTGCGCGTGGGCAGGCCCTCGCGCATCAACGCCTTTTCCAACACGAAGCGGATGGACTGGTCGTCATCCACTATCCAGATCGGTTTCATAGCAGCCACTCGGTTACATCATCTCGGAACAATCGGTCACAACGGAATCATGATCTTGAAATCGGTGCGTCCCGGCTCGCTGTCGCACTCGATCAAACCTTTGTGTTGTTGCACAAAGGTTTGTGCGAGGTTCAACCCCAAGCCCGAACCACCATCTCGACCTGAGACCAGGGGACTGAACAGCCGGCCCTTGATTTCCTCAGGAATCCCAGGACCGTTGTCCACGACATGCAATTCCAATGCCAGTCGATGCCGCTGCTTGGCAATCGTGACCTGGCGGACCGCACGGGTTTGCAACTTGATGGTGGCGTCCTCGCGGGCGATACGTTCACTCAAGGCTTGCGCCGCGTTGTGCACGATGTTGAGCACGGCCTGGATCAACTGCTCCTTGTCCCCCTGGAATTCGGGCAGTGAAATGTCATAGTCGCGTATGACCTGCAGGCCACGGGGAAATTCGGCCACGATGAGCGAGCGCACCCGTTCACACACCTCATGGATGTTGACAGGCCCTTCCACGTGCGGGCGCCGGTGAGGCGCCAGCAATCGGTCCACCAGGGTTTGCAGTCGGTCGGCTTCGCGCACGATCACCTGGGTATATTCGCTCAGATCGCGCGACTCGATTTCCATTTCCAGCAACTGCGCTGCGCCCCGGATACCGCCCAGCGGGTTTTTGATTTCATGCGCGAGGTTGCGGATGAGTTCCTTGTTGGCCTGCGCCTGGTCAATCAACCGTTCCTCGCGCTCTTGTCGGCTTTGCTGCTCCAGCGGCAGCAACTCGACGAGCACCTCGTCGGCAGCATCCGTGGAGGCGACGATCACGTGCACCGGAATGGGGTCCTGACCGACGCGCAGCAAATGCGCGTCGTAGCGCAGCGCTGAAAACGCACCACCCTGGGCCGCCGTGAGCGCGCGCGCAGCCTCCTGCGGGTCCAAGAAAAGATCTTGCAGGCGAGATTGCTCCAGCGCCCGCCGGCCAATGCTCAGGACATCCTCGGCAGCTGCGTTGGCAAACACCACCTGACCATCAGGCCGCGTGAGCAACACGATGGTGGCCAGCAGGTTGAAGGCGTTGAGCTGCTTGCGGCGGGTGTTGGTGAGTGACTTCATGGCTTGGTGGTTCACGCTCAGGGCAGTCGGGCCAGTTCACGCCGCAGCGCCGCCAGATCGGCTTCGGCGCGCTGGAGTTGCTCGCGCAACGACACCGCCCACTGCTGGTAGGCCGCCGAGCCCACGGGCAGCTGCGGGCTGCCGGCAGGTTGTCCCTGATTCCACTGACGCTGCAACTGTTGCCACCGCTCCTCCTGTTCGCGCAGTTCTGCTTGTAGCAGCATACGTGCCTGTTGAGCAGATGCTGCGGGGGCAGCAGGGGCAGCGGGGCCAGATGAAGCAGAGGGGACAACTGGCGGACTGGCCGCACCGGCTGTCCTGTCTCGTGCTGCGGACGGTGCGGCACTGGTCGGGCTTGCATTGACCCGTGTTCCCTCCACCACGGTGGAGGCCAGCGAGGACAGGGGCTCGCAGGCCTGGCCGGGCTGCGGTTGGTTGGTGAACAACTGGCCACAACGCCAGACGGCGACTGGTGCCGACTGGGTCTGCGTCTGCGCTTGTACCCACGCAGCGCCCAGCGTCCCCGCGCTCAGCAGGGGTGTCAACAAACGCCAACTCACTGCACGATAGTTCATGGCAAAAAAAAGGGACGGCACAGCCGTCCCTCTTGTCGTCGACGAGTCGACTCGGTCTGACGCATCAGAGCGAGTAGTACATGTCGTACTCGACCGGGTGCACCGCCATGCGAAAGCGCGTCACTTCCGTCATCTTGAGATCGATGTACGCATCGATCATGCTGTCGGTGAACACGCCACCCTTGGTCAGGAAGGCACGGTCCTTGTCGAGGTACTCGAGGGCCTGGTCCAGGCTGTGACACACGGTCGGCACCAATGCGTCCTCCTCGGGCGGCAGGTGGTACAAATCCTTGGTGGCGGCCTCGCCCGGGTGGATCTTGTTCTCGATACCGTCCAGACCCGCCATCATCAGTGCAGAGAAGCACAGGTAGGGGTTGGCCATGGGATCGGGGAAACGCGCCTCGATGCGGCGGCCCTTGTCAGACGCCACGTGGGGAATGCGAATGGAGGCCGAGCGGTTGCGGCTGGAATACGCCAGCTTCACCGGCGCTTCGAAACCGGGCACCAGACGCTTGTAGCTGTTGGTGGTGGGGTTGGTGATGGCGTTCAGGGCACGGGCGTGCTTGATGATGCCGCCAATGTAGAACAGGGCTGTGTCGCTCAGACCAGCGTAGCCTTTGCCTGCGAACAGGTTCTTGCCATCTTTCCAGATCGACTGGTGCACGTGCATGCCCGAGCCGTTGTCGCCCACCAGGGGCTTGGGCATGAAGGTGGCGGTTTTGCCGTAGGCATTGGCCACGTTCCACACCACATACTTCAGCTTTTGCGTCCAGTCGGCGCGCTCGACCAGGGTCGAGAACTTGGTGCCGATTTCGTTCTGGCCAGCGCCCGCCACTTCGTGGTGGAACACTTCGACCGGGATGCCGATTTCTTCGAGGATG
>JACCEE010670005.1_pt1 | contig 25705 bp, 20 predicted proteins | sample 7449931 | NCBI WGS metagenome assembly JACCEE01 (sample SAMN15323457, study PRJNA562643) | freshwater metagenome | isolation source: river surface water | place: USA:Blue River Watershed | collected 2017-08-19 | reverse complement strand
TCCGTTTTAGATGTTTTGTCTCAGGATTATATCCGCACCGCGAAAGCTAAAGGATTATCTTACCGAAAAATCCTGGTTAAACATGCGTTAAAAAATGCACTCAATCCAGTGGTAACTGCCATTTCCGGATGGTTGGCATCTTTATTAGCCGGAGCTGTTTTTGTGGAATATATTTTTGACTGGAAAGGGATGGGCGTTGTGATTGTGGATGGACTTGACAAGTATGATTTTCCGGTTGTTATGGGCTCTTTGTTGTATGTTTCGGTTATTTTAGTGATTATCAATATCTTTACCGACATCATTTATGGATGGCTCGATCCAAGGGTTAAGTTTTCTTAAGAAAAACTCCTTTTTTTAAGATCCTTTTTTCCCAATAATTTCATATCTTTGCAGCTTCATTTTAAAAACTTTTGTTATTTATAAAATATTAAAAATTAATACGATATGCCAAAAATTTCCAAAAAAGGGGAGGCAATGCCCCCTTCACCCATCAGAAAACTGGTACCTTACTCAGAAGTAGCGAAGAAAAAAGGAGTACATGTTTATCATTTAAACATTGGACAACCCGATATCGAAACTCCTGAAATTGCACGTCAGGCGATCAAAGATTGTGATATTAAAGTGGTTGAATATACTCATTCCGCAGGTTTATTGAGCTATAGAGAAAAATTAGCGCAATATTATAAAACAGTTGGAATAGAACTTACTCCTGATGAGATTATTGTAACCAATGGTGGTTCTGAGGCGATCTTATTTGCTTTCAACAGTTGTCTTGATCCTGATGATGAAGTGATTGTTCCCGAACCATTTTATGCCAACTATAATGGATTCTCTAACAGTGCCGGTGTAAAAATTAAACCGATCATCTCCAGTATTGAAAATGGATTTGCTTTACCTCCAATCGAAGAGTTTGAAAAAATCATCACTCCTAAAACTAAGGCGATCATGGTTTGTAATCCTAACAATCCAACCGGTTACCTTTATTCCAAAGAGGAATTGGAAAAATTGAGCCAGATTGTTGAAAAACACGATCTATTCCTATTTGCAGATGAAGTTTACAGAGAGTTTTGCTACGACGGTGTAAAACATTTTTCTGTAATGGAATTGAAAAATATTGAACAAAATGTCGTTTTATTAGACTCTGTATCAAAAAGATACAGTGCTTGCGGTGTCAGAGTGGGTGCATTTATTTCTAAAAATAAAGAGGTGATTGCCACAGCTATGAAATTTGCTCAAGCTCGTTTGAGCCCTCCAACTTACGGACAAATTTTAGGAGAAGCAGCAATCTCTACCCCAAAATCGTATTTCGATATGGTGATTGATGATTATGTTGCTCGTAGAAATTGCGTAGTTGAAGCAATCAATAATATGCCGGGCTGTTTTTGCCCTAATCCTAAAGGTGCTTTCTATGTAGTGGCTCGTTTACCAATTGATAATTCAGACAGATTCTGTCAATGGTTATTGGAAGATTTCAGCTATGATGGAAAAACCGTGATGTTAGCTCCTGCAACAGGTTTTTACTCTACCAAAGGACAAGGTTTGGATGAAGTGAGAATCAGCTACTGTTTGAAAGTGGGAGATTTAAAAGAAGCTATGACTTGTTTAGCGGAAGCACTTAAAGTGTATCCCGGAAAAAAATAATGGATTTTAAGCTTGTCTCCTCTTTCCAACCCAGCGGTGATCAACCGGAAGCTATCAAACAGTTGGTAGATGGTTTGGATCGTGGAGACAAAGCTCAAACTTTACTAGGGGTAACTGGTTCCGGAAAAACATTTACCATTGCGAATGTTTTAAAAGAGGTGAACAGACCCGCCCTGATCCTCAGTCATAATAAAACGTTAGCCGCTCAATTGTATTCTGAGTTTAAAACTTTCTTCCCTGAAAATGCGGTTGAATTTTTTGTATCCTATTACGATTATTACCAGCCGGAGGCGTATCTTCCCTCTTCCAATACCTACATTGAAAAAGATCTTTCCATTAATGAAGAGATCGAAAAATTGCGGTTAAGGACAACCTCCACGTTGCTTTCAGGAAGAAGAGATGTCGTAGTAGTAGCCTCTGTTTCTTGCATTTACGGGATTGGTAATCCGGAAGATTTTGCGAAAAGTGTTATCAACATCCATGTTGGGATGGTTTTAAACCGCGATCAATTGCTACATGCTTTGGTGAACAGTTTATATTCCCGCACAGAATTGATGCTCGAATCTGCAAAATTTAGAGTTAAAGGAGATACGGTAGATGTTTTCCCTCCTTACAATGATAATGCGTACCGGATCATTTTCTGGGATAATGAAGTGGAAAAAATTGAGGAGATTGAACCGGAATCTGGGAAAAAAATCACCTCATTAAATGAACTGAAAATCTATCCTGCCAACCTGTTTGTTACCTCTCAAGAGTCGGTTAATGATGCGATAAATCAGATTAAACTCGATTTGGGAGCGCAGATAGATTATTTGAAATCGATCGGAAAGCATCTGGAAGCCAAAAGATTAGATGATCGAGTTAATTATGATGTGGAGATGATTAAAGAACTGGGCTACTGTTCCGGAATTGAAAATTACTCCCGCTATTTCGATAAACGAAAACAGGGAGAACGACCATTCTGCATCATTGATTTTTTTCCGGATGATTTTATTTTAATTGTCGATGAAAGTCATGTGAGTGTTCCACAAATTGGAGCGATGTACGGTGGTGACAGAGCCCGGAAAATAAATCTGGTGGATTATGGTTTCCGACTACCTGCTGCTATGGACAACAGACCCCTTAAGTTTCAGGAATTTGAATCCTTAATTGGTCAAAGTATCTACGTGAGTGCAACTCCAGCCGATTATGAACTGGGAAAATCGGATGGTGTAATTGTGGAACAAGTGGTTCGCCCTACCGGTTTGCTGGATCCTCCGATTGAAGTGAGACCCGCTGATAATCAGGTGGATGACTTATTAGATGAAGTGGAATTTTGCGTATCTAAAGGGCAACGGGTTTTAGTCACAACTCTCACCAAAAAGATGGCAGAAGAGTTGAGTTCATACTTAATCCGAATCGGAATCAAAACCAAATATATTCATTCCGATGTGGATACTTTTGAAAGAGTAGAGATCCTTCAGGATTTAAGAGCCGGTGCCATTGATGTTTTGGTGGGAGTAAATCTTTTAAGAGAAGGTCTTGATTTACCGGAAGTGGCGTTAGTAGCGATCATGGATGCAGATAAAGAGGGTTTTTTAAGAAATCAACGTTCCTTAACCCAAACCTCCGGACGCGCTGCCCGTCATTCGGAAGGGAGAGTGATTTTTTATGCCAATAAAATGACCAAATCAATGCAGGCTACTATTGATGAAACCAACAGAAGGCGTGCTAAACAGATTGAGTATAATAAAAAACACAATATTACTCCAAAAACAGTTCAGAAAAATGAAGATTTCAATTTGATCTCTACTTTAGAATTGAGACAAAAGGAGGTCAAAAAATACGCCTTTGAAGATCCTCAAAAACCGATTGCAGCTGAAGAGGATCCTTTCAAAATGCTGAATCTTCCGCAACTTCAGGATACGCTCAAAAAATTGAGGAAAGAGTTGGAAGTAGCTATCAAAGAACTCGATTTTATTCAGGCGAATGAACTAAAAAATAAAATTTTACAAGTGGAATCATTCATAAAATCATATTAATTTTGCCCTATGACCATCAACGGAAAATGTTATTTTGCCTCCGATTTTCACTTTGGATCCCCCAATAAAGCGTTGAGTGATCAAAGAGAAGATTTGATCATACAATGGCTTGATTTAGTGCTTCAAGACGGAAAACACCTATTTCTTTTAGGTGATATTTTTGACTATTGGTTTGAGTACAAATGTGTTGTCCCTAAAGGAAACTATCGGTTTCTATCCAAATTGCATGATATTCGCAAAAAAGGGATTGAGATTTACTACTTTACCGGAAATCATGATATGTGGGTGAAGGATTACCTGGTTAAAGAGTTTGGAATCCATATTTTTAGAAACCAACAAGAGTTTCTGATCAATGGAAAAAAATGTATGGTGGGACACGGTGACGGTTTAGGTCCCGGACAATATGGCTATAAGTTGATGAGATGGCTTTTCAGTCGGAAATTTAATATCTGGTTGTACGGATTGCTCCCCTCCTCAAGTTCCTTTGCTATTGCCCGCTTTTTCTCTAAAAGCAGCAGAGCCATGACGCCCGCTTATGAAGAACATTTTCTCGGAAATGATAAAGAGTTTACCATTCTGTATATCAATCAGTTTCTTGAAAAACAACAGGTTGATTATTTTTTTTATGGGCACAGACATCTGGCACTTGATATTCCGATCCAAAATTCAAGATATATCAATACCGGAGATTGGTTGACTTTAAACACCTATATGATGATGGAAGAGGAACCTGTTTTGTTAACTTTTACTCCTCCTTCCAGATAAAAGCACCTTGCTCTTTTAGTGCATAAAGTTCCATTTTCTGATTTTCTGTTTCCCTTTTCCATTTTTGAATTTGTGATATCCGGATGTTATCTGATAAAATCACCGTTTTACAATTCATTTGTTTTATAATAGTAGGATCTATATTGTTTTCTGATATAAAAAGATAGTCCAAAACAGTACTTTTCCAACACCTTTGATTTTTTTGTGTAACCAAACCCAACAATTTCCCCTGAAAGCAAATCAAAGCCCCTTTTTTGTTAAAATTGACCCCTTTTGTATCTTCATTCATCGAAATAAAATGCGGATTCATTTGATATTTTAAGAGATGCGTTTCGGCACTAAACTTGAATTTCGGATCTTTACGTTCCGTAATTGAATCAGATACAATATAGGAGTTTTTACCCGATTGAAACAGGATTAAATTGCTGTTTGGAATGGAAAAAATCACCAATTCTGACCGGTTTTGATTGTTAAAATGTTGCACATTGGAGAGGAGCAATAAACAGATTATCGATATTAAAAAACCAAAAAAATAAAATTTTGATTTCCATGTCAAAGTAGTATATGCAAAAAAAATCAAAATATAGAGAAAAACCATTTGTAAAAAAGAACAGGAGATATGTTCCGTTACGGAACCGGGCAAATTTTGAATCCATTCAATGATCTGGTTCATAAGGCGAACCAGATAGGTCAAAAGCCACCCTAAAATTTCTGAAATCGTAGGAATGAAGGAGAAAACAATTACCACAATCCCTCCAATCATGACACAAAAGGATAAAAAAATCACCAATAGGTTCGCCAATAAAAAATAGTTGGGAAACTGATGAAAGTAGTAAATGGAAATAGGAAATGTTGAGATCTGAGCAGCAATAGAAACACTGCATAATGACCAAAAATAAGCCCCTATTTTAGTCTTGGGATTCCATAGTGCCCCGATCGGTTTTTGAAAAATCACGATTCCAAAAAGCGCCAGATAACTCAGTTGAAATCCCAGATCAAACAATAATAATGGATTGATAATTAACAAGATAAACAGAGAGGCAAACAAACTTTGAAAAATATTGGTTTTCCGCTTAAGGATCTCACCAATCAGCACAAAAGAAAACATGGTAGCTGATCGGATTACGGAAGGGGACAATCCGGTAATCGCAGCATAGATCCAAATTACCAGAAGTAGGATCACTGCTTTCAAAAATCGTGATTTTCTATATTGATCCAAAGGAGCCAGCAACACATTGATGATCATAAAAATAATCCCAACATGCATCCCGGAAACTGATAAAATATGACTCACTCCGGCATTGCTGTATTGCGCTTTCAATTCCGGCTCCATCGTATCATCATTTCCCAGTAAAATAGCGGCAGCCACCTGATACTCTGATCCTTTCAATCCATTTTTTTGTAAAATCAGAGACCATTTTTGCTGAATATTATACGCCATCCATTTGAGTCGAAAAGGGTTCCCGGATTTCACTTTTTTCCAATGTGTAGAATCCCCATAACCGGACAAATAGATCCCTTTTCGTGCCATCATTTTTTTATAATCAAAACTATCCGGATTTTTGGGTGCGGCAATCGGTTGAAAAACAACATTGGTTTCAATCCAATCTCCCGCTTTTAATTGTCGGGATGTTGCATCTTTTTTAAGATAGAGCAGTCTATTCTGATTTTGTATTTTAACAATCAGTTTGATGCTTTTCTCCCTCTCTTGAATCGGCTCGACAATCTCCGCCATGTTAAAATCTGAAGTATTGATATTTTCAGAATCGGTATTTTGAAATGGATGATGATAATCGAAAGTTGTGATCAGATAACCTGCCAGAAGGAAACTCAAAGAGAATAACAAACCTACCCCTTTTTGAGCCCAAAAATCAATTTTTTTCCTCAAAAAGAGCACCATTACAGTAGCTAAAATTTGCAATAAAAAGGCCGAAAATGCAATTTTTGGATCAAAAAGTGTAAAATATCCGCAAAAAACACCCAAAATATAAGGGATCAGCAATTTCAGAACGGGGAAGTTATGTAGGAGCATACGAGTTAGATTTTTTCAAAAATAAGAAAAAAAATGGTTATAAAAATTTATTTGAAGTACAAAAAATCATAAAAAAATGGATCCAAAATAGAAAACTTATTTTTAGATAATATTTTGTATTTTTGTAGGTTAAATTAGAAAACTACCATCATGTCCAAAGGGAAAGCACAACCTACTATATCTATTAAAAACCGGAAAGCCGAGTTTGAATACTTTTTATTGACTAAACTCACTGCCGGACTTGTGTTAACCGGAACTGAAATCAAATCGATAAGAGCCGGAAAAGCCAATATTACAGATGCCTATTGTTCCTTCACTAATGGGGAACTCTGGGTCAACAATATGCACATTACAGAGTATGATAATGGCAGTTACAATAACCATGAACCGAAAAGAGCCAGAAAATTATTGTTACAAAAAAAAGAGATCAAAAAACTACTCATCAAGTTGAATGAAAGGGGAATGACGATTATTCCTACCTTACTTTACATCAACGAACATGGGTATGCCAAATTGGATATTGCCTTAGCCAAAGGGAAAAAAATGTACGATAAACGGGAAAGTATCAAAGAGAAGGACAACCGAAGAGCACAAGAAAGAGAGGAATAAAATATGGAAGATCTTGAAAAAGCTTATTACAGCATCAGTGAAACAGCCCAGATGTTTAATGTAAATACATCATTATTACGATTTTGGGAAAAAGAGTTTGATATCATTAAACCCTACAAAAACAAAAAAGGGGATCGTTATTTTACGAAAAAGGATATTGAAACCATCCGCACCATTTACCATTTAACCAAAGAGAAAGGTTATACGTTACAAGGCGCCAAAGATGCACTAAAAGGGGAGAAATTTGTGGACCAACTCTCAAAAGGGGAGATCATTCAAACACTGAAAAATATCAAAGATTTTCTAAACGAAATAAAAGGGGAATTGTAAAATTCCAAAATCATATACCGGATTTTTTAATCTATTTTCTTAATGAAACAGGCGTTAGTCCTTAATTATCATCTTATTGACAATCATCAATACCCTTTTGATTCTTTCGGAGGGATTTATGCTGTATCGATTGAAAAATTCAAGTCACAATTAGTTCTTTTACAAAAACTTAAGATCCCGGTTGTTTCATTATCGGATATTTTAAATTCCAAAATTCAGGATCCTTTTTGTGTTGCTCTCACTTTTGACGATGGAAACCCTTCTGATTTTGAAACGGTATTTCCCATTTTACAGGAATTTGGATATACCGCAACATTTTTTCTTTCCCTTCAAAATATCGGTCAACAAGGGGTCACTTGGGAAAATTATCAGGAAATGATCCGGGGAGGAATGCTCGTTGGAAGTCATGGCGTAACGCACTGTGATTTAACTGTTTTACCCATTAAAAAAGTAAGATTTGAACTGAAGGAATCCAAAAAAAGGATCGAAGAAAATTTAGGTATTGAGATAATGTTCTTTTCATTCCCTTTTGGCAGGACGAATAGTGTCATCAATAAGATTGCAATCGAATTGGGTTATTCCAATGTATTAACTACCCGGGTTGCATTCATAAACCCCTCAGAAAACCAGATCGAATGGGGAAGATGGTCCATCAAAAGAGACACCACTTTAAAACAATTTTCTTCCATAATTCAGAGAAAACCGTTATCTATATTAAAACTCCAATGTCTTTCAGGAATTAAAAAAATGGTTATTGACCGGGTCGGATTAAAATGGATCAATAGAATCAACACATTTTTAAAGAGAATAAAAAAAATATGAAAGCACTATTTATCGTTTCCTGTATTGTCCCCTTTTTAATGTTAGTTTATCCGATACTTTCCTTTTTACGATATCTCTTTTTTAAAAAACCGGTATTAAAATCTGAAGATTTCTTGGTTCCTGTGTCCATCATTATCGCTTGTTATAATGAAGAAAAACATATCAGAGAAAAATTAAATTCATTACTGGATCCTTCAGAATGGATAGAAGGATCTGAAATTATTGTTGTTTCGGGTGGATCAACAGACGGGACTAACAGGATTTTAAGTGAATTTGAATCAAACCCTAAAGTACAAATTATTTACAGTTCCACTCAATTATCTAAGATCAATGGTGTTAACCTGGCTGTACAAAATGCTCAGCATGAAATTCTGGTATTTTCGGATTGCAGACAAAAAATGAAAAAAGGGTCAGTGAGAGAATTGGTGTTCCATTTTAACGATCCGAAAATTGGAACGGTAGCCTCTGTTTTACATGATAATCCGGATCAACACTCCTCATTTTTCAGAACCATCATTAATGGATTGGTATTATTAGATTCAAAATCAGGATCGGGATACAATGTATATGGAGCCTTATATGCGCAGCGAAAAAATATATTTCAGCCTTTTCCACAGGATCAACTCTTTGATGATTTGTGTGTTATCGTTTCCACGATTGCACAAGGAACCCGATTGGTACAAGAACCAAAAGCTATCATTTATGATATTCCGTTTCAAAACTATTACAAAAAAGAGCGTTTAGAAAGATTGACCCGTGGATTACTCCTATTTATCACTAAAAAGTGGAAACAGGTGATGCGGATGCCTTTAGGGGATCAATTTCGGTTCTTAGTATTCAAATTTGGAAAATTGTTACTCCCTTTCACATTTCTAATATGGGGAATCTATTTATTGCTATTTTTAACACAATCGAATTTATACTTTAGTTTGATTTCCTTAGTTACATTAGGTATTCTGTTATTGATTCCCAAAATCAGAAAAACATTGTTTTTGTTTTTAAGGATCAATCTGTATTTTTTCTATGCCATTTTCAAATTTACATTTTTAAAACAGCGTTCCGAGCGATGGGAAAAGTTGAAAGAATGAAAAAGAATGAGCAAATTAGCAAATTGGTGAATTAGCAAATGAAAAATGAATAATGAATAATGAAATTGATCACATTATCACATTAGCTTATTAGCTTATTATCACATTAGCTTATTAGCTTATTATCACATTAGCTTATTAATAAGGGCGTGCCGGCTTCCCCACCCACCAGCCATCCCACGCCGTCGGGCTTTTCCGGGGGTCCGCTTCGCTCCCGTGCTTCACCGCACTACGCTTAAGAAAATCCAAAACTTCACATAAAAATCATTGCGGCGCTCGTTCCGGTTCGCACCGGCTTCGCCGCCCCTCCAATCCCTCACGCGAAAAACCGCTGACGCGTTTTTTGGGGTTTTGGGTATTGGGTATGGGGTTTTGGGTTTTGGATATTAGATTTTAGGTATTGGGCTATTTGTGATAAAAATTAATTTTTTACAAATATTTCTTTTATAATATGCTAATATTGTGAAAGATGCGAATTCCCCTCCTTTGGAGGGGTGCCCACAGGGCGGGGTGGTTTTTTGACAAACGTTCGACGAAAATCGCTATAATTTTCGTCTACCGTCCGCAGTCTGCCGACTTTTTAACCTCGAAGAGGTTCCATGTGAATAACCGTATGCAAGCTTGCGCAGCTTACGGATGAATGAACTGTACCTGACCATCTCTTACCCCGAATGGGGTTGCATTCACAAATCTCTCAGCGCTCCCTGCGAACTCAACGTGGAAAATTAGGGATACTAAAAAAGAGTATTCCGAGCATATTAAGCTATTCTATTAAAAGGTTGGTGGCTATTTTTGTAAATTATTCTGTTTCAGAATAATTTATTAAAATGCTGATTTATCTATGAAGCAGTACCAATCATTTATCAGAATATACGATTAAAGTTAGGTCAAGACTTTGCGGTAGATATAGAAAAATATTCTTTTCTTTTCTTTTTCCTTTCTTTTTGCTTGATCAAAAAGAAACAAAAAATCAAGGCCACAAAAATCCCTCCCGCTCAGTCTGACCGATTAACGAATGCTACCTAAGCTTCAAAAACCGTGGTTATTATCATACAATTTGTTCTTTTTAGGTGCAGTTTTTCGATCCGTCACCCCGCAAGCGTTCGTAAATAGTTCATGACTTTCACGCTATTCCGCCTCGTTTGTGGCCTTTGCCTCCGCACTTGCGCCGAATGATAATGAATAGTGAAAAATTGAACATTTTGGAAGGTCTGCAGTCTGCAGACTTTTAACTAATAAAAATGTGCTTTACAAGAAAAAAATGAGCATTCGAGCATTCTGAGCATTCGAGCATTACGAGCTTTTGTTTTTATTTACAAAAATAATTTGGATTTTAAGGTGAAAATGTATGTTTAAAAGTTTGATAGATATCAAAAAAGCATCCTTTTTGGGGATACTTTTTAAATCTATAAAATTTCAAATGATTGAACTGCTACTAAATAATGAGATAGGAACCGCTTTTTAAAGTTTTTACCGTTTAATTACTGTCTTTAAAGCTAAATTATGAACTTTAAACTTGAATATTATAACTATCGACACCTCTATAAACTTAATTTAATTTTGTGAAATTTAATTTAAAGAAATTAAGAAACTTTTCTATTTTATTGGTTTAAAAAATTGTTTAATAAATAATCAAGTAATTTTATAACACTTGGATAAAAAATCTTATTATGGAGTAGCTTTGTTCTTAAATATTACAAAATAAATCATTACAGACTCATTTTTTGAAATTGATTTTATATCATTTTTATTTGATGGAAACAATTTATTATACCATTTAGATCTTTTGGGAACATAAAATTTAAGATCTTTAATATTTAATCTAATTTGATCTTTTAATTCATTTACTAACTCTGTTTCAATTGTTGATGGCATATAACCCCCAACAAATAGTTGTTCATCATATTTCAAATCAACAATTACGTTATTACATTTGTAAATACGAATAAAATTAATTGAATTAATAGTCACAACTTTCATTTGTTTTAAATTATTAAATTCAATATCCAAATAAGCATATCCAGTACATGTATCATTAACCAATGATGAATTTAGAATTAAAACAGGATAATCCATTTTTTTATTCTCATATTTAATCTCACCAATTGGAATTAATGGAAGATACTCTTCGGATTCAATGCACTTCTGACAAGCATTAATTATAAATTTATTATCAACTATTTTTATTTCGAATATTAAATCATCAGGATCATTATTATTGAATAGAGTCTCATATGTATGCTTTGTTTCTAATTCATTTGACAAAATTATTTTTCCTTTTTTTTGAAAAATTTTATTATAAATTGAATCATTCATTGAACAATCAACCACATGAAATGAATTTCTATATAAATAAACTCCGGTAAGCTCAATTCCTGGTATTTTATAGAATGAAATTGGAAAATTATATCCTTGAGATACAACAATAAAAATTGTTTTGTTATCAATAATTCTAACATATTTGTAATTTGGAATATTCTTTTTTGTAAATAAACAACGATCAATCATTGAATCAATCTGATTTAGTAATAGAATATAATCATTATTTATGATATCTAACATATTCATTTCAAGAGAATCTTGTGGAAAAATAAAAGTCTCTTCAGCTCTAATATTTATGCTAGAAAAAGCTAACTTAGTAACACTTATAATTATAATAAAAATTATCATTTTTTTCATAGATCACATTTTAATTGTTGTTTTTCCAATTTGCATATTAATATACTTTCTCTTATTTGGATAATTTACAGTTTCTTTAAATGGGATTTTTTGACCTTGAAAATCAAGGTACATTTTTGTAGTAGGATTTGATTTTTCAAATATTAAGTCCTTATCACTAACTATACCACCATAACAGTCAATATTTGTTTTATCTTCATAATCAGATTGTGAACAATTTTTAGCGTCAAATACAAACCATGAATGTGAATGTCTATGATAATCTAACATACCTCCCTTTTTCAAAGCTCCTGTAAATGATCCACCTTCGAATACTTCTTCTTTACTCCTAGATGTTGCTAAAAAATCTACGGAAAATTCTCCTTCTCCACAACCATAAAGTACCCATTCTACATCAGTATTTCTCTGCATAAAACCATATAAATCATCCATCTGTTGTCTATTCCCATTTGATTGTGTTTCATAGTTGTTTTTATCATCTTTATTGATAAGACCCTGTAATATTCCTTTTTTAACGGTAATAGATTCACCTCTGATTCCATCAGAATCTACAAAATAAAGTACATCTATACCTTCATCTGTTGTTTCTCCTTCAACCTTTTTAATAACACCTTTTATATCAACAGTATATACATCCCTCCCATCCGGATCTACCAAGATCACAGGATTATTGGCACAATAGTTATACGGTGACATATTGGGGTACTTATCACTCATCGGGTCAACAGAGAGCCAAATGCTTAGGCCGCTGTCGTAGTAACGAGCTCCGAAGTAGCCATACCCGGTTTCAGCATCTTTCTCTTTGCCGGAGAATGTGTAAGGGGCGTTCCACGAAGAATTACGTTGATCAACCCAGTCTTCACCAAATGGTAAGTAGTGAAGATGTTGGATGGCATTGCCGCTCCCGTCGGTAATCCAACTGCTGCTACCGAGGCTTGTACTGAGCTCAGTCGAAGTATGGTCGGGGTGGTAGAAATAACTCAACAATTCCATAATTTTTTGAGGATTGATGTGGCAAAGATAGTAAAATGATTGCATTTCGGAATTCTTATTTGTAAATATTAGTTGTTCTAAAAAGACAATAATTATAAATCATATTTCGTATAAGATTTCAATAATACCCTGTTTTAATAAATCTGGTTCTTTCCTATTTATTATATCATTTCTAATTTCAATTATTTCATAAGTACTTAATTCTCTTTCACTATATATGTAACAGATTATTGGGATTGGCTCAATATCATAAATAATAACGATTTTATCAAAATATTGATAAAAATCATAAAGACGATCAGCATAAATTGAAAAATTATATAAATTATAATGTTCTTTATCTAAGGCAACTACATTATTTTCAAAAAAAAGAGTATCTTTTCTGTTTTCTGATATATATATAATCATTCCATAATCTTGATTTGATCCATAACAATCAGATTTATAGATAAATGTTGTGTCTCTTTTAGTATTATCACCTTTTTCCGCATAATAAAATGAACAAGGAGGCCTATAAATTCTTAAATAGTATTCATACTTTTCAGTGCTTTTTTGAGAAAAAACACTCAAAAATATCGAGAAATAGATTATTATTAAAATGAACTTTTTCATAAAAAAAATTTGAGTTAGTTGCTTATTTTTATACTTTCAACTCGTCCAGGATCATCATTAAAAAAATAATTACCTTCATCCCTTGCTGCTCTATTATGAGCCCCTAATGAGATAACACCATTTACTATTTTATCTTTATAATCTATTCCAAGTTCTGTCCTATAATAGTTTTCTTTTAATTCATGAAAAATTATCGACGTCCGATTTTCAAAATCAGAACCAAAATACTTAACTATATATTTATAATTTTTAGATATAACCACTTGACCATCATATTCTCCACGAGGTAAATATGTATAAGTATCACGAGAATCTTTTCCATATTTTGAAAGATTCGCTATTCCATGTTCTGATAATTGTTCAATAGCTTTCGGTGCATTAATTTTGTATTCTGAAATTATACCATCAATCATACGATATGCAGAAATACCTACAGTAGGATTATCAGATACTTCATATAAACTTTTTTTTGGGGATTTTACCAATAAATAAATTAAATAGAATCCTGGATTACTTTTTATTTCAATGTCACTTAACCCATCTGTATTAACACTAACCATTCCAGTTTCATTGTCCACTGTAATTCTATCTTCATATAATGGCCCAACTAAAGATTTTATATCTTCTTCTGCTTGAACAAGATCTCCACCTAATATAAACTCCCTTCCATCCGGATCAACAAATATCACCGGATTATTCATACAGTAGTTATATGGCGACATACTGGGATATTTATCACTCATAGGGTCAACAGAGAGCCAAATACTCAAACCGCTATCATAATATCTTGCGCCAAAGTAACCATAACCAGTCTCTGCATCTTTCTCTTTGCCGGAGAAAGTGTAAGGAGCGTTCCATGAGGAGTTACGTTGGTCAACCCAGTCTTCACCAAATGGCAAATAGTGTAGATGTTGAATAGCATTGCCGCTTCCGTCTGTGATCCAACTACTGCTGCCGAGGTGGTCGGGGTGGTAGAAATAACGATCCATGGAGTCGGAGGCTGCTTCTGTTAAGGAGTATAAATAGTTTAAGTTCTTTTTGTTGTTAAAATCGTTTCCTAAACAATCTCTTATGGTTCTGGTCATCATTTCATTTAAAGATGTTGCTTTATCTTTCCAACTTGTATGATAAGTGGAGAGTTTTAATTGAGAATCAATATCAACTAATCCACCTAACCCAATTGCACTTGCAATTCTTTCGGATCCGGCATAGTAATGTTTGGTATAACCTTGTGGGCTGGCAACTAAATAAGCACTTGTGTATAAAGTTGGATTATCCATATATGCAAAATTCATCCAGTTTCCGTTAATGTTCATCAAGCTATTACACTTGCATTTAAGAAGTGACAAATATACAACTTTTTTAAAAACTATTTTTTTTACTTAATAATTTTACCTCTAAGGACACTAAGAAATATTATCTCAGAGAACTCTGTGTGAAATTTCTTAGTGATCTTTGTGTGATAATAATTTTCATCTCTTATTCCGAGAAAGTGTTGAAATAGATTTTTTTAATAATCTCAATATTAAGTGGATAGAAAATTGTTCGTTTTTTAATCGAACACTTTCCACACTATCCCGGAATAAGAAAATAAAGGGAAAAATCGGATGAACGCTGTGGAGGGTTCGTTTGGTCGGGATTTCTTTAGCTACAAAGGTAGCGTTCCTACGGAGCTACTTTTAGACAGCAGACTGCAGTCAGCGGTATGCAGAAGAGCATTTTAAAGAATTTCGTCGAACTTTTTAGTCAAACGTCGAACGTTTAACATTAGTCTAAAAACCACCCCGCCCTGCGGGCACCCCTCCCTTGGAGGGGAATTTGCAACTAACTTATTTACAAGTTAATAAGTTAGAAATTATGAGCAAATTAGAAAATCAAGCATAAAGAAGATAAACCTTTTAAACCTTTAACCCTTTAAACCTTAAACAGCGTAGCGTTCAACAGCGAAGCGTTAAACCCTTAGCCATTGGCCCTTAGCCCTGCGCCCTGACTGCATTAGGGCGAAGGCCAGGTACCCCGCAAGTTGAGCTGCATAGGGGATGACGGATCGGGCAGAGCGACGGAGGAGCTCCTGCCCGGCCGATCAGACCCTGGCAGCGAAACGAGGAGTATGGGCCGGAGACCGACGGCGAGCTTGCGAGCCGGAATGCCCAAATATTTCGTATCTTTGCAAGTTTTAAAAAAAAGATACATGAAAAAAGTTATTTCAACACTCCTTTTGACTGTTGTTTTGGGATTTTTCCTTAGAGCTGCCTATATTGAAAAACTTCCTGTTACATTAATTCAACCTAATGGAGATACATTATACTGCTTTGCATCCGGCGACGATTATTACCAATGGCTGTATGATGAAAAAAATTATACCATCATGTTAGATGTTCATACCGGATATTTCGTTTATGCAAATCTCATAGATGGAAATTTGGTTCCTACCCAACTGGTTCCGGGAAAAGATCAACCCGATTCCTTCTTGACTCCGGGATTGAATATCTCATCTGAAAAAATGTTGGCTTTGAGAAAAAAAATGGAAGATCAGGTTCCTAAGAATATTTCAAGGAATAGAGGTCCTAACATTGGAACCATGAATAACATCGTGATTTTTATCCGCTTTTCTGATGATACCGATTTTTCAACTCTTTTTACAGATGTGGATCAGAAATTTAATGATTCATCAGATGTAAATGCCGTTTCGGTCTATAATTATGTAAAAAATGTGTCATACCAACAAATGTACGTTTTGACTCATTTCTATCCTGCTCCAGTTGGAGATCAAATCATCTCATTTCAAGATATTTATCCCAGAAATTACTACTTGCCTTATTCTGAAACTAATCTAAACGGATATCAAAACAATGATACGGTAAATCAACGGACAGTAAGAGAACACGATTTGTTAGTTAGAGCTGTTGAGTCTGTTCAAAATCTAATTCCTAATACAATAGATTTTGATTATGATGATGACGGCAATATCGACAATATCAGTTTCATCGTTAAAGGTGAAGTGGGTGACTGGGCAGATCTTTTATGGCCTCATCGCTGGTCCCTTTTTTCAGATAGTATTACTGTTAACGATTTAAGAGTGTGGGATTATAACTTTTTGTTAGCCAACACTTCTTACTTTAATACCTCTACCATGTCTCATGAACTTCTACACACTTTCGGATTTCCTGATCTATACAGATATGCGTACAATGGAACTCCGGTTGGTCAATGGGATATAATGGCCGGAAATGCTACCCCTCCTCAACAATCCAACATTTACTGCAAATGGAAATATGGACATTGGATCGATGAGATTCCTGAAATTACTGAAGCCGGTTTTTATACCCTTTATCCTAATCAGGGAAACAAAGAGAGATCCTCTTATAAAATCGCATCATCCAATCCGGACGAATTTTTTGTATTGGAATTTAGAAGAAAACTACTTCCATTTGACAGCGGTATTCCAAATAGTGGCGTTTTAATCTACCGAATCAATAGTTTGTATGATGGAAATGCAGGAACCAATCTGACTGATGTTTTTGATGAAGTGTATTTGTACAGATACAATGGAACTATTGAAGAGGAAGGATCATTAAATACAGCTGCATTTTATGGCAATAATTCCCTTTTACATCAATTTAATCCCTGGACAAACCCCAGCACATTCCTTACCGACGGAACCGTTTGTTTTTTTGAACTCAACCAATTTACTAACCGATTGGCTGACAGTATCACTTTTTATTATAGTCCGGAACCTATAGCTGTCAATGAATACAGTGTATTCCATTCAGAGATCACCATTTTCCCAAATCCTGCAGAGAGTCAACTATTTGTTCAATTCCAAAACCTTGACTTTGAACCTGTAAACTACTCGATTTTTGACGCTGTTGGGAAAGAAGTGGGTCATGGTATTTTTAGTGAACCACAATCTGAATTGAATATTGAAAAACTGCAATCCGGAATATATCTGATTCAAATAGATAACCAAAAACAAAACAAAGTATATAAATTTTTAAAAAAATAGCAACTTATGACATTACAAGAAGCGGAAAAGCAGATCATTGAAGAGTTTGATCTGTTTGAAGACTGGATGGATAAATACAACTATATCATTGAGTTAGGAAAAGAACTTCCCCTTATTGATCCCAAATACAAAACACAACAGTATTTAATTGCCGGATGCCAATCTCAGGTTTGGCTACAGGCATCTTATGAAAACGGAATTGTTACTTTCACTGCTGATAGTGACGCGATTATTACCAAAGGGATTGTAAATTTACTGATCCGGGTTTTATCCGGAAGAACTCCAAGGGAAATTATTGATGCTCCTTTGGCTTATTTAGATCAGATCGGGATTAAAAACCATCTATCTCCTACAAGATCGAATGGACTGGCATCGATGATCAAACAGATGAAGATGTTTGCATTGGCATTCGACATGAAGAAAGAATCATAACATGGGCATCCCTTTTCAAAGATACATTTTATCAAACGGATTGCATTTAATCGTGCATGAAGACCAAACTACTCCTTTGGTATCATGCAATATTGTTTATAAAGTGGGTTCAAGGGATGAGAATCCTGAACAAACCGGAATGGCCCATCTTCTGGAACATTTTATGTTTTGCGGATCGAAACATATTGAGGATTTCGACACCCATCTTCAGAATGTTGGAGCGATCAATAATGCTTATACATCACAGGATATCACTTGTTATTACATTACCTTACCGGCTATCAATATAGAAACTGCATTATGGTTGGAATCGGACCGGATGTTATCGCTTGGATTTAATCAAAAACAGCTTAAGATTCAGAAAAATGTGGTGATGGAAGAGTTTAAAGAAAACTTTTTAAACCGACCTTATGGTGATTTATGGAGTTTATTTTATGAGGCTGTTTTTAAAAAACATCCCTATCAGTGGCTCCCCATTGGGAAAGAGTTATCTCATATCGAAAAAGTTGAGATGCCTGATGTTAAAGATTTTTATAATCGGTTTTATAATCCCAATAATGCAGTGATCACCATTGCCGGCAATATTCAATTTGACAATGCTGTAGCTTTAGTTGAAAAATGGTTTGGAGATATTCCCAAGGGAAACGATATTGAACACATCTATCCCAAAGAGGAGGAGCAAAAAGAACTACAACTGGTAGAAGTGTCCAGAGAGGTTCCTTATGATATGCTCATGAAAGGCTGGAGAATGTGTGGAAGAAGAGATCAGGATTTTTATGCTTTTGATATTTTATCAGACATGTTGGGAAGTGGACAATCTTCCTATTTGTATAAAGAGTTTGTGCTGGAACAAAAACTTTTTACGGATATTTCGGCCTATATAACCGCAACGAATGATCCTGGTATTTTAGTTATCAGTGGAAGGCCCGCTGATGGAGTTGATCTTGAAACTGCAGATTCTGCATTAAATAACTTTATGTATCATTTTGACGGAGGGTCCAATCTTTCCGGTAATTTGCAAAAAGTAAAGAATAAAATAGAATCTCTCCTTCTCCATAATGAAATAAAAATTGAGGATCGGGCATCCATTTTGGCTATTTCTGAGAGTATTTCGTCTGTGGAAGAATTTGAAAACGATAAAGATAAGTACTTTGCTGTAACAGAGGAACAGATCTTGAATATCATGAAAAGAAATATTATTTCGGAAAAAGAAAACACCCTTTTTTATCGAAAAAAAAAGTAAATTTGCGGACTTTAAAAAAAATGAATCAAATGAAGAAAATTCTTGGACTTTTTACCTTTTTAATCACCATAAACACTCTACTTTTTGCTCAAACGGGTATGATTAAAGGGTTTTTATACTACGATAACAATGGTGAACCGGTTAGTTATTGTATGGTTCAGTTAAAAGGAACTTCTTATGGGGCATTAACTGATCAAAATGGATCATTTGTGATCAGTAAAATCCCAAATGGAGTATATGTTCTTGAAACCAATATGGTGGGATATACTCCAATATCTGACACTATTATCGTTGATAAAGGTACCATTTCAAAAAGATATTTTATTAAAGTTTCAGCAGTAAAAATCGGAGAAGTTGAAGTAACGGCTGAAGGACAACGAAGAATTCAGGAAACCAGAATCTCTGTAATCAGTGTTACCCCAAAAGAGATGGCAAAAATGCCTTCTATTGGTGGTCAACCTGACTTTGCACAATTTTTACAAGTGTTTCCGGGTGTTGTTTCAACCGGAGACCAAGGGGGACAACTGTATGTAAGAGGGGGAACACCCATCCAAAACATGTTACTATTTGACGGAATGTTGATTTATAATCCTTTTCACTCTATTGGTTTGTTTTCCGTTTTTGATACTGAGATTATCAATGCTGCAGACGTTTATACCGGTGGTTATGGTGCTGAGTTTGGAGGAAGAATTTCATCTGTAATGAATATAACTACCCGGGATGGAAACAAAAAAAGATTAGCCGGAAAAGTGGATGTGAACACTTTCGGAGCTAAATTGTTATTGGAGGGACCATTATTAAAATTGAATGAAACCAGAAAAACATCCATTTCCTATATTGCTTCCATAAAAGGATCCTATCTGGAACAATCATCCAAAATATTTTATCCTTATTTATCCGGAAACGGACTCCCTTATAATTATTTTGATTTATATGGAAAAGTTTCATTAGGCGTAGAAAATGGTTCTAAAATCAGTATTTTTGGATTTAGATTTGATGACCAGGTTAATTTTCCGGATATTGCGCTCTATAATTGGAAAAACTGGGGATTTGGAACAAACTTTTTATTGGTACCGGGAACTGAACCCACCACAATTTCCGGAAGTATTTCATATAGTAATTACCTTTCCGGACTTACCGATGTGAATTTTTATCCTAAACAAAGCTCCATTGACGGATTCTTGGCGAACATGGGAATCAATTATTATTTAGGAAAAAGTGTTTTAAATGTTGGATTTGATTTAACCGGATATAAAGCTCAATATCAATTTTATACCAAAGCAGGATTGTTACAGTCCATTGAAGATTATACCACAGATGTAGCTCTTTTTGTGAAATATAAATACAATTTTAATGACCGTCTGTTAATTGAACCCGGTTTTAGATTTCAGTATTATGCTTCTATGAGTGCAGCTGTACCTGAACCAAGAATCGCAATCAAATATAATGTAAATAAAGAAAAAACCATTCGACTTAAATTAGCAGCCGGTATATACTCTCAAAACTTTACAACTATCACTTCCGATAGAGATGTAGTTAGTTTGTTTTACGGTTTTTTATCTAGTCCTGAGGCTCTTCCGGATTCTTTTAACAGTCGCTATATGCAAGACTATCTTCAAAAAGCCCAACATATTGTTTTTGGTATTGAAATGGATATTATTAAATACACAACCATCAATATTGAAGGTTATTATAAAAATTTCTCACAATTGACGGTTGTAAACAGATATAAACTTTTTGAAACAGATCCAAATTATATTTGGGAAAACGGAAATGCTTACGGTGGAGATATTTCATTCAAATATGATCATAAAAACTTATACATCTGGGCTACCTATTCTTTAGGTTTTGTAAAAAGAAATGATGGGAAAGTGACTTATAATCCTCACTTCGACAGACGTCATAATGTTAATATTCTGGTTTCCTATGCATTTGGAAAACAAGTCAGAAAAACCTGGCAATTTGATATTAGGTGGAATTATGGTTCAGGATTTCCCTTTTCACAAGATCAGGCTATTTATCCCCACTCAACATTGGGAGGAACAATCTCAGGTGATTATACTTCAGAAAATGAAGAATTGTATTACTTGTTAGGGGATTTGAATGGGGGAAGACTTCCTTCCTATCAAAGAATGGATGTAGGTTTGAAAAAGAAAATATTTATTGGGGAACACAATGTGATTGATTTAAGTGCATCTGTCACTAATGTTTACAACTACAAGAATATTTTCTATGTGGATAGAATTACATCTGAGAAAATCTATCAAATGCCATTCCTATACTCTTTTGGAATTACCTGGAGTTTTTAATGATTTTTAAAAAGAACTAAGATTTATTGAATAAAACTTCTAAGGAGCTCAATTTCCTGTTTCCAAAGTGAATCATCGGGAGTTTCCATAATAATTGGCATATTGTCAAAGCGTGGATCATTGATAAATCGTTTGAAAAAATCAATATCTAAAAATCCTTTACCTATACTGTCATGTCTGTCTACACGACTTCCATACTCTTTTTTAGTATCATTTAAATGGATCGCTTTTAAATAATTTGCTCCAACAATTTCATCGAATTCCTGAAATGTTTTCTGATAACCTGCATCAGATTTAAGATCATAACCTGCAGAATAAGAATGGCAAGTATCAATACACACACCAACTCTTGACTTATCTTCTACTTTATCTATAATTTGAGCCAGGTGGACAAAACTAAATCCGACATTGGTACCTTGACCGGCGGTATTTTCAATAACTGCAGTAACCCCATTCGTTTTATCTAAAGCCAAATTGATCGATTCAGAGATGGTTTTTAAACAATCATCCAAACTGATTTTATTCAAATGACTTCCGGGATGGAAGTTTAAAAAAACTAATCCTAATTGTTCACATCTTTTCATTTCATCCAAAAATGCAGTCCTAGATTTTTCAAGACCCTCCACTTCTGGATGTCCAAGATTGATTAAATAGCTATCGTGAGGAAGAATATGTTCAGGTAAGATATTAAATTTGGCACAGTTTTCTTTGAATAGCGCAATGCTTTTCGAAGAAAGGGGTGGAGCCTCCCACCTTTTTTGGTTTTTGGTAAAAAGGGCAAATGCATTTGCTCCGATAAGATGAGCATTAACAGGGGCATTTTCAACACCACCTTCAGCACTAACATGAGCTCCGATATATTTCATACCAATATATTATTTTAATTTTTTTCTTGAAAAATTTCTTTTTCTAACAATGATCAAAACAACTCCCATGACGGTAATCAAGATGAGAGGAACAGAAATATTGATAATAGCATAAATATTGCTATTTTCCCGAACTTTTTGAGGATTTAAAGTTCCAATTTTAAAGTTTTTGGAACGTATTTGTAATAAATCATCATCTGCACATAAATAGTTGATACAGTTCAATAATAGTTCTGTATTATCATAGAGTTTTTTAGTATAAAAATCGTAACCGGCAGGAAAAGGCTGGTTTGTTTTTGGGTCAACATAATTGCGAATAATATCACCATCTGCAATAAAAATCTGTCTGGTTTCAGGACTTTTTTTCACAAATCCCAGTTCTTTGATGGTATCAAATTCAACAGGTAAAATACCTTCAAAAGCAGATTTAAACTTTCCTTCCACCAAAACAGCCATTGGAAGATATTTGAAAGCAAACTCTTCCATATTGGGTTTTCCTTTAATCACACCCAAAGAGACAATAGAAGGAGTAGGCACCATTTTAGTCCTTTCTGAAGAGGTCATTAAAATTGTTTTTTGAAGTTCACCTTCCCCACCTACAAAATCGACAGTACCTGCAAAACTGGATTTAATATTTTTCAATTTTCTAACAATAGGGTGATTAGAGAAATTGACAACATTCACAAAATAGGGGAATGCCCAGAATTTATACTGCGGTTGCCCACCAACATTACCTTCAGAAATGGGTAAAGGGGAGCAGTTTAAGTCTTGCAATAAATTAGCATTAAAACGAACGCCATACTTAAAGAACAAGGTATTCAGATTTAAAGGGCGCTCCATAGCAAACATTTCATTAGAATTTTGAAGACTGTCAATAGAAGCATTTGTAGCATCAACTAACCATAAAATTCTACCACCTCTCATAACATGCTGATCGATGATATATTTATCCATATCACTAAAAGGAGTAGTTGGTTGAGCAACGACCAAAACATCAAACTTATTACCTAAATCTTTAATTGTTTTATTAACAGTATCCTCTACTGTAAAATTTCTCAAAGCATTAATTTTTCCATCAAGATTAACTCTGGTAACACTATAGAATCTTTGTAATTGAAACATCATCCAGGAAGTGTTCCAGAAGTTCAGCTCACCATGTCCATCGGTAAAAGCAATAGAGCGAACTTTAGGGCTCACCAATTGACGAATAGTAGAGATTAGATTATATTCCAGCTCCTGAACAGAATAGTTAAGCCAATCTTCGCCATTAGGATCGGAAACGACGAGAGTAGCAGGAGCTTCCTTCACTTTATAAGTGATAATAGCACCAGGAATTACATAATGAGTTGAAAAGCCTGCAGCATCCTCCTGACTGATAGGAATTGGAACTAGTCCTTTTTTATAAAATTCTGAAAAAATGGCTTTTGTTTCATCTTGAGATTTTCCTTTAACAGGATCAATAAATTCAAAAAACACTTTATTGGAATATCTTCTGAACTCTTGTAAAATATCTTCCGTTTTTTTAGCGAACAGATTATAATCTGCGGGTTGATTATCTCCTTTAAGATATACTTTTATATAAATTTTTTCCTCTAAATTTTCGAGTAATTCAATTGTTTTATCAGACAATGAATTTCGTTTATCCTGAGTTAGATCTATTCTGACATAAAGGAAAGAAAAGATAATATTTGTAGCAATAAGGATAATCAAACTCAAAGCTAAGCCTAAAAGGGCAGATTTTTTGTATTTTTTACTATTATTCATCATGATCACACTATAAGTTGGATTACCATTTTCTACTTAACAAAACGATTCTGGTTCCTAAAAGGAATAAGAAGATCATACTCAGGAAATAGAGGATATCTCGAGAATCAACAACACCTTTACTGATTGATGCATAATGATGATCAATTCCTATAGTTTTAATAAGATATCCGAAAGAGCCTAAAACCTCAAAAGAATAGATAAATTCAAAACCAAAATAAAGAATAAAACATAAAGGAGCAGCAAGGATAAAAGCGATAATTTGATTATTGGTTAAACTAGAGGCAAAAATTCCGATAGCAATAAAAGTTGATCCGAGAAAAACGAGTCCAAGATAAGAACCCCAAGTGCTACCCATATCAATATTACCAGGTGTAGAACCAAGATTATAAACAGTGATAATATAGATTAGGGTTGGAAGAAGAGCAATAACGAGAAGGGTAAGACTTGATAAAAATTTTGCGAGAATGATTTGGATATCAGAGATTGGTTTAGTAAGGATCAATTCAATAGTACCGGTTCTTCTTTCTTCGGCAAATGAGCGCATGGTAATAGCAGGAACGAGGAACAGAAATAAGAACTTTGAGATATTGAAAAGGCCTTGAAGGTCAGCCAACCCTGAATATAAAACATTGTTAATATTTGGGAAAACCCAAATAAATAAGCCGGCAAAAACGAGGAAAACACCGATAAAGATATACCCGAGGAGGGAACTCAAATATGACTTTAATTCTTTTAAATAAAGACTCCACATATAAAATAGATTAGGATTGCAAAAGTACTAAAAAAAGTTGAAGCTTTGACGAAGGGATGAATCCCTTCATGCTCCGACTAAGGAGTAATTTTTCTTAATCTCTTATTCCGAGAAAGTGTGTAAAATGGTCGGTTAAAAAAAACAATTCTCACAATTGGTTAGTTTTGATTTTGTTGTAAAACAGTTTTCCAACACTTTACCGGAACTGTTAATTTGTTGATCATTTCTCGCTCATTTTTTCGTTTTTTTATTGTTTATTTCAATCTTTATACTATCTTTGCCCCAACTAACAAATTACTAACCTAACTCTTAAAACTATGAAATCTCCCAATCTTTTTTCAGAACATAAACAAAGATTATCCGATTCTGAATACCAATTCTTCCAAAATCAAATTCATTCCGATCATTTTCAATCCTCTTTCGATTTTTTGATTCAAACATTACAGAACATTCATGGAATGAGATGTCCCCACTGTGGATCTGAAAAAGTGATGAAAAACGGTACCATGAAAAATAAAACACCCCGATTCTTATGCAATCATTGTCATAAAAGCTATTCCCTTTATACCGGTACTTATCTCCATTTTGTTAAGAAGAAAAATAAACTATTTGATTATATTGCCTTAAGAATGTCAGATAATGGAACTTTAAGATTTTGTAGTGAGATGTTGGGAATTTCATTAGACACCTCTTTTGAGTGGAATAAAAAAGTATTTGGATCCATTCAGGAGAATCTTCC